>Ga0105054_10008978_pt1 | contig 13109 bp, 8 predicted proteins | sample BON02_FD_78091 | JGI IMG/M metagenome (GOLD analysis project Ga0105054, IMG submission 78091) | Freshwater microbial communities from Lake Bonney liftoff mats and glacier meltwater in Antarctica - BON-02 (megahit assembly) | ecosystem: Environmental > Aquatic > Freshwater > Ice > Glacier...
GGGGGGGAAATGGTAAAAGCTACAAAGCAAAACAACCCGCCCACCCTCGCCCTGCCCAATCAGCTGAAAGTGGAATAATGAAAGGACCCGTTGTTCTTGCTTTTACTTTTGATTGATTGGCTATCATTTTCTTCTAGTTGCTGTTGCTCATTTCTAAACCACATGCTTTTTTTGAGAGGATTGCTGCTGATCATTTTTGCTTGCTTGAAATTTTTCCTTGGCCTTTTGCCTTGCTCTACCCACGCAAACACAAAAACAAAACTACACATGCATGACTCCTCCACCCGCTCCTCATCTTCCTCCTTAGAAGCCTTCTCCAACATTTATCACTGACAATTCTCTAACCATACATGCAAACACACATATGAATTCATTCGCTCTCCCTTCCCTTCCGCTCAGCGATACTTCTCCAGTCCCTCCCGGACAATCCGATCATAATCACTCTTATCCTCATCCGCCTCCCGCAGCCAATGTCGATATGGACCCGTCCGTTGGAATATCCCGCTTTCGGGCCTTCTGTATATATCTATTAGTTCTCGATACAACTCTTCTTCCAGGGCCAGGTTCTTGTACATCCGCGCGAGGTAGATGGTCTCGCATAGCTCTTTGAGCACTTCGACCCGGGGCAGGTCGTCGCAGAGGATGAAGTATTTCTTGTTCCTGTTTAAGGAGGCAAAGAAGGGGGGGAAATAGAAATATATGAGTGTGTGTGTGCGTGAGTCATAGATAAAAGAGAGACAAAAGAAGGAGGCAAGCACACACAGACTCTCAAAAGCCCTCCCTCCCTCCCCTCCTCCCAACCACCCCACCCAAAGCTAAAACGTACATCACGCTCATATGCACAAACCGGCCAATCGTAAACACCACCGTAAAATACAAGCCGATAATCCCATAAGTAATCGCAAAATACGACCCAATCGTCTTCTCGCTGCTAATGGTATACACACTTGGATTACACCCCGGCTCCGGCTCGCCCGTCTCAGGATTCAGAGGCACAGTCGCCGCATCCTGCCCCCTCGGTTCCAACGGGTTCGCACACCCCCCCGCCGCTGCATTCCCACAGGTCAAATCCCACCACCCAGCCACAGCAGTAGTAAAGTTCGTGTTACCCGTCCCTCCAGGGGGGGCTCCGCCGCCACCAAGCATAGAGGTAGGGTCCGTGCCATCCCCAGCAGAAGAGACCTCGTCTCCGAGCATTGTGAAGGCTAGCATGCAATCTGCTAGAATATCGCCTGTGGCCACCAGGGGGGTCACTTCCTTGGTGGTGGAGATGCGGATAACGGAGGGGAGGACGGCTTGGAGCCGGAGGGAGGTGCGGGTCCCGCGGATGATCTCGGCGAGTTGCTGTTTCTCCTCCCGGGCGAGGGGGTGGACGAGCTTACCTTGGTTGACTGAGCCGTCTTGCGTGCCAAAGGCAAATTGTAAGGTCATTTCAGCTTGGTTGTTCGTGGCTGAGACTGAGTCGGTGGACATGTTGGCCCTTCCCTCCAGCACTGTCAATAGGTCCGCTTCGGCGGGGGGGCTGATCTTCCAGAGCTCTTGGGAGGAGCGGGGGAGGCGGACGAATTGCAGTTCACGCATGTAGTCGTTGGTGGAGGTGGCGGGGAGGAGGGCTAAAGCGGGATTGACTTGTGCGAGGGAGGACCAGGTCTCGGGGGGGAGGAGGGGGGAGATGTAGTCGGCGCTGGCTGCTTCGTAGAGCATGGGGAAGCCGTTGAGCTGTACGGAGAGCGAGCCCATCTTGACGTAATTCTCGAATTGAGAGAGTGAGCCGGTGCTGAACACGAAGAGGGGCAACCAGATGAGGAGGTTGAGGAGGGCGAAGAAGAGGAAGCCACATAGCCACTTGCGACGCGCCGGTTGTTTGTCTCCCTTCTTCCTGTTCTCGAGCCGTTGGAAGTCCAGGTTGCATTCAATCACAAAAATGCCCGCGTAAATATCCTCTAATTTGATCCATTCCCCCAAATAAAGGGTGGTGGGCGTGCAGGTCCAGTCCAGCAGCATGCGCAGCTCGTAGAGGAAGGGCAGAGCACGATAGAGCCGGAAGATGTTCCCCCAGAAGTGATGCGCGCGTTTGGTCATCCAGTTGGTTTGAATGAAGGGAGGGTAGCCGTAGGAGATCTGCAGGGCTGAGACGAAGAGGTAGAGGCACATGAACAGGTACCAGACAAAGACAGGTCCGTGCTGGTTAATCCCGATACGGAAGGTGAAGTTGGAGTGCAGGATCACGTAGATGCAGAAGAGCAACATCATTTGAAGGATGAATTTGCCCTTGATGGACCGGTGGAGGTAGAGGCAGCGGTCGGCGACGATGAGGACGAAGTGCAGGAGCAGCACCAGGATGAACCCGCCACTGAGCTGATTCTCACGCACGGACTGGAAGAGCTGATCCGCGTGTTGGTAGGCCAGGAGGACAAAGAGGAAGAGGGTGCATTGGATGAAGAAGAGGCTTACGTACAGGTCACAGCCCGGCTTGGTCCGTGCCTGCGAAAAGGGCCAGCACACACGGGAGAAGAGCGAAGGCTGGCGCGTGAGCGGTGCAGCGGGCGAGGCGAGCATTGCTGCTGCCGCTGCTGGAGCGCCCGCACCGTCGGCGGCCGCCTGCTCTTCCTCCTCCTCTGCAACCTCCGCCCCTGCCTCCTTCCCTCCCTCCCTCCCTGCTCCCTCCTCCTCGCGCTCCAACGGCGAAGGCGACGCCACCTTGCCCTCCCCATCCTGACTCAGAAACTCTGGGTCCCGCGACAACCACACCCCACGAATTTTCAACACATGCGTGTGCCAGAGCACGGCCAACAACACCAAGAAATCCCCCAGAAACGAAACGAGGAACGCTCCCCCCAATCCCGAGTCGAGCATCGCCCCAGAGGTCACCCCAGGGGGTTCCGCGGGCACCAAATGGTCCACAGGCTCATAGCGCACCGACAGCCAGTTCCAGCGCAGGGACTTGTAGGCTTTGAAGATGCCGAGGAAATAGTCGCGGACGATGGGCTGATCAACAAAGTAGTCCAGGTGAGGGTAAGACCGGGCTTCGCACACGTCCTGGAACGCGACCAAGGCCGAGGGGCACTGCCTGCCGTGGGAGTAGTTGTTGCCGCACATGCAGAAGAAGGGGAACTGATACACAAACTTCATGACTAGCACGGCAAAGGAGTACGCGAGCAGGAAATGCCAGAAGTGCCGGGGCGGGTTTTGGATCATGGGGTGGATGAGACTGCCGCCGATGCGGGGCAAGGAGCGGGGGTTCTGCAGGAGCGCGTACCCAAAGACCGAGAGCGGATAGATCAGGTTGAGCAGAGAGGGCTCGTACATGTGCGCGATCACCAAGACAAAGTACACCAGGGAGGTACTGCGCGAGTTGAAGAAGCGCACTATGTTCCGCAGGAGCTGGAGCCCCACCTTCTGCAGGCGCACGCCCAGTCCCAAGGTCGAGGAGACCCCATCCTTGGTCTTGTTGTTGTCACGCTTGATCTCTTCCCGCTTCAGCTCCTCGAACGAGCGCATCACCAGTCGCTCCAGCCGATTACCCGTGGCCGCCGTCACAGAGCCGCGACGAGGGGGGCTGCTGGCGCCGTTATCGCTCGTCTGGGTCGACATGGACAGCGGAGGGGGGGAAGGAGGCGCAGCTTGTGGTGCTGTCGACGAGGCCAGCGACGACAGAGACAGCGCGCTCGACCCACCCGTCAGCGGCGACGCAGACGATTGCTGCGCCGTGCGTTGCGGTTGGCTGATGATAATGTCGGAGTCCTGCTCCTCGCCCATGTCCACCAAAACGGGTGTGAACAAAGCAGTCATTCGACGCTGGCCACCCCCAGGCGCGGGCGACATGCGCTGCTCCGCCGTTGGCGCGTCCAAGAGCATCGTGGGCGTTCGCGCCCGAGTCATGGCCTCATTGGCCGCCACTGCATCCTCCAAGTCCTCCTCCGTAATCTCCAACGGGTCCTTCATGCGCAGAAAATTGGTCTGATTGACAGCTTCCAGCCACGTCGAGATCTTGGTTGGTTCCGGAACAGTGCTGCGCGCACGCTGGCCACGCCCACCGGAGCCGCTGTCTTGGTCCTCAGGCTTGGCGCCCATCACGCTGCCAAGCGAGGGCCGATAAGCCACAGGTGTGACGAGCGACAAGCTGGGGTCCATGCGCGTTCCCGTCCTAGTCGTCCTGCCCCCGCCTCCGCCTTCACCGCTCGTAAATTGCCGCTCCAAGCCGTTGTCCGTCAAGCTCAGGCCCACGTTCGCAATGGCGCCCGGCCGACGAGGCAACGTCGCAGCAAGGTGCAGCTCGGGCGGTGGTGATAAGCGAGATGCACGAGATGCGCGCGATGCGCGCGACGAGGCGGAGGACGAGGCTGTGGTCGGTCCGTCCGAGCGCTCTCGCTTGAGCTCCTGCGCCCCGAAAAGGAGCGAGTCTTGCTCATCCACGGCCAGGGAGGGCTCCCTGTCGGCCGAGGCTGATCCGGAAGAAGCTGCGTTAGTTCCAGCCTCCGGGCTTTGCAACAGCAGCGGCTGGTTGGCCTGGTCGCCGTCGTTGCCGTCCTCGTCGCTGTCCGGGTCGTTGTCAGCCGCGCCGTCGACATCGTCGTCGCCGTACTGCCGAGGCTCCTCGCGCCCAGGAGAAGACGCCGCGGCATTGCGGTTCTTGAACAAGTAGTCCTCCCAATTTTCGTTGCCAGCTTGCTCCACGCGCGCCCGAGCGACCGTATCCAGCTGCTCGTACATGGTCTTGATCTGCATGCGGATGCGGACCATGGCGTCCTCCCGGATCTTCTCCAGCTGGTTCACGACGTGGCACCCGTGGGCAACGTAGTCATACTGCTCCGCGTACCACAGCTCGTCCACGACCCGTTGGAAGTCAGGCGACAAAAAGATGCGGCGCTGAATTACAATCAAGATCAAAATGACGGCGTCAAACACCATCTCGGGAGGGTACTCGGCGCCGCTATAGGCCGAGTTGTAGACTTTGCGCAAGCCTAACAGCACCGGCCCCGAGCCCGTGCTCCAGCTCGTCGGCCAGCTCGGAATCTGATACATGATGCGCAGCGTCAAACAGAACCAAGCATAAACCGCCAAACGCGTCCACATGAAGCGCCGCGCCGTCAGCAGCCCTTCCTGGGCATGAGTCTGCACCATGAGCGCGACCAGCAGGAGATAGCCCAAGCTCGTGACGTTGAAAGTCAGTGTGCTCAGAATCACCACCGTCAAGACAATCACATAGCCTGCGTACTGCAAGACTAGGACGCGCCCAAGCACGAGACCGTTAGTCGTGGCATCTGCGTCAGGAGGCTTCTCCGGGTTGGGCTTGGCCAAGGTCAGCCGCGCAAACAGAGGCTTGTTGATGCGCAGCGTCTTCCGAGGATCCGCCTTGAAGCGCTTGTTCTGGACGATTGCCAACACGAGCATGACAAAGTCCAGGACCACCAGCACGTCGTCGGTGATGCAAAGCCCAAACCATTGCCCGTAGGTGTAGGCCGCACCCTGCGCGCCCGTGTCCGTGTACTGCGCGAAGATGGAGCATTGCCGGGAGCCCAGGAATTCGCCGGCCGCAGAGGCAGCGCGCGGGTCCAAGACAAGGTCAGGCGGCAGGCGCAGGATGAACATGTACTCGGCAAGGACCAAGACTGCCAAAGCATGGACGATCATTTTCCACCGGTATCGGAGCACAGAACGCGGCAGGCTCACCAATACAATGAAGAAGCCGAGGTAGAGCAAGGAGATCAAATCGGCGTGGGACACTGCCGCGATGACGGTCCAAATGACGCAAAATTCGAAGGAGAACGCCATGCAGGTTGACAGACTCGTGAGGAAGAGCGCGTGCAATGTTCGGTACAGGTTGATCAGCACACGCTTTGCCAGCTCGTTGGGGAATCGCGACACGCTGCAGGCCCGGCCGCTTGCTGCTGGTGCGTGTTCCGGCTCGACCGACGGCGATGGCGCCGACGCTCCAGCAGCGCCAGCATCTGCGGATTCCGTCGCCGCCGAGTCTGACGCCGGTGCCGGCGCCGCTGCTGGTGGAGTAGGGACAGGGCCATGGAGCAATTTGATGATGGAACTGACGCCGAGCGCGAGCACAGGCGCGTTGTCAATGACCGCCTCATCATCGTCATCGTCGTCGGCCTTGGGTACAGCGCCTGTAGGGGTCAGATCGCCCGCGCCGGCCGGGGCCGCTGGCGCCGAAGCCGTGGCAGCTGTCAACAACTTGCGCCGATCGCGGGCGGGAGGCTCGTCGTCGGCGTCCTCAGGTCCCGGCGTCGTGTAGAAGAATTGCAACGCCGCCATGAAGGCGATCACTAGGTACGCCTCGGCGCTCGCGCTCAGGACCCACCCCTTGGCCGCATCGGGGAGCGCAGAGTCGCGCGACGCATCCGGATTCGGCACGTACTGACCGCGGCGGAACCCAATCCAGTAGAGCACCGGGATGGAGGAGTAAGGCTCAAAGTACCCAAAGTCAAAGACAGCAATGGCCAGTGCTACCAGAATCGAGAACACCACCATGAGCCGCCACACGAGCGTCACCTTGCGGCCCACGACCGCATTCAAGATGCCCAAGTACAGGACCAGCGCCCCAAACAAGCTAATGTACTCCCACGTAAACGCGAAAATGATAATCGCCAGCGCAAAGGGCAGAACCTGCTTGAGCGCATGCACAAAGAGCGGATACCTGGCAAACTGCTGGCGCAAATTCACGTCCTGTTGCCGCAGGATCTCCGTCTGTGTGGCGGCCAAGAATTGCACGACCCAGTTCAACGCCATGAACGTCGTGGCTCGGCTCTTGTCCTCGGGCGCGTTGCCGTCGCGCAAGCGCGCGCCAATGTAGTCGTCCAACGAGACCCCCGTCAGCCCGTCCGCGCAAAAGGTGTGGACCAAGCAGAGCACAATGCCGGCATACACGGCCATGGCGCGGAAGAGACGCGGGAAAGCCTGGCGCGATGTGGTGCGATAGGACTTGGAGACGACGAACGCAAAGGGCATGACAGCGAGTAGGACCATGTATCCGACGGAGAACACCGTCAACGGCGAATGGAAAGCTAGGTGCCACATGACGCCCATGAGAACCAGGCGCAGTACAATCTTGGTCACGTACAAGGCTCCGTTCACGCTCATCACGGCCCGAATCTGTCGCGAGGTCGGCCGCAGGCCAGGCGGGCTGCGCGTGGTGGTGATCGCGCCTGAAGTGTTGTTGCCGTCGTCCCTTGACGCAAAGTAGCGTGCCCGAAACGCGTGCACGTACACCAGGAATTGCCGGCAGGCAAAGACGAAAAAGACCACGGGCAAGATCATGTCGCTGACACCAAAAGCCGTTCGCAGGTGAAAGTGCCGCCAGTACTGATAGAGGACAAAGCCCTGGGTGTAGCCCACGACCAGGAGCCAGAGGTAGGGTGCCGTGACGGGAAACACCACCATGACCGCGGCCGCAAAAATAAAGGGGAAATGCCAGATGCCGATGTGCGAGACCCCAACGGCAAAGCACAGATGCAGGCAGAAGTAGAGCCCCAGGTTGTGCGCGACCAGATAGTCCTCGAGGTACAACACCCACTCACGCAAAGGCCGATTCTCCTTGGGCGGGACGGCTGCCAGCGACCGCGTCGAAGACAACGATGCCGCGGCCGCCGAGGCCGAGGCCGCCTTGCTCTCGCGATACCGCCACGTAAACCCTAGCAAGGTCACCATGCACAAAGGCACGCCCGCGACGAGCCACCCATTCGAAAAGGGATCCATTACCACCAACCCAATAGGCGCCAGCAGCTTCTCGGCATCAGCTGCAAAGTAGCTGTTGCGAATCGCCACGGAGCCAAACCAGTAGACAGCTGCGGCGTACCCGCCAGTGTAGACCAGCAGCACAGGCGCACACGCTCGAAAGACAAAGTCGGGCAGCACGGCACCAATCATAACGATGGCCATGAACACGAAGCCGAGGACAGTAGGGCGTTGCAAGGCGAGAATGATGTAGACGAGAAAGCAGAGGTAAAGCCCGTATTTGGCCACCAGCCATTGGGCGAACGACTGCAAGTTGCTCGAGGACCCTGGACTCGAAGCAGCAGCAGCACCAGCCGTACGAGCAGCATCAGGAGCGCCAGTGGTGTTTTCGTCGACGAATTGCATGCTCTTCATCCCCGTGGTAAAGAGGGCATCGTCCTGGGCGCCGGTCGTATAGGACGCAGTGCTCGAAGCACCCACCAGCCGGCGTTGGGACTCCGGCATGCCCGCTCCTCCTCCTCCTCCTCCTCCCCCGACATCTCCTGCCGTCAGGGCCCCCGTCGCCGCCAGCAGCACATCTCCCTCACGACTACTGCTGCTGACATGGCTAATCGGCGGACACTGGGCAGGCGGTAAGAAATCATCATCGTCCTCCCCATCGACATGTGCCAGTCCTGCCTGCTTTGGCCCGGGCTGCACCTGCAGAGCGGCTGAGGACGAGGCGCCACCAGCAGTCCATGCCGCAAGGCTTAGGACCTTGGTGGTGATGATTGAGGTGGAGAGCATGTAAAGCAAGCCAAGGGCACATACGTGCAGGATGAAGACGGCCAGTTGGGAGGGCCGGAGGGGCGCCGAGGTAGGGGTGGGAAGGACGACGTTCATGATCCCGTATTGACGGTAGTCGGACACGTTGACTCTTCGGGCGACTGCTGCCATTTGAAACAGGTAGATGAGGAGGAGGTAGACTCCTACATATACCGCTCCAGCCACTGCCATGCCTGTCTCCCAGATCTCGTACAAACGGGAGGATTTGCTGCTCCTGGGGCTGCTGCTGCTGCTGCTGCTGATGACGCTGCTGCTGCTGTTGCGTTGCCCCGAGAAGTCCAACGACCAGGCACCAAAGGTAATGAGGTAGGCCAGGTAAAAGGGCATGGAGAGAAGGGAAGGATAGACGACCCCGGCGAACACTAGAAGGGCGAGGCTGGCGCTTCGCCAGTGGTGGTCGAGGAAGGAGTTCTTGGGGAGGAGCTGGATGGGGGTTGCTGGTTTGGGGGAGAGGTGGGCGAGGCCTCGTCTTTGCTTGGTGTTGAGGATCTTGGCGACTAGGATGGCGGTGAGGAGGACAGCGACGTCGCGGGTGAGGAAGCTGAAGAGGAAGAAGGAGATGGGACGGTGGATGCTTATGGCTTCCATGAAGGCGCGGGTGCTGGAGGAGGGAGAGTCGGTGGAGGAGTGGTTGACCAGCTCGACGATCAGGACGGCGCTTTGGAAGAGCAGGAAGAAGGTGGAGACTCCTATTAGAGACAGGCTGAAGTGCTTGCGGACGCGGAGGGGCACCCAGCGGGAGTAGGCGTAGAGTGGGGTGGCGACCAGGAGGCAGATGAAGTAGACGAAACTCAGCACATTGATGGGGCCGATAAAGGAGGCTGTGGTTTGGTTTGGGGGGAAACAGTGAAATGGTGATATTAGGAATGCGGTTTGTGCGGGCATTCGTGCTTAATTACTCGACACGTGGATACTCTTCTATTGGGGGAGGGAGAGATTGCATGGAGAGGGAGCTGAACACGACACAGGACCACCACCCACACTACACCCCACCACACTACACCCCACCATCCCCACCCGCGCCGACACACACACGTACCATACGCCAGCGCCATGTACAGCATGAGGAACTCGTTCACGACCAGGGAACCGCAACACGAGATCTCCTCCTCCTTGCCATCCTCCCCGGTTTGAGGCGTCTGCAGCCCCAGCATGCGGGCGATGCGCCTTGGCGTCGACACCACGGCGAGCGAGTGCGTGCCTGGTGCAGGGCCAGGGTCACCATTCTGCTCTACTGGCTCCAGCGCGCTCTTGCTTCTTGAGGGCTTGCGGGCCGGGCCCAGGAGGGAGGGTGACGCGGAAAACATGCTCGACGATCAGAACACGTCGGAGCAGGGGGGGTGGAGGACTGTCAATAAGGGAGGGAGATGGGAGGACCCCAGGCCGCGCGGGCCGTGTTGTTGCTAAGGAAAGTGTCCTTGGCCCTCCTGTTTGTTGTGTGTTGTGAGATGGGTAGTTTGCGTGAGCTGTGTGTTGGGTGTGGGCAAATGAGTCCACTTTTTGGCGTGTGGGGAGCTGAATTTGGAGGGAGGGTGAATCGGTTTCACACTTTCCGAGGCCCATTCAAACGGAAAGGGCAAACACGGTGTTCAACGGGCAAGTCCTTCTTCTTGACTGTCTCACTAACTCCATTGCACTCCCTACATACACAGACACAAGCATGCCACGTCTACCTTCGCATCGTCGCTCTCATTTTTCTCTGGCCTGCTGCGTTTCTCTGCTTTTCCTCCTGCCGCAGTCGACTAGGTAAGAGAAGCTCCCTTGCCCCTTGCCTCCGACTGATGATGATGATGATAATGCAAAGGCACAAGTTCTCACACCCTTTCCATTGCTTCTACCCGTCACACACGTATGACACAACAACAGCGCGTTTCTTCTCCTACCCAGCGTCCCTGCCCGCCCACCCTCCACCGCTGCCACAAGCACAGGCAGCCCAAGACCCTCATTCCGCTCCTCCAACCTCCTGCCCACCACCATCGCGACAACCGTCCTCTTCTTCTCCGCATCAGAACCGCAGGAGCAGCAACCATCAAAACCACGTGTAGAGCTCCCCTTGCCACCAGGGTACAACCGCGTCGAAATCTCGTACTGCATTGGTTGCCGATGGATGTTGCGGGCGGCGTGGCTCGCCCAAGAGCTTCTCACGACCTTCCAAGACGAATTGCAAGAAGTGGCCATCCAGCCCGTCAAGGACCCAGCGGGCACGTTCGAAGTCCGGCTTAACAACCAGCTCTTATTTGCCCGTAAGGCCGAGGGTCGTTTTCCAGAGACAAAAGAAATAAAGCAGCTCGTGAGGGATGTGATCAACCCGGCGCGTGAGTTGGGGCACTCGGACGTGGGAGGGAAGAGTAGCTGAAGGGCAGAGGTTGAGAGAGCGGTAACTGACAACAGTGTACATAGACAAGAAGAGAAGGACACATGCGAAGAAAGAAAGTGATCCCAATCAGCAGCCACGGCCACCAGCGCCTCAAACGGGATTTTTTTTCAAAATAAGTTTTTACTTTTCCTCACAATGCTTTTGGCCTTTTCAGAAATACACGAATCCTCCCTTCCCCCCTCCCTCCCTCCCTCCCTCCCTCCTTCACCTTGCCAACGCCTTCTGCAACTGAAATCTCAACTCCCTCACCTCCTTCTCCAACCCCCCTCTCTCCTTCGCCCACATCTTCCCCCTCCCCCTCCACTCCGCCTCCCTCCCTCCCGCCCTCACCCCTTCCTCCCTCCATACCCTCTCCCTCCTCTCCATCTCCCCAATCATCCTCTGCTGCTCCTCCACCATCACAAGCAACGACGCACACTCTCCCTCCCTCCCTCGCTTCCCCTCCAACTCCACCTCTAACCTCTCTACTTCCTCCCGCAAGACCAGCACTTCCTCCCTCCACGCCTGCCCTTCCTGTGCGGCTTTTCTCAACCGTGTTAATTCCTCACTTTGCTGCTGAACGACCAACGCATATTTTTCGGCTAACTCAATGTGATGGATTTGGAGGGACAGAATTGTGTTTTTCTTTCGGTCGTTCTCAATGTGTGCTTGGTGAAGTGCCTTGCGGATAGAGCGGAGCTCGTGTTGTTGGTTTTCTGTTGTAGATTGGAGGCGATGGATTTCTGAAAGGAAGGGGGGGATGGAGGGCGGGAGGGACGGTTGGTGTCTGAATGATGGCGATGGTTTGGGAGGGACAACATTGTGTTTCTCTTTCGTTCGTTCTCGACGTGAGCCAGATGGAGGGCTTTTCTGATTGCCTCGAGCTCGTGACGTTGCTCTTCGGTGGTGCTCTGAAGACGGTGTATTTCTGAGGAGGGGAAGGAGAGAGGGAGGGAGGGAGGGAGGGAAATCAACGTGAGAGTGTCTTATTTCAGGAATTCAAAGATTCCCTTCGTTCATCTCACGTTTGTGGCTCCCCCATATTCACGCACCCCCTATCCCTCCCTCCCTCCCTCCCTCCCTCCTTCTCTCACATACCTTGTCTCGCCCCCGCAAACTTCTCCAACGCCACCTCCAACTGCCCTTCAAACCCCCTCATTTTCTGCAACCACACCCTCCTCTCCTTCCTCCTCTCCTCCCTCACCAACCCCTTCTGCTCCTCCAGCATCCTCAACACTTTCCCCTCCGCCTCCTCCGCCCTCCCCCTCACTTCCTGCACCTGGGCACACAATTGCTCATTTTCCTCCCTCCACGCCTCGCCCTGAATCAAGACCTCGGCCTGCTCTGTCATAACCCTATCTAAATCCCCTCTCATCTCCTTCGACTCTCTTTCCAATCTCGCGTTATTAGCCCCTAGAACCGCCTCCCTCTGCTTTCCCTCCACCTCCCCCTTCCTCAACCTTACTAATTCCTGTCGTCTCTCTTGCTGCACGCGCTGTTGCTGCTCCAGCTGCCGTTGAAGCGATTCATTCTCTTCTTGTAAACGAGTGAGTTCTAATTGTTGTTGCTGGACACGTTGGGTTAATATTACTGAGGCTGAGGAGGAGGAAGGGAGGGAGGAAGGGAAGGAGGACAAGGCGGTGCTTCGACCCAGAAGCCGGGTCAAGTCTTCTTCTTCCTCGTCCTCTCTTTGTGTGTGATCGTGGTACTGCTGCTGCTGCTGCTGCTGCTGCTGCTGCTGCTGCTGCTGCTTCCCAGGACGTTTTGAACTCCTGCTGGCCCCAAGAGCAACAGCAGCAGCAGCAGCAGCAGCAGCAGCACGCTCCGCACGCATGCGGGAAGACGGAGAGGAAGAATAATGATACAGAGAAGGGGAAGAAGAACGCAATTGATGTGTTTCTGGAGTGGAGGAGGAGGAGAAATGAGGAGCAGGGGCCGAAGCAGCCGCAGCAGCAGCAGCAGCAGAGGAAGAAGAAAGCTGTTCTGTCATCCGTTGGAGTAAGTCGAGGTTTCCACCACCACCTCTTCCTCCTCCTCTTCCTCCTCCCTCTCCTCCTGGTGCTGCGCTTGTCTTGAGGCCGGCGTTTCGTTTTCTGTTGTGGCTGGCAAAACCGAAGGGGTCACTACTAGAGGCTCGGAAGGAAGTCCGACGACGGATGATGGAGGAGGAGGAAGCGGTCGAGGAATGGAATGAGGAAGAGGAGGCAGCAGACGCACCAGACGCAGCCATGCTCGTGGA
>Ga0105054_10008981_pt1 | contig 13104 bp, 16 predicted proteins | sample BON02_FD_78091 | JGI IMG/M metagenome (GOLD analysis project Ga0105054, IMG submission 78091) | Freshwater microbial communities from Lake Bonney liftoff mats and glacier meltwater in Antarctica - BON-02 (megahit assembly) | ecosystem: Environmental > Aquatic > Freshwater > Ice > Glacier...
AGATCGCCTGTACCATGGCGGCCGTGAGTAGTGAAATCCAAGAGTTAATTGAAGGGAACAAAACTTCTGCTTTTGGTATCTACATAGCGGACAAGAATATCACCAATGAGTTTGACTTCTATTATGTAACTAAGAAATACGGAAAAATAGAGGGATTGACTTTAAGATTAAACTCCGCGATAGATTGGCTCTCAAGATATAGCTTGATAAATCAATTCGCTTATGAACTTTACGACATCTTTTCCTTCCATAATATTCAAGTAATAAAGCAATCGCTTGAAAGGCATGAGATGATTTACTATGATAAACAAGGTCTTACATATGAAAGTCCATATACTCAGTCTACCGATTTTTGGAAAATGAAGACTACTCCGCTTTTCGTTGAACCTGACGGTAAGAAACAGTTCGTGTATCTGATGAAGAATTTGAGGAATGGACTGTATAAAATTGGAAGAAGCAAAAACCCGTATATACGAGAAAAGACATTGCAATCAGAGGAACCAGAAGTGCAGTTGATTACATTCCGTAATGCTCCTCCAAAAGCGGAAACGGAATTACACAGGAAATATGCAGATAAGCGTATTCGTGGCGAATGGTTTGAACTTAGTCTTGATGAGGTGAAGACAGCAGAAAAACATTTATTAAAGTATTGTAATTGAGACTCGAAGAAGTCCGTAATTACATAAACAGCGTTAGGCGAGATTTTGCCAGTAAACCGTAGTTATTAACGGCTATTCTCTTTATTAGTCTGTATCACTAATTAAATTTGTCGCTACTTTTTTAACTAGTGATTTCTTTAGTTAAATAACCCTGAAGAAGTCCATAATTATATAAACACCGTTAGGCGCGGTTTCAAAATAAAGCTCATTGAGCCCCCATTTGCAGCTCCTTTTATTGACGATTTGAGCTACAAATACCTTTCCGGTGAGCCACAACAACATTTCGGCTTTCAAGCTTGTTTTCATAGAGCCGTTTAAATTTGCCGTGAACACCTACTTTTGACCACGAATGAGCCTAGAAGAAGTCCGTAATTATATCAATACCGTTAGGCGCGATTTTGCCAGCAAACCGCTGAACAAATCCGACCTAAACGAGAACCCCATGGAGCAGTTTGCCGCATGGATGGAAGAAGCAGTGAATGCGCAGATTTTGGACCCGTACGCCATGTGTTTGAGCACGGTAAATTCGGCTGGCAAGCCTTCATCACGGATTGTGTATTGGCGCGATGTGAGTGAAGATGGCTTTGTGCTTTACACCAATTACAACAGCCGCAAAGGCATTGAAATTGCGGCTAACCCGTTCGTATCGCTCAATTTTCATTGGAGCGAATTGGACAGGCAGATTCGCATTGAAGGGTTTATTAAAAAAGTGTCGGTAGAAATGTCAGATGCGTATTGGGCCACCCGACCACGCGAAAGCCGCATTGGTGCATGGGCCTCGGCACAGAGTAGCATTGTTTCTGACCCGAAAGAATTGGGCGAAATGGTAAAAGAGCTGGAAGCAAAATACAAGGATGTGGATGTTCCGCGACCAACATATTGGGGCGGATATGTAGTTATTCCACAACGATTGGAATTTTGGCAAGGTCGCCCAAGCCGCTTGCACGACCGCTTTATTTATCTCAAGAATGGTGATGGATGGATTATGGAGCAATTGTCTCCTTAAGGTAGAAAAACGATAAAATGAAAAAAGGAGAAAACGTTATGCCACGTTTTCTCCTTTTTCCTTTTTCCCTTTCTCCGATTCGTAACTTTACGTCATGTCCGAACTCATTTTCGATACAAAAGAGAATAACAATCGCAGACGACAGGAAGAATTCTTGGCGTTGGCTTCTGCCGAGCGAGTACAGGTTTTCTTGAAAATGGTGGGTGAATTTGCCAAGTTTGGAACGAAGGTCAAGCCACAGGACAAAGGAAATTTCGTTCTCAGAAAATCGGAAGATGGAGTTTGATGATAAGGTTCAACAATTCATCGAGTTGGCAAACAAGTATGAAGTAAAAATGATGATGGTTGGCGGAGGCGCTGTCAATTTTCATGGCTACCAACGACACTCCACGGACGTGGATTTCTGGGTAGACATTCGCCAAGAAAATCTTGATTGCTTGAAAAGGACTCTCAACGAACTGGGTTACGCATTTGATGATTTTCCGAATGAAGTCAAACAAGCGGAACAAAACATTTCCATCAAGATTTCTCCCATTCAAGAAATAGAACTTATTACTCGTTTCAATCCTGGAAAGACGTTTGATGAGGCATTTTCAGGCGCAGAAATAACCATGATCAACTCGCTTGAAATTGCAAAATATCGCGTGCTTGCATACGAAGATCTAATCAACAGCAAAATCAAATCCAGCAGGCCTAAAGACCTGTTGGATATTCAGCAGTTGAGGCTATTGAGGGATGAAAAACGATAAAAGGAGAAAAGGAGAAAACGTGGCGTAACGTTTTCTCCTTTTTCTTTTTTCCTTTCTCAAAATTAAAATCCCATCTCAGCCTTCACCTCCGCAATGGCGTAAAGCAAGGCTTCCACATTTTGGGTTGATATGCGGCCAATGTTCCCAATTCGGAAGCAATCTGCCTTGGTAAGTTTACCTGGATAGATGGCAAAACCACGCTCATTCAGCTTTTCGTAGAATGCGTTGAACTCGAAATTCGGACTATCTGGATGATTGAATGTGGTGATGATGTAGCCTTGCTTTTCAACTGGTAAATATTCGGTGAAACCCATGTTTCGCATGCCACTAACCAAAGTCTTATAGTTGCGCTGATAACGCGCTGAACGTCCAGCCACGCCACCTTCTTCGTACAATTCCTTGATGGCCTGATGGTAGGCCAACAGCGAATGTGTAGGCGGTGTAAATCGGAACTGGCCGTTGTTCTCCAAGCCTTTCCATTGAGCATAAAGGTCGAGGCTGAGCGTACGAGAACGGCCTTCACATTCCTTCAAAGCATCTAGACTAGCTAAGGTAAAGCTGAAGCCAGGCACGCCTTCAATACACTTGTTACTACTCGAAACAAGGAAGTCAATCTTGCACTCGACCAGATTAACAGGCACCGCACCAAAACTGCTCATGGCATCAACCATGTAGCGTTTTCCGTGCTTATAAATCACTTTTCCATATTCCTTTATCGGATTGAAAATGCCCGTGGTGGTTTCGCAATGCACCACAACCACATGTGTCACGCTCATATTTGCGGCCAGATATTTATCTAATTCCTCCACCGATGGCGCTTCATCTTCGGCATAGCGCAACGCATCATACTTTATGCCGTGCACCGCTGCCATTTTGCAGATACGGTCTCCGTAAGCTCCGTTTACCAACACCAAAAGATGTCCGTCTGAAGCCAATGCGCTTGAAATCATGCTTTCAATTCCGAAAGTTCCAGAACCCTGCATGATCACACATTCGTAGCCTTTGGCTTGGTTCACATTTCCAAGCTCAAGAAGTTGATCTCGTATCTCCTTTACGAGGTTGATGAAATCAAAATCGCGTGAGCCAAGATCGCGAAGCATGGCCTGTTTCACGGTCATGGAAGTGGTCAAAGGACCAGGTGTAAAAAGCAATTTATCTTTGGTTGTGGTACTCAAAACTTAGCGGTTTAAAAGGAGTTTTCTGCGTTCGAAATAGATGATTGCGAAGATGGTAAAAACTACCCCAACAATACTGAGCACATAGCATGCGTAGGTAAAGAAGGTTAGCCAGTCCATTTCGCTAACAAAAAAATCTTTGTAGAGCAGCACAGCCACGCTACCGAGATAACCGAAAGCATCGGCCAAATAAATGAGAAAACCTGCATTGCTCGGGTATTTGAAAGCTGCAATCAACCGCTCAAAAAGAATACAATTGAAGGGAATGTAGCCCATGTAGGCGCCAAAACCTGTGAGCATAATCCACGGAATTGGACCAATAAATCCGTGATGGAAAAGCCATGTGCTGGCACCAACGGCTGCGCATCCCAAACCGATAATGACGTGGTTAACCGTAAGCGCCAACATGTTATTTCGGATAAACATGACAAAGGCAAGCAAGGCCAACACGCCAATCGTGACCGGGATTTCGGTTGTGGTGAAAATCTCAGGTTCATCTCCGAAGCCCAGTTGTCCCAGAATTTCTGCCATGAAATTGTCGCGGAAATCACGGAAGGCGGTGAGCATAATGTAAACAATGATGAGCGAAACCAGTCCGAACGCGAACTGGTTGAAGAAAGCTTTTCGTTGTGCGCCTGTCATCGGTTCGCGCTTGGTACGCAGGGCTTCATCTTCTAGCGATGGATCGGGAACCAGCGATAACATTCCAACGAAAAACAGTAGCGGAACTGCGAAAATGGCCCCTACAGCAACAGGCATCCAAAAATCAGAAACGCCTTCGATAAGCAGCCATTTCCCAACGGTTTTTACAAAGCCTGATGCAAAGATGAAACTGGCGCACAATCCAGCGCCCATGAGTTCGGTAAAACGTCTGCCTTCTAAGAAACTGAAAACCAATCCCCAGACCATTCCAAGTGGAATTCCATTGAGAAATAGGAAAATGAATTTGAATTTTACTGGAACGGTCGCAAAGCCGAGCAAGGCGAGCTCTGCAATGCCTATTAACACAAGAATGGCAAGGCCGCGCCTGTTGCGACCCATTTCCGATACAACCTTGATTCCGATGAATTTAGAAAGCGTATAGCCGAGTACCTGCGCTATAACGATGGCCGATTTGAATGATAATCCCCACATATCATCAATGCCATCAAAACTCGCAGCGGAGAATGGTTTGCGAAAAGCATACATACACGAATAGGTAGAAAATGCCGCAATTATCGCGTAAAGCGAAAGGACAAATCCATTCGAATTTGCCAGCCATTTGGTAATGTTTGTTCCGATGTTTTTCAAGCTGCCAAGTTCAGGATTGTGGGAATTAGCAACATTGCGGAATTGTTAAGAATGTCGTGCACCGTTTATCGTTTGAATTTCCGCTTCGGATGGCGTTTGTGATGGAAAACGGAGACGATAAGGATTGCCTTGCGCTCCACATGCACTTTGTAAACGATAGTGTAAGGAAATTTACTCAAAGGAATCTCCCCGAAATCCAGCTTGGAATTACGCCATCTGGCAGGGGAAAGCAAAATCTGAGAAACGGTTTTCTCAATTTCTTTAGAAAAATTCTCGGCAGTCTTTAAGCTCCTTTCGGGGTACCATTCCAATGCCTCATAAACTTCAATTTTGGCCCTGTGCTGAAAAACAACTTCAAACTGAACGGTCATGACCGTTTCTTGGCGAGCAGCGCGTCCATTTCAGCTTTTACATCGCTCCAAGAATGAACTGGTTCCGTTCCGTTCTTATAGGCTTCCAACCTACGGTTCATTTCCTCCAAAACTTCAGGGTCGTCCAAGACGGATGTCTGGCGTTCTGAACCATGGATTACTTCAAGAAGTTCTTCCAGTTCTTCTTCTGGATACTGATCAATAAGATCGTGAAGTTGTTTTCGGATGGTTACTGAGCTCATACGTTCAAAGATATGAATTTGACCGTCAAATATCGTAGCCATCCTTGGTCAGACCAACTTCCGACCATTGGCCATCAATGAGAATAACGCAGCTATCGTAGCCAACTTTTAGCAGCAATTCGGCAGCCGTTTCAAACTCGCCCAAAATCTCATCAGGCGTATGTCCATCGCTATTAATCTGAACTGGAATATTCAATTTCAATGCCTCTTCCAAAACCCATTTGCTCGGATACGTGTCGTTTGCCTTCTTTTTGTAAAGACCGCGTGTGTTCACTTCCATAATGGCATCGGTCTTCGAGATCACTTCAAGCGTGTTCATCACTTCATCCCGATACCATTTCTCATCTTCTGAGAAGAAATGTTCCTTCAGATTCTGCATTTTGATTTTATCGAGATGCCCAACTATTTCTGGGCAATCCTCCACCATCATTTCACGCGTCAATTCGTAATAGCGCGTAACCGCAGCTTTCACATCACCATTGAAAATCTCAAAAAGTCCTTTCTTAAACGACTCCAAGGTTCCATCAATTTCCCAGCCTTTTCCGCCCGTAAAGCTGTCAACGAAGTGAATGGAGCCAACAGCATAGTCCAGCCCTGCGGTTTGCAGAAAATCGGCCGTTGGGCCCATTTTCCCTGGTAGGTAATCTACCTCCAAGCCGAGAAGGATCTCTATTCTATCCTCATATTTTTTCCGCAAACGATAAATCTCTTCAACATACCCTTCAAGGTCTTCAAGTTTCATTGCCCATTTGCAATCGAAAAAAGGCACTGGTGCATGCGAAGAAAAGCCATAAGTCGGCATTTCTAGCACAAGTGCTTTTCTGATGTAATCTTCGGGGGCGTTGGTTCCGTCACAATAGTTGGTGTGACTGTGGTAATTCGTCCAGGACATGATTTAAAATGAAGATGGGTTGTTTGATATATTAATCCAGCTGGAGGATGATTTTCTAATTTTTATTGATTTGAACAACGCCATCGTCATTCAGACTTCTAAGCTTTCCTATGGCCAAGTTACGGTCGAGTGTTGCCAATTTGTAAAGCCGCACAACAGAGGTCTTTTTCAGACCATTCTCTTCGATGGGTTCAAGCAAAATATCCGTCTGCTCTCGCCATTTCATCTGTGTTGAGATAAACGCAACGGTCACATCCAATTCTGTTGATGCCAACACCAACGCAGGTCTGTTCTTATTGCCGGTCAGGTCGGTAAATGGAAAAGGGATGAGGATGATATCGCCCTTGTGCATCAATACTTTTCTTTCAGATCCTTAGGCGAATAAAACTCCTCTTCTTCTTCGAGAAAATGGAAAGTATCCGCTTCCTGAACGAGCTTGTGCATTCCATTCTGCAAGACTTCCTCATCATATTTTTGAAGGATGTATTCTGCGAAATCAGAAACTTCCTTCAGGCGGTCCTTCGGTAATTGAGACAGAACCGTTACGGTCTTTTTTATGAGTGTTTCCTTGGTCATTCCAAGTTCTAAATTACGTCTAATACAGCAAACCCAATCTCATTGTTTCGTCAGCTGATGAATGGCCATACTTTCATAGCGTTGCATATCTGGCAATGGCACGTCAATTTTCTTGGCCATTTCGTCCCAATGGCGCATTCGGATAATGGTTTTGAATAGCGGGTCTTTCTCGAACAATGATGCTTCCGAAACACTCATTTTTCCGCCTTGGTATTCGAGGGTTTTCTTGGATGCTTCGGATAGTTTTCCGTAATAATCGGCATCTGAAAAACAGAGATAACGTTTAGCCTCCACGTGGCTTTGAACGAGTTTGGCCATGTTATCAGAGAATCCTCTCATTCGTAGGAAATCGGCTCCAAGTTTTTCGTGTTCCATCACGCCATAACCGCCCATGTTCGGTTTATCTCCGTTCATTTCGGCCAGATGACCAATGTCGTGGAAAAGCGCAGCAAGAATGACCTCGTTATCGAAGCCTTCCTTCTCGGCTGCCTGTGCTGCTTGGCAAGCATGTTCAAGTTGAGAAATGGCCTCGCCAATGTAATCGGCATTGCCATGTTTGGCAAAAAGTTCAAAGACTTCTCTTACTGCGGTTTCGATGGAAACCTTAGGCATTTGCCAACTTTAGCTTCTCGATAAGGTAGCCTTTCAGATGTCCAACCGTTGGAAGCAATCCATCGTTATCCAATCGTTTCAATTCGGCTTCTGTGTGCGAACCGTTTGTAACCGCTAGGCTAAACAGGCATTTTGCATTTCGGCCAGCAGCAAGGTCAACAGGCGTATCGCCAATTTTCACCACTTTTTTCGGGTCTGTGATCCCAAATTGCTTCATGGCCTTTTGAATCATGAACGGATACGGACGTCCTTTCTGAACTTCGTCAGAGGTGATTGACATATCGATGATTGAATTCCCAGTTGAAACGTAATTCTCGTCCAAACCTTCATCCCAACCCAAGTTTTCAAGGATAATGTCGGTCACTTCTCGGTAGAATCCTGTGGTCAAAGCCACTTTCACACCATTATCGCGAAGCCAAGCCATTGTTTCCAACGCGCCTTCAGTCGGACGCTGGTCTGTATTCTCGTAATGAGCCTCCAACAAATCGCGAAACGTATTGTAAGACTCCTCCACCTTGTCTTCTAAATCAGGATGGTCCTCTCCCAGTTTCTTTTTCCAGAATGTTTGAAACACTACAATCTTCGACCAACCCATCATGGCATTAATCTGCGGACGTGTAACTGTCAATCCGTTCTGTACACAAGCTTCAAGAAAACAATCCTCAATTTCGCCATTATCCACCATTGTGGTGCCAGCCATATCAAAGACAACAAGAGAAATTTTATCAGATAACATGTTTTAAATTTTGTGCGAAAATACCGCGAATGATATAAACAAGCGATGGTATAGCATTAAGTTTGGATTAAACACAAAGAATGCGGCTCCATAAATGAAGCCGCATTTTAAAATCGTGCTTAAAACGACTTATTTTACTACAAAACGTTGCGAAGAAATTATGTTTCCCATTTCAATTTTCAGAAGATAAATTCCTGCCGAAAGGTTTTCCGAAACGGCAAATTGTCCTGCATTGCTCACTTGGAAAGTCTTCATCAACTGACCAGTTGCGCCATAAATGGAAACGTTCGCGGCAACTTCCAATTCAGGAAATTCCAGCATAAAGTTTCCATCGTTTGGATTCGGGTAAAGCTTCGCGATGGTTGTGATAATCTCTTCTTTGATGTCTACGGTAAAACACGCTGACGAACCTGGATTGGCAAAGCCCTCCACTAGATCAACGGAGAAACCTGCAGAGGTTGAAGCCAAACTCCAATTACCACCATCATTGTTGTCTGAGGATGGATCGCATAGAACAATTGAATATCCATTACCATCGGCCTCAGAAGGCCAAAGACCACCGTCTGAAAAGTCAACGGAGTCTGCTACCGAAGCTGATGGAGCTACAAGTACGAGATCCTCGCCACCATTGCTCAAAGCACCAGAAGACCATTGGTATGGAGCAAAACCGAAGTTATTTTCGAAAGCCGTACCATTGCCTGCTACAACGACAAAATCATTGCCTGAAATCATTGATCCTTGTGGAAACATGAATTCAACTCCATCACGGACAAAATATCCGGACAAATCAACATCATCAGTAGAGACATTGTAAATCTCTATAAACTCCAAACTGTCTGAGCCAGATTCTGGTGGATTGTACATGATTTCGGTAAATACCAGCGGATTGGCAGTTGGAAGGCCACTTACGCTATAAACTGAGATACTTCCGCTTACTTCGTTTGAAACCAATATCAATGGGAACCCATTTGGGCTTTCTCCTGCAGGAATGAAATCAATGTCTTCTGGCCCAAGTCCGCCAGCTGCTGGCGTACCTTCCGTTTCATTGAAATTGCGGTCAGTTCCGTAAGATTCAAAACTCACGTTACTCGGGTCGGTGATATCGTAAACCATCACGCCACCTTGTCTTTCTAGACCGATGAACGCGTAGGTTTTACCCATTATGCTTACCACTTTTAGTGCCTCAGGCTCTGGCCCTTTATCATCGCTTCGCGAGTCAAATGAAGTATTATCGTTATTGCTAGAATTGAAGTTTGCCGCATCGTAATTCGAAATGAACGTTTCGAAATCGTTTCCGCTATCATAAACAAGGTTTCCGGTTGCATCCCAAATAGAGAACGACCGTGCTCCGTACGAATAAAGCGCTTCATAATCTCCGTCATTTCGTTCATCACCAAGACTTGTGGTGATGTTCAATCGGCCAAGGTTCGTGTTCTCTTGCAGCATGACTGCGTTTGGAAAGGCCGTTGGGTCGAGCGTCAAGCTACCGATGCGCGCTTCTTCGCTGTAACCACCGTAATCTCTAAAATCGCCTTCGTTGGCGCTAACAATATAAGGTGATCCGTTGTATGTATAGGAATCGATAGCATCAGGCTGATACATCCCGAAAACAGGCCAGTTTTGAATATTTACCATGCCATCTTGGTTGCTGGCATCAATTCCATTTCCTGCTGCATTGTAGTCTTTAAACCCAAGTCCTTGGAGCGCAATAATGGTGTTATTGGTAAGGTCGATTCCTGCAACTGCATTGTTTTCTTGAAGTCCAACAATTGCCACTAATCCACCAGGGAGAATAGTGATGTATTCTGGCTCAAGGTCTTGAGCAACTGATGAGAGTCCATTGTTTCTGAAAATGCGAATACTCGGGTCAATGATAGCTGTGCCCAAGCTGCCGCAGAAGCAACCATGGCTGAAAAGAGTAATAAAGATTTTTTCATATTGTTGATTTATGTTTGGCGCAAACATATCGCAACAAGAATCCCTTAAACCTATCACTTCTTTAAGGTTGAATTAAGGAAATTTGGCCATTGTTAAGTTGAGATTAACTCTAAATCAACTATGCAATTCTACAGCCGTGTTGGCTTAATCCATTTCGTTTTGTTCTCAACACTTCAAAACAAAAAAATGACCCCTATACAACTTTGGGTGTAATGGGGGTTTGGAAAACTGTTCATTATTGTCTGCTAAACTGGTTGCAGAACAAATGTTGGTTTTATTGCATTTGGCTTTATGAATACTTCTTGGCGGTTGGTTCTTTTTGGCAGGATTGATGAAGTCCAAGCTGCCAACCACTTGGAAATCGAATTCCAGTAAATTAGCGACCTCAATGAAACAAGCACTTTCCGTAATACTATTGTTTTTTACCCAGCAAGCTGTTTCGCAAGACATGGATTACGCCCGTGAAGTTCTTGGCCGTTTGTGTTCCGATGAATTTGCCGGGCGAGGTTACGTAGAAGATGGCGACAATGCAGCGGCCTTCTACATTGAGGAGGAGTTTAAAGCCAACGACCTATATGCTTGGGATTTCAACTATTATCAGCCGTTTACCATGCCTGTAAATTCGTTTCCGAGCACGGTTGTGCTTTCTGTTGATGGGAAACCGTTAACGGCTGGAACCGATTTTCATATAGAGGCAGATGCGCCTTCTGTGCGCGGTAAGTACGAACTGACATACGTAAATCGTCTTCCGGAGATTGCACCATCTGGCCGTGTAATTGACAGCACCGCCAGCTACAAAGGATTTGTGGTTGTGCAAGACAGTCTTATTGCAGCACTTCCACCTTCTATTAGAATGTCCCTCATCAATGGTTTTAAGAAAGCTGGTGCAAAAGGAATTATCCGATTGTCAAACACAAAGTTGACTTGGTCTGTTTCCAAACAACAAGCACCAATTGCGCAATTTATCGTCTCGCATGATAAATGGATTTCTGGTGCAAAATCCATAGAGGTTGATGTAAAGGCCGAATTTGATAAAAAGCACAGAACACAGAACGTATTGGCCTATGTTGAGGGAAGCGAACACCCAAATCGGTTCGTTGTATTTACCGCACATTATGACCATTTGGGCAAGATGGGTTCGAATGTAATTTTCCGCGGAGCCAACGACAACGCTAGTGGTGTAGCCATGCTTTTAAACCTTGCGAAGCATTACGCAAAGCCCGAAAATGAACCCAAATATTCCATTGCTTTCATTGCGTTTGCTGGGGAAGAGGCTGGTCTGGTCGGCTCCATGAATTACGTTCGAAATCCAGTTTTTCCATTGAAAGACATTGAATTCCTCATCAATCTAGACATACTTGGAACGGGAGATGAAGGCATAACCGTGGTGAATGGAGCGGTTCATAGCAAAGAGTTCGAGTTGTTCTCCAAAATCAATACCGAAAGAGAATATCTGACAACCATTAAAAAGCGCGGCAAGGCGGCCATTTCAGACCATTACCCATTTTCAGAAGCCGGAGTTCCGTGCTTTTATGTGTACACGATGGGCGGCATTCAGGCCTACCACGATGTGTATGACCTGCCAGAAACATTGCCGCTCACAGAGTTTGAAGACCTGTTCCGACTGTTTACCGATTTTGTTGCCACATTCTGATGGGAAAACTATTCATCGTTCCAACACCCATCGGAAATCTGGAGGACATGACCTTCCGAGCCATTAGAATTTTGAAGGAAGCAGACCACATTTTGGCTGAAGACACACGCACATCAGGTAAACTGATGAAGCATTTCGAAATTGGCACGCAGATGAGCGCGTTCCATCTCAATAACGAACACAAAGTTGTGGGTCGATGGGTGGATGCGTTGGGTACTGGACAAACCATTGCTTTAATTAGTGATGCGGGAACTCCCGCCATTTCAGACCCTGGTTTTCTACTTGTTCGGGAAGCCATAAAACAAGGAAACGAAGTAATAACGCTGCCAGGTGCTACCGCTTTTGTTCCTGCGCTGGTAAACAGCGGATTGCCGTGCGAAAAGTTCCACTACGAAGGGTTTCTTCCGCATAAAAAAGGCAGAGCAACACGCATTGCCGATTTGATAAGAAAGGATGTAACCAGCGTGTTGTACGAAAGCCCACATCGCATCATGAAAACACTTGCTCAATTACTCGAAGCGGCTGGGCCAAATCGGATTGTTTCCATTTCGCGCGAGATTAGCAAGTTGCACGAAGAAACGGTTAGAGGCACCATTCCAGAGGTGATTGAATATTACCAAACCAATCCCATCAAAGGAGAGTTTGTACTGGTATTAGCTCCTGAAGCCCACCCCTAGCAATTGCAACTAAGGGCAGGTTGCCTTTCTATTTGGGCAGCTGCTCTTTATTGCTGGTTGCAAAGCAAAATGTTAAAAATACCAGTGGCGATGATCTCCATTACGAAACCTGCAAAGAGAGCTTCTCCGTGCTAGCGAGAATACCCTTGAAAAGACCGCTTCGCTGGGGGAAATAAAAGCAACGCACAAAAACAACCAATTAGTGCCTAGATTTTACCACTACAATCCTCTTCTACTCCAACCTCCTAATAAACCAGCCCGAGCCATCGGTTTCGGCCATGCCCTAGCCAAATTCCCTCCTGTTTTGCAAATGAATCATCGTAATTGAAATAATCTCTACTTTTATTCCAACCATTAAGGGTCTTTCCATGTCACATTCTTATACACTCCCAAGCCGCTATTTTGCAGTTGTTTTAACTGTTTTTCTTTCTCTTCCTATACTCGCAACAGCCCAGCAAGGCATGCGAGTTGGGTCCACCGCAGCTCCTTCGGAAGTCTTGCACGTGGATGGCGCCATCCTAATAGGG
>Ga0105054_10008990_pt1 | contig 13093 bp, 7 predicted proteins | sample BON02_FD_78091 | JGI IMG/M metagenome (GOLD analysis project Ga0105054, IMG submission 78091) | Freshwater microbial communities from Lake Bonney liftoff mats and glacier meltwater in Antarctica - BON-02 (megahit assembly) | ecosystem: Environmental > Aquatic > Freshwater > Ice > Glacier...
TGCCATGAAGATCTTGATTCGTCAAAAGGGAATTTGAGCTAGAGCGGGTACATGCATTTTAACAAGACGATTATTAATTAATTAAGAAAGTAAAAAGGGACTCTAAATACATTCGTCAAATTCTTCCCAGCTGGATTCGTCTTCGAAAGAAACTCTTGTATGAAAAAAATCGAGAAGCTTTTGTCTAGCGAGTGCATCAAAAAACAAACTTCCTAGAAGCTGATGCAAGTATACCAGCATCTTTGGCGACAAAAAGCACGGCGAATCTTTCATTGCTTCCAAACTCACGAACGCTTGTCTTATAAGAATCCGATTACTCGAATCCGAAACGGCCTTCAACGCTTTAGCAACCACAGGGTCCTCGTGAACAGCAAGAGCTTCATAAGGGCCAAATGCAGCAACTGTCTTCGTTTTCAACGTGAACAATGTCCCTTTAGGCAATGCCGTTCCTCCCCTTGCGTCCCATGAATTCTGTTGGAGTTTCTTTAAGCCGCATTTGGAGATTCCCATGAGACCCAATGCTTGAATGGCAGCCCCACGAAGACACAGTGAAGCAGAGTGAATGGCGATGTCAATTACTACTCTAACAATATCGACACTGTTTCCAGATACGTCAATGAAGACGTGCTTGTCCAGTAATAATTTCATACCGAGTTCCGAAGACCCAATATGACCCAAAGCACACAGCGATGCTCGTCTCTCCAATGAGGTCACACTTTTGTTAAGTATTTGCTCCAGCAAGTGTGACACAATGCCTCTCGGTTTATCTACAAGAGAAGGAGGATCGAAGTTAGTTTGCAACGGAGACCCTACACCAAGATGTACCTGACCTTTCTCTGTACGAGCGAGTTGCCCGTATAAATGTGTTGGTAGTGGCGGAGCATTTGGGCACAAGGGTTTTAGTTTAAGTCCGAATGAAACATAACGCAATCGTGTGTGTGGTCCTGCCTGAAAGAAGAAGCTCGCACTTTGATGAGTCTCTGAAAACAACTGGCCATCCTCAAACACCGTTTTGGGCTGACATCTTACCCAAGGTGCTCTCGAACACCCATTGAAAGGTTGGCACAACGTGGTCCCAAATCGAGTTTTCCGATTCGTCTGCGGAAACACTGAACCCCTTTCCAAAAAAATATTCTCCGCGAATTTCGGATGAGTAAACGAATGCGGATCTTCCTGTTGAACAACCGAACCATCCTTTTTAATTAGCTCTCCTCCAAATGTAATTGCTGCATGAATAGCTGCCACTTTCCCCTGAGGTAAGAAACAAGAGTTTAAAGGCACTGCCTTTACCACGAGGTTTTCTCTATACGTAGGCTCGTCTCGTTCTGAGCCATACTCCGGCCCTGACAGTCGTGAACAGTCTAAATAGGAATGTACTGGAATAAACACCATTTCATGATCGTCTATTTCTATCCATACTTCAATTCGAAAGGGTAATCTTTGCAATGACAATATGTCACTGGACACGATTTCATGGTTGTCGATTGGGAACCCTAATACTGGGACCGATTGTGGAATAGAATCTACAGGTCGGGATAGCAAATGCGCATTAGAATATCGTGTAGCAGCTGCCGCTCCATAAACATCATCTGATTTACCCGCGTAGCACTTGGGTAACGCCGACAATGGGAGAGTTTTACATAGCAACTTATGGTTCAAGAGAGTCTCCAAACGAGCTGCGTATTTCACACAATGCTCTGAGGACCATCGCTGTAACGCATCGCTAATCCATCCATGCTTGTCCAGAAAAGTGACACCGCCGTTTGTTCCAGCCAGTTTCAAGAATATTGGTCGGGCGTTTGGTTCGTTAAGCAATTCAGAGAGCTGATCGAAGTCCATTAACCTCAAGCAGTCTGGTATATACACAAACTCGTTCAGAATTGAAATCGAACTTTGCCTCAATATATCGGTGTCGTTAATGTGCCTGTAAACAAAACTCAGGCACCACCGCGCAAACGTCGGATCTTTACTCCCTCGTCTCAGAAATCCTCGAATGAGACTCAAAATGGACAATTGTATTTCATTGGATATTTGAGAAAGAGATAATAGCCATTCTCGACATACAATGCTGGCTTGATAATCTAAATTCACAACAATCAAGTGAGTGAGGTAATCTTTGGTAAAATCGGTTGCAATGGTGGTCATTGTTTCAAAGAACCCTTGCTCTAATAGCAAGTCCGGTCTCGTAGAATAGGCACCTAACAACGAAAACAAATCTCTTGTCATTGTAAAAGAACATGCGGTCGGTGAAAAAATCCGTTCACTGTCATCTGAAGCAATTTCAAAATACGATTTAGAAATCAAGCCATCGTTTATATCGGAAATATCTCTTTCTAATACAAGTGCATCTATGATTTGAATATGCAGTTTTCCCCTCCTATCGTTCTCAAGCATGTCTACTCCTTCTGGTGTCTCCAGTAGAATCCTTATCAGAGACTTGCCAATGATGGTCATCTTTTGATACTTGGTGCAATAAGGAAGTTTGACAAACTCGCCAGCATTTGTTGCCCTGAAAAACCCTAATACACGTTTTACAAATTTGGTCTTTATAATCTCGGACAACAATCCATTATTTCGAAGGAATCCGCAAACTATTTGATCAATCAGTCCCCAATCCCATTCGCTCCAAAGTTTCCCTTGCAACACTTTCGACCTATTCACCATCTTGTACAACTTGGATACATCACTGTAAACTTCTTCAGTACACATTAACCCGCGAACGTGCCGTCTATGACCCCGGTTGCTTGTGGTGGCTAAAGGGCTATCATTGATTTTAACAAGGGCCCTGCCTGCCGAGTCATCTTGTCTATCCAAATACTCTTCTACCATTATTTGGTACACCTTTTGGTGCTCATCTGCATTTTCAAATACCTTCTTCTCGTTTCGCTTGGCTTTTGAAAGCAGCTGAATACTCCCTATCACCATATCCCTCTTCCGTTTCGCTTTTGAAATATCGGGTTTATTGTACACTTGGGAAAGACCACTCACATTTTCAATGAGCTTGCTTGCGATAATATTTCCAGCGAATGGCATGGAGCCAATGGCTGGTCGTGCCATGACGCCTGTGTTTTCTCTCTCTTGCTCTAAAATACTTGCAGCAGCCAGTGACAGGTCCGAAGCAAGAGCAATCGTATCGGCAGAATGGCCCAGCAGAGTTGACGCAGTTAGCGAGTATCCGAACCCATCCAATGTTGAAAACATACCTAATATGTGAACACTCCTCCTAGCTTGAAGTTTTTCAGCAGGATCTGTCCTTGTAAGAAATGTAGAATTCATCACTAAAGTGGAATTGAATAGGTATCTTGCCAGCAACGACTCGGGTAATAAACGCATTGCACATCTCTTAATAAATGCCAGAAGATGAGCTGCGTCTTGAGCAAAAGGTGGATTCTCCCGAGTTACTACCTCTGTCAGTGCATCAACAAGTCCACACTCGGCAAATGCCAACAACAGTGATGCTAAAAAGCTGCTCAAAACATCATGTCCGTTGGATCCAGGCATGTGCTCTGACGGTTCACTCATCTTGAGCAACTCTGAAGCTCCGATTCCATGAGGCCCCATTCCTGGGGTACTGGCCACGAAACCTTCATCACCGCTAATCATCCCATCGTCTTCTTGCATCTCAGCTGAGCCACCCACGCTTCGAAAGATCAGCGTAATGGTCTCTAGGACTTTGATCCTTAGTCCCAGACTAACGGGCTGCACTAATACCTGTACCAGAGACTGCAGTCCTAATTTATCTGATGCAAAAAAGAAAAGACCAGTCCATGATTTAAGCAACAGAACAAATGCCTGTTGACATACATCCCACTTCTTTTCGTTTTCCTCGGTGAACGGTGATAGTATAGGAGTGATATCGAGTATCCGAAAATACTGTCTCGTAGATTCGTTTTCCAGGAGAAATAACAACGTTACACAGAGAGCCTTGCTCATCTCTTGATGGCTAGTTATTCCTTGGACAATAGCTCGAATACCGCCGCATTTTGCAAGCACGGGAAAATTAAGATATGAGATCATCCTTACGATCTCCAACGCAATCCCTCGCAAGGGATCGGCTTCAGTAGATGCAATACATATGATACTTCGAGCTAAATATGGATGTATACAATCAACATTCACGTCCATAATTCGTCGCAACACTTTCATCCCTTCTATTCTTTTTAAGGTTTCTTGCTCAACCCTTTTTAACAAGGTTTCTTGTTCAATCCTGGAAAAGGTTTCTTTTTTTGATTTCGGTTCCGAATCCCAATACAGAAAACGGACTATAAATAAATGCATCTTCAAATTGATAAGTGCTTGAGCACATTGACCATCAACTAGGATATGGCGAATCACCCGCAATGTCGATGAGCACACTAACGAATCAAGAGATAGCAGTAAAGGACGACACACCTTCAAACAGGTTACAGGCTCTTCATCCTGCAACCCTTTAGTTTTCAGTTCTGCGACAGTTCTACTTAGAAGCTCTAATATTAAAGGAGTATTACTTGGTGAAGCTGAAGCAGCATGGAGTAGAGTTGATAACACCATCAACAAACAGTAAAATATGTTTTTTTTTTCTAAAAGATTCTAATTCAAAAACGAACTTGAAAAACCAAGTGCTCAGCATTGTAAAACCATATGGATAAATAATAAACGAACTCTTCGATCGACTGGAAAATATTTATATTTAATGGATTGACATGCTGGCAAGATTCTTCCTCGATCTCAGAAAATCTCCTTGCGTTTTGTGCTCGTGTTCATTCAGCTCCTCCTTTTCCTCGACATCACTACTGCTGCTATCATCATCATCAAACTTGCTTTTTTGTTTGAGCATTGGATGCATGTATTCTAGAAACTGCTGCTGGGGTCCTATCACACTCCCAGGTCGACATACGCGTGTCCATCCTATCGCTTCAGCCGCAGTGAAGCCGTGGTGTTTCATCATGTAGCAGTCAATACACGTTCCAGTGCGCCCAAGCCCTGCCTTGCAATGCACTGCAATAGCACCTGGTTCGGACTCACACACTTGAATGAACTGTTGCAAGATATGCTGAGGAGGGTTGGTCCCATCTGGATAGTACAGATCCAGATGCTTGATACCAGCTTTCGTAAATTTTCTCTTGTCGTACTTTTTGTCGTTTAATCGGATTACCAAAGTGACGCCCTTCTTTTTGAAATACGGAATATAGTCCTCGGGAGTCAGATTAATAACTCCTTCTTTTGTCTCGGACCGAATATCATGTGGGCCAGCGAATGCTAGGAACTTATCTTTAACTATCCATGACATGTCTCCACATTCAACACGCTCATTGAATTCGTAGTCGGCGATATCGAATGAATCCATCTCGAAAAATCCAAGTCTCATCGCTCGATGCAATCCGTTCAGGCAGTCCATCACCGTCAACTTGTACGTACATTCAAATGGCGTGGCGTCATGGAAAGGAGGAAAGGAGGTGTTTTTAAAGGGAAGATAAGCTTCCCCTGGTGTCAGGTTTGAATAAATCATCATATAACTACAAATAAGGTATGCAGCATTGGCACGATTTTTACCATTGGTACTTGAATAGTAGTAAATTGTCTTGTTTTTCAGTTTCGGATCGTTGAGGATCTTGTGCATTAGTTCATAAAACCTGTAGCACTGGCCCAAATTCAATGGTCCGAAATCGAGAAAGAAGTTCCAGTAAACAAGGTCCTCGTCTATGCAAAAGTGAACTGACTGGCTTTGCTTCTTCGGCTTTTTCTTAAGTGCCACATAGTAAAGGCGTCCGGGAATGAATTCTAATGCATTCTCTTCACTCGTCATTGATTCGCGTTTTGAATGAAGTATAAGAACTTTTGGGATACATTCAAATTTCGCGCCCAATTTATTTACATACGGAAAACCATAGCAAGTGGGTACCAGGCGCGATCTTCAAAAAAACCGCGACCAGGAATTTTTTTATTTTTTATAACAATGGAAAGTGCCCCGAAATGGTAATTTTTACTTTGATGAGCCATCTAGACAATGATATAAATATGAAAATAGTTCAATGATTTTAAATACAATTTTAAGAGAACTCCTTGGTTGGAAATAAAATCATACCCATAGATTTTTACAAGCCGTGCTATGCTTCGCCCGACGTAGCCGCCGATCTTTTTCATCATTCTCAAGAACATTCTTTTTTACTATCCACATTGGATCAGTGATCCAATCGATCTTATTTAACCTGCAAACAGTTTGAACTCCTTGCGTGAGTCGTTCTTCATAGTCGAGTTTGCTGCCTATATCCCACCTTTGCAGCGATTCTTCTTTTCTACGGGGATTCTGGCGAACTCTAGTAGATTGAATCTTGATTTTTTGCTTTTGAACCATTCGCTGTTCTGGGGTCGCTTTTCTTCCAGCTGTTTGCGGCCTAATTGTAGTACTTTCAATCGAATCTGCAGCACGGGGTTTAATAGCATAAGAAGATTTAGGGCGAGATTCTCTCTGTGAGGATTTATTATTAATGGTGCGAGAAGCAGCTTTAATATGGGGTTTGGATTTCTTGGTTCTACTTTTATTTATCTTTTTGCCACTGTTGAAGGTCACGCTCGTTTCTTCAGACGAAGTTTGCATGATCTTATATAGATGCTTGCTGGACACAGGACCTTTTGCCTTGGGTGGCTCTAATGGGACTTCGTTGATACCCACTCTATGTCTTCCTCCTGCATTCTCCAGCAGCGTGTACTCCACGCTCGGACCTCCCATGTTCAATAATTAACGGATCTATTTTTCTTGTCTTGTTTTTTCTTGCCTCTGTGGTTGAGGCAAAAAATTTGGTGGTCAAAATGACACAAATCCGTTGAAAAAACCATTTATTTAGGGTCAGTGTGGTTTGGATCTTAAGGTACCATTTAACCATGGAGACTGCCGTGATACTGGAGAAAATAGGGAACGAATTGCTCAAGATGGTTCTAGCGGATGGGAAACTTCGAGCAAAGGTGGAGAAACACGTGTCCACACTCAACACGGTCAAAGGAGAACTGAAGAATATGGAACGACTACAACGAGGATCCCCTATTGTGAGCAATATAAGGCGTATATTAGGGGAAATGAATGATATTATATCTCTTGTGGAAGTTAAACCAAGTGGTTTCTTATCTAAACTTAAAAATTTCATCCCTTCCTTCGCCAGTTGGAATAAATCAGAAAAACTTCAAGTGGTGGATGAATGCATGAATGAACTAGAGCAAGAAATTGAAAACTTCCAGTTGATACAACTGAATGACATAAATGCTTTAGAAAGGCATGAAAATGAGCTCGTTGAAGATACAAATGAACTTGTGAAAGACATTAGCGAAGCTATCAAAAAGTCAGTTTGCAATATCGAAACGTTCCAGTTATTTAACTGCCCTATAAAAAATCCATTTGGAATTGTCAAAACGAAAGCTAAACAATATGCGCATGGGACACGCGATTGGATTTTCGATGATATTCAAGAATGGTATTGTACTAAAAGTCGTTGTATGGTGTTACTAGGACCGGCGGGCTACGGAAAATCCGTAATAGTGGGGAACGCATGCGTACTTGGAGGTTTACTGGAAGGGATGTCAAATGAAATGAACCGAATGAATAGAAGATTCATTGTTGGAGCAACTCATTTCTTCAAGCACGACGACAACGACACTCAAAATTTGATGTACTGCTTTCAGTCCATTGCTAATCAACTTGCTGGGCTCATTCCTGAATTCCATGAGCAAGTGAAAGAAGTTGTTAAAAGCATAGACGTAAATGAAACGGACGTCAGCACTATGTTCCATAGGATCCTATCGAATCCGCTTGGCGATATTCAAAATGATTTTGATGTCATTATAATTCTCGACGCACTAGATGAGCTCCGCGAGAATCAAAAACTTTTACATATCCTATCCACCCGATGGATAACAACAATGCCGTCGTGGATTAAACTTCTCATCACCTCGCGTTCTGATGACAGAATTCTTGAATATTTGAGACCATTTGAACCCATATCACTCCGAGTCGACGATGCGAAAAATCTCCAGGATGTCAAAACTTTTTTATCATCACAAATCAAGCCATACTTGAAAGACCAGTCTGAATTGGAGAAAGCATTGTTAATCCTAACAAGTCGCTGCGAAGGGTCTTTTCTCTATGCTTTCTATTTGCATGAGAATTTAGCAGCCACATATGAAGAGAAGAGTTTGGATTTGAGAGATATTCAAGATAAAGAAACAATTCCTCTCGGTGTCGATGGCATTTACAAAGACTATTTCGGCAGGTTCCTCGCCGACGTGCTGCAAGGAGACAAATTCCTATACAATCAGTTGCTTGCAACCATGGCAGTCGCGCGAGAGCCCATTAGTAAAGACTTTTTGTCCCAAATTTTGAAGTTTAATGGGGAACTAGACGATTTCCTTGTCAAGATATCAGTTCTCCTTACCGTCACAGAGAAAAGCGTCAGATTCTCCCACAAATCGGCTTTAGATTTCTTGGTCGATAAGAATAGAGCAGGACGCAATCTGTATATATTAAAGGCTGATGGCCACCGTGCTATTGCAGACACATTCTTAAAGAATCCAATTTCAACCAAGTTCGCATTACGCCATGGGGTTTACCATCTTTGCGAAAATTCCCAGATGGAAGAAGCAGCAAAATTTCTTCTTGATTTTGATTGGCTTGAAGCCGCGCTTATAAGTGGTGTCGATCCCATAGATTTAGTTCTTGACAGTCATGCAATTGAGGAGCTCGACGCAGTTCTCGTGATCAGGTCCCTTGAAAAAGGAATGAACGCGCTTCGTCGTGAACCGCGACTTCTCGCTTCCCAACTCATTGGACGGCTTGACCAAGAGCATCCCATAATTTCAAATTGTGTTCCTTCAGGAGTTGATACATGGTTGTGCCCTTTGTCGAAGACTCTCATACCGGCAACGGATCCACTTCGAAAGATACTTAGAGGGCACTCCCAATACGTTGTATCCGTTGCAATCGATGGCGATAGGATCGTTTCTGCTTCAGAGGATAGCACTGTAAAAGTGTGGGATATTAAAACCGGAAGATGCATTCAAACTTTGGAAGAGCTCGCTTCGAATGTTGTTTGTGTCGCGATTGATGGAGGTACTATTGTCTATGGTTTGATGGATGCAACCATACAAGTACAAGATACAAGAGCTGAAAGTCTTATTCGGATGCTTCACGGCCACACCGATAAAGTCTGGTGCGTTGCAATAAAAGGCACTATAATTGCTTCTGGTTCAGAGGATAAAACGGTGAGAGTGTGGGGAGAAACTGGCAGTTGCATTCACATATTGAAAGGACATAGCACCAGTGTAGATTGCATCGCAATTGCAAACAATACCATTGTTTCCGGTGCTGAGGATAGAACTGTGAAATTGTGGGGTATAAGCAACGGTGTGTGTCTTCAAACATTTCAAGGGCATACTCAATGTGTAACTTCCGTAGCAATGGATGGTGGTAAAATTGTTTCGGTCTCGAATGATGATACTTTGAAAGTATGGGATATTGATAACGGAGAATGCCTTCAAACGATGCAAGGGCACGGGGCTCAGTTTAGTTGTGTCGCAATTGAAGGCGATACTATTGTTTCTGGTTCATTCGACAGCACTGTGAAAGTCTGGGATGCCCAAACTGGAAAATGTCTTGAAATATTTCAAGGTCACAGTTTCAGTGTCAGCTGCGTCTCGATTGAAGGTAGCACAATTGTTTCCGGTTCGATGGACAAGACTGTAAAAGTGTGGACTACCAACAATAATGGTGAGTCCAATAAAGCACCATATCCTGACTTTGAGTCTTCGGTGGTATTATTTGAAGGGAACACGATAGTTTCTAGCTGTAAAGATAAAACGTTAAGAGTGTGGGATGGAAAGAATGGAAAACTTCTTCAGAAGCTTCAAGGTCATACTGATACTGTGCGTTGTATTGCGATTGATGGAAATATGGTTGTTTCCGGCTCCGCCGATGAAACAGTGAGAGTTTGGGATGTTCAAAGTGGGAAATGCATTCAAATCATTAAAGTTCATATAAACACTCTTTGCTGTTTGGCGGTGAATGGGGGAATGATCGTATCTTGCACGGGAGATGAAAATTTGAAAGTTTGGAATATCAATACCGGAAAATGTCTACAAACGCTCCAAGGCCATACTGAAAAAGTGACTTGTGTCGCAATTGAAGGGAATACAATAGCTTCTGGTTCCAAGGATAAACATTTAAAGTTATGGGATACCAAGACAGGAAAATGCGTTAAAACTCTCCTAGGGCACACGGACAGTGTCTTATGCGTTGCAATTAAAGGCACTATCATTGTGTCTGGCTCTGAAGACAGGACGGTGAAAGTATGGGAAGCTGGAAAGTGCATTCAAACCCTTGAAGGACATACCGATTTGGTATGTCGCATCACAATTGATGGCAGTACGATCCTCTCGGAAAGCGGTTATGAATTGCTAGCTTGGGAAATTGAAGTAGGAAACCATTTATATTCCCAGAAACAGAAAATAATGATGGGCGAATACCTTGAAACATTCTTTAGCGTTGATGGCGTGGATGTTGGATATGAACTCGACGCAGGGATTTTAGGAACAACGATGATTAGAAATGGGAGGATAGTGTTGATAACAGGAAATCGTTTTACAGTATTGGAGGTTCGGGGTAAATAGAAAAGAAAACTTTTGAATTCACAATGCTCGTTGATAGTATCAAATAACTTCTTATATTTTGAATGACAAGTTTTAGCCTAGTTAAAAATAATTTCAACTTTAGTTGCGTTATTTCGCTATACACATTTGAACCCCTCGACCGTACGGACTTCCACAAGCGAGCCATGTCTTCTGTCCGTTAGATACTTTGGCGCATCCTGATGATCCAGAAAGAAGACTGCCATTAAACGTTAAGATATCTTTACAATCGTTGCCTTCAGGGTCACATACAAGAAACGTGCCACTGACAGGTGCATGCTCCCGTTGTAAATATTCGTGGACTTTGGGAATCGTAGCATACCATAACTCTCCGTCCTCATAGTGAATGTTGTCGATCAAATGGGGCAAAATAATTACTTTGTCCTCGACAAGTTCACCATCTTCCAAGATGTTGAAGACATAAGTTTTTCGTGGAGTCGGATCGTTCACATACAATTTGGTTCGTTCAGGATTAGTTGTAATTCCATTGGCGTGAACAAAACCGTATGAAACATATTTGCAGCTAATAGTTGACTTTGAATCTACATCAAAAACGCAACGGTATACACCGGTATTCCCGTATACTGCTAGCAAATCAGCCAAGAAGTTAACCATGACTCCAAATCGCTCTTTGAGGCTCTCCGGGTGCTTGACGCCTTTATTTGGTACTGGAAAACTCAGCCACCTCGTCACATAGATATCGTTTTCAGTGGCCCCTTCTGTCACAGAGTTAATCGCACCGTTCGGAAACACGTGACCTGATCCAACAGCCATTATCCAAATAAACTCCAATGCGAGTCCGCTCTGCTTGACAGAAAAGACTTCAACGCGGGACCCAATGGAAGATATCCCGCCATGATTAATAACATAGAGACGGTTGGATTTGGGAGAGTAAGAAATACCATGAGGGTGAAATGGAAACTCTTTTGGTTCACCAACAATTTTACCTTTGGAAAGTTTTGGGGTACCACTGCGAACATCCAAAACCACAAGATATCCTTGAGGGCAGTTCTCAGGACCATCATCTGTGATGCACATCGTGGTTCCAGACCCTCCAATGAGGACTCCTGGCACGTAGGCCACGAGATCTTCCGTTGCCAAAACCTCCTCGCCATCAATGGTAGGTATCGAGCAATCAAATGCGTCCATATTGTAGTGAAGCTGCTTACCAAGCTGCAAGTTGAAGCCAACTCGCGCGGCAATGACAAGCGATACCACTGCTAGTATCCAAGAAATCATGGTCCAAAGAACTTTTTGGAAATGTCGATAAAAGATTTAAATTAACGAACAGACCGAGGAGAGTGAAACATGGATCAACCAACAACAACTATCAAAATTTTGAAAATTCGAAATATGGCGACATAATATCTCTGAAATAATCTTCGAACATTGAAGATGAGGAACTCTTAAAATTTGTTTTGAGAAGCGAGACCACATCAAACCTGAAAGACAAAATATTGTCAAAAGATGGTACAACGACCATAAACGACCTTTAAAAACTATAATTTCTTATAAATCAACCACAGATTGAACTATGTGTTCTGCAAAGCTATAAAAAACGTTATACATCCGTTGGAAAGATCTGAAAATTTAAAAAAATATTGCTCACTTTTGGTTTTTGATTTAGTTGAGTTTTTCCTTGATCCATCTAATCACCTTGTTGCACCTCGCCCAGTTCTTCGCTTGAATTTTAGCACGGTAAAAATATTCCAGTATCGTCGGGTTTGGTTCTTGGATTCTTCTTCTCGCTTCAACTCCGCGTCTATAGGCTATTCCCTGTCGCGAACATGATAGCTGGGTGCCAGCGTTTCGTGCACGTCGTAAAGCCGCGTCTCCCATTTCATTTACGCCGCCGATGGCAGCACCAAAAGCTTCCCTTCCTTCACGTAAGAGTGACCCGTCAATGACTGTAAGAAGTACCAACACCAATACCATGAAAAATCGCATAGTGGCTTTTGATTCAATTGATGTTTTTTTCTGTAACTTGCGGTTTTTTGTTTGTTTTCAAGTTTAGATTCACTTGACGCTGCTCATGTTCAGAGCAACTTTAAATCTCATGACAAAAAACAGGAGTGACAATCTTGTACCTCGATCTTCTCATGAACTATCAATTAAACTATTGAAATTAAGACAAGGAACAAGAAGGACGAGAGCAGTTTTCTCATTTCGAAATATAAAAACGGTTTCAGTGCATACTTTCCTGGGACCGGCGTACTCCAAAATTAACTGAACCGCCGCATATTATTTGTTCCAGGGGACCGTACCGTCTTCTCGTATTTTGAGTCAAGAAATGCCATGGGGTTATCTAAAGACTCTAAAAAATGTTCTTGCTTCTGATTACCTCACGGATTGCCATCAGGCTCTTTTCTTTCAACAAGATACTCTTGTTTATTAAGAAATTAGCATTTGATGGCTTTTATCCAATACTAGTAGTTTTAAAAAA
>Ga0105054_10008992_pt1 | contig 13092 bp, 16 predicted proteins | sample BON02_FD_78091 | JGI IMG/M metagenome (GOLD analysis project Ga0105054, IMG submission 78091) | Freshwater microbial communities from Lake Bonney liftoff mats and glacier meltwater in Antarctica - BON-02 (megahit assembly) | ecosystem: Environmental > Aquatic > Freshwater > Ice > Glacier...
CCACGGAATATTACCGCAACATATAGAATTCCCCAGCTACAGCGCAGATTGCACGGTGGGCGCCGGACGGTCCTGATTCCGTGGTCCATGTGTCTGTGGTGACGGGTATACGGAATATGTGTACATTCTTGCGGAAATGGAAATAGTATGTCTTGTTACGGACTGGATGGAACATCGATTGAGCAAGACACTGTATGTCCATCGGGTGTAACTGGTCGGTATTTTTGCATCAAAAAACCATATTTGGAAGATGAATCCAAGGATTTTCTAATCATTCTTGAAATCGAGGTTTTCGCTGATGTCTGTTCATTCACTTGCGACACCACTGAATATAAAGTCAATGACAATGAATGCAAGAATTGTCCTGCACATTCGACCGCCCCTCTTGGAAGCACTTCAATCACCGCGTGCGCCTGTGACGCGGGGTCCACCGGTGAAAATGGCGCGACGTGTGTCGCATCGTCACATGCTCCTCGGGGCGCGGTGTGTACGAGCGTCAACGTGGCACGAAGGTGTTACAATGGAGCGTCGGCGTGTCCTATAACAGTGACATCTGAAAACACAGACACCGGACCTTATTGACAATCTTTCATCAATGACAATATTCTCTCCGGAAGCCCATACGCATCTGAATAATATGGAGGGACTGTTGTAATTAACTTGATGCGCAAATACACTATTACTCATGTGAAGTATTATACCAAATATAGCGGTATGTATAATATATACACATCATATCATGTAGGTAATACAAATAATGGTCAGAATGCACAGTCTTGCGGGGATGGGTATAGTATGTCTTGTTCTGGACCGGATGCAGACTTGGCGCAGCAAGAAACTGTCTGTCCATCAGGGGTAAATGGTCAGTATTTTTGCATCAAAAAACCAGTTTCGCTAGATCAAAACTGTAATTTTATAGTCATTCTTGAAATCGAGGTTTTCGCTGATGTCTGTGCATTCACTTGCGACTCCACTGAATATAAAGTCAATGATGATATATGTTGTCCCATACACTCGACTGCCCCTCTTGAAAGCACTTCAATCACAGCGTGCGTCTGTGACGCGGGGTACACCGGTGAAAATGGCGCGACGTGTATGGCATGTGGCACGGGCAAGTTCAAGACGGCCATTGGAAGCGGGGTGTGCACTGAATGTAACGAAGGGACATTCTCGACCGCAGTTGCAGCCATCTCGGACGTATGCGCACCATGCCCACCAAACGCAAATTCTGCGGAAGACATCAGCAGTCCTTCTAAATTCGACTGCTCCGAGGTATGCCCCTTGACTGCCACGCTGACGTGCAGCGGGGGTTGTGCATGTTCGCCCACCTCGGCAGCGAGTGGCATGATCACAGACGGGCCCGACCCATATGCCGCATCCTTGCAGTGTGAATACCTCCTTTATTCCCCGAACGTCATATCCCTTTGGTTCACAGCACTCGACATTGGAGATTTCGACTTTGTCACCGTCAAGCGGTGCACGACAGCGTCGTGCGCGCAGAGTATAATGCTGTGGAACCAAGCTGGCAGCTTCGCTCGTGTGAGTCTATACTACCCTGAACTGAAAAATTTCTCATACGTTTCGGACCCAAATACTCACCCGTTCTTGCAAGTCAAGTTCAATTCAGCTTACACAGTGATTGGCCTCGAGGGCTGGACTGCAAAGTGGGTGGTGCAGAAAACCGCGGCCGACTCTGTACTGCTTAACTGCATGGGGAATTGCCAGTGCCCGTTACTCGATGCTAATCACGTCGCATTCGCGGGTGTCATCTCAGAAGCGATTGGAGATTATAGACTCGAGACAGAGTGTAAATTCGTGTTCGAATCGAACTCCAAGATAACCCTTGAGTTCACGTCTTTCAACACATCAAGCGGCAGGGATTATGTTTATATTGACTGGTGCATGACGGCAAAGTGCGAAATGTATCAACGGATTCAGGTGCACTCTGGTCCAAATCTTCCCCCGAATAATGTGTTCAAAACCATTCCTGTCACATACCCTTTTTTGCGAATTTGGTTCGAAGCAAACGATAATTTGGTAGCATTTGCTGGCTTCAGCGCAAAATGGGCAGTTGATGCCGTCACGTCCGATTGTGTCGAGTGTGTCGGTGGGCAGCACTGGCACGCAGGTTCGTGTGTGTGTCCTAAAGACCAATACTTGAAGGACACAACGATTTGCGAGACTCGTTCGACGGACACCTGTGGGGTCTGGGAGTTGGTCAACGAGTGCACCCCTACGAGCAATTTTAACTGTCAGCAGTGCATCAACACGTGCGGCATGGGTGAGTCTGCCGATCCAGGGGGGGGGGGGGTCTGCGTGCGCTGCATACAAGGCACATACCAGGATGTAGAGAGGCAGTCGGGATGTCAGAGCTGCCCTGCAAACAGCGACTCACCAGAAGGTAGCAGTCACATCAAAGACTGTATATGTAATATAGGCTATACGGGCTTGCCGGGGGACACGTGTGTGGCATGTGACGCTGGTAAATACAAGACTGAAGCGGGGTGACTCCGACTCACGCAAGTTTGAACGTCCTCGTCCACGCATATACACGCATACGCACAGTTGATCAGTCAGACACATGGTGACTTCAAATAAATTTTATTGAAATATTACCGCTTCCTTTGACTCATGACGCAAACTTGCTGTCATACAGTCAACCCACATGTTTGCCCTCTTCTATACACATTTATACATTACACACACATTACACACATTACACACATATACATACATATGTACATTTATCTGCGTGTCTGTAGCCGACTCCTGCCATATTGACTTGTGTGTAATATCAAAACCTAACGCCTCTTCTGGGCTCCAACCCGCGCCCAAAAATCGGTGATTAAATACTGGTTCAAAAGCCAGGTTGTACCACTAGTGTTGGGCCTCACCTGGGCGAAAGCTTGAACCTTCCCGCGACGCACTGGTTGCATGTGCTGCCGCGGGCCCCTGAATAGCCTGAATTGCACACGCATTCTGCAATTTCAACGCTGGCTTCGGGTGAATGTGAGAAGTCGCCGCACTAGGTGCAGTCCGTCTCCTCGTCAGCCGCTGTTTGAGTGCCAAACTTGCCTGCCGCACAGTTTGTACAGACGCCCGACTGTGACGCCGCTACAGTTGTAGAAAACTTGTCTGTGGCGCAGGGAGTGCAGTCCGTCTCCTCGTCAGCCGCTGTTTGAGTGCCCTTCGCGCACACATTGCAATCAGTCTCATGGTCGTTCCCCGTTGTAGTGAGATATTTTCCTGCTTTAAAGTTCAAGCACACGGTGGCCGACGTAGCCAATATTGTTGTCGAAAATTTACCCTTCCCACAACTCGTGCACAACGATTTCCCAGAGTTCACTTGATACGTGCCTGGACCGCAAGAGGCGCATGCAGCGCTGCCTTCAATGTCTGAGAACGTGCCTGCTGGGCAGATGGTGCAAGATGATTCGGCAGACGCTGCAGTTGTGGATAGAGACTTCCCCGCAAGGCATTTCGTACAGGCTGCAGAACCTGCACCTATCTTGTACTTCCCCTCGGCGCACTCAACGCACACGCCGCTGTCCGAGCCCATGAAGCCCTTGTTACAAGTGCAGTTGGTCTGCAGGCCGCTACTCAGGGGGGAATCTGAATTCTCGGGACAGGTGGTGCACTCGCGCTCGTTTTCACCAGAGAACGTCCCCGTGGCGCACGGCAGACAGTTTTCTCTATCGAGCGAGGCGTCGGTCGGGGAATATGAGCCTGCGCCACACGGTGAGCACTTATTTTCCCCAATGTCTTCGTTGTAGAATCCCGGGGTGCACGCGTAGCTTACGTTTTTACTGCACGGCATCGCCCGCTTGGTAGTTATCCGGCTGGTGTGAATACCCAGCGTTGCAACGGCACATGCTAGCCATAAAGGCGTCTGTCTGTCCCAGTGTGGAGGTCTGGGAGTTTAAGTCACACGGATATGCCGCCCCGTCCTTACAATAGTGAGACTGCAGACACGCACTGCATTCGATCTGCCCCTCGGGCTTGTACGTACCAGCGGAGCAAACCGTGCACACCGCGGACCCGGCCGCAGAGGTTTTTCCGGCAGCGCACAGCTGGCACACTGAGCTGCTATGCGCTTTCGCATTCGGCGAGAACGTGTCCGCGGCGCAGTTTGTGCAGAAGGTATTTCAACCCTCTAGCACCGTGTACGTGCTGGCGGCGCACTCGACGCAAGTACTTATGTTGGTTTGTCGCAGCAGGGTAGATATTGTACCCTGTGGACATAAAGTACACTGGGATTCGGAATCGGCCCCTTCGGCCCCCTAATATTTCCCCTCCCCACAGGATGCGCAAATTGTATCACTTGTTGCGGCAAGCTCAGTCGAGTAAGAGCCTCTTTCACAATCGTCGCACGGAATAGCCACCAGACATTGCAATAGCGCTCGGGAGGGGCTCTGGCGCCCAGACTCGGCGGCCGCGGTCAGCAGGGGGATGAGGACAAGCCACGCCACACACTGCCGCATACCCATGTCGTGTATGTCTGATCAGGTGGTCGCTTCAGCACATATATGCATATATGTGAAACGTCGAGTCACTGCACATCGCACGATTTTGCTGCTCGACTAGACTTACATTAATGAATCTTAATGGATGAAAATTGATGCATAAGCCTTGATGCATAAACATTGATGAATGAACCTTGGTGAATAAACATTGATGAATCAACATTGATGAATAAACTCGTGAAATATGCGTATTGAAATATAATTTAATGTGGACAATATCTTAACGCGCAGTCATTTGCACTACAGTCTAGATATCAGCAAGTGCAGACCATAAACCTGGATAAATATGTAGAGCAGTATAGGACTTGAATAGGAGGGCATCTGCAATCACATGTGACCTATATGCTGATTTCACGCGAGCATTTATTTATGTTGAACTCAAGGGCGTCATGACGTTTCTTGGAAAACGTAAATTCTCGTCACAGATTCCCAAAACCTAAACCTATTTGCTCACGGAGAGTCTTGAAACTAATATTGTACTCCAATCTTGGAAACCAATCTTGAAAATTAATCTTTCTTGCAAATCCATTTGTCTACGTATTATGTATCACTACACTTAATTATACTCTCGAGTAAATGTTCATTCTTGCATGTCCTTCCATGTCTGTAAAAGTATATAAAGTCTGTCTAGGTTTGCATATATAGTAAACCCACATGCGAAGACTGCTGCACATATTCGTGGGGTTGGCACAGATTGGATATTGTACGCCGATTACAGTAGAAACTGCACGGAGCAAATCATGTGAATGGATATATTCCGTCGACCACAGAAACAATTCCTGCTCCGCTCAAGAAGATGTGGTGGCTTGTTATCCTTCGACGCATTGTGAAGGAGGCATTCTGTACATTGGATTTCTACAGGATTGGCTTTCAAAGTGCCCTCTTACTGATCTGGGCAAATATGACAGCACTTGTGGCAAGAACCTGAACGTGGTGAAGAATATATGGACACCGTTCATACTCATACTTGTGTGTATGGCAACTTCTCTATTATTTTTTGGGATAGGATATCTCTGTTTCTACCTCTCCTTTGGACTTCGCGTCACCACCAGAAAAATGCCTCATCAGAGCGATCCAAATAATTACTCCCCCGACACAATGTTCAGCAGAGTGTGAGTTCTCTCGACTGACGAGAAAAATAAAAAAACCCGACAAGGTGCGTCCGGACTTCACAGTATCGCAAAAAGTTGTGAGCATGGAAAATCCGTCTCCAAAACGGCAGAAAACTGACTCGATATGTCAATCCGATGCAGGGGATGCCACTACTCCCGCGGAAGAGATTCTGAGTGCATTACCGCAAGAGAGTGCTGACTATGCAACCGACGGTATCGAAGACCCGAATTCCACTCACGAGACAATCGTCGATAGTGAAAGCGAATTTGATGCTGGAAGCGAGAGCGAGAGCGAGAGCGATTACGAGGAAGACGATGACGAGGAAGACAATGAAGAATTGGATGATGGATTTGGAGACGACGACGAGGAGGACGAGAAAACGAGGAGGACGAGGAGGACGAGGAGGACGAGAATGACGAGGAGGACGAGGAGGACGAGGAGGAAGAGGACGACGAGAATGACAGTGAATGTGACAGCAGAAGCGACAACGGAAGTCAGGATCTTACCACGAAAAAGGTACAACACGAGCCATCAAAAGTGGGGACCACGTTGGAAAAATGAAGGGCTTATGGAATTTTTACTGGCGCTTTACAGCAGAATGCTAGAGGGCATCAGAGTTCGGGTGTCGGGAGACGGAAGGAAATGTTATAGTACTTCAATGTCGCCCTGTCGATGAAATGTAGAATAGAGTGGCTAATTTCATAAAAGGACTTATCCGCATTGCATATGGCCGTGCCTACTACAATCAACAACAGCACAACGAGGATGTTTGAGTCTTGGAGATACAGGCGCATGACTAGAATGCTTGTCAGGTCTCAGACTGCTCAGAGAGCACTGAATGTCGTTCAAAATAAAGCCCCACGTATATCCCTTCAAGTAGATCTCTTCAAGTAGAGTTCTGATACCCCAACGTTCACACTCTACACCAGAAGTAGAGTTCTATGGCTATCACTTCTGTGATTTTCAGTTCTGTAATACACCTTTTACGATTTTCATGTGCATTGTACGCGACAGCTGGATAAAGAAATTGCCTGAAGTGGCGCGGGGCAGGGAATATAATGATACTCGACCGCAGGAAGGACACCAACACATCTTCATAGTTTATGTTTGGAGACATCGCACAGACGAGGAAGAGATAAATGTCAGGAGCCATATCAATGTGCATGTACGAGTGGCGTTGCATCATTTGCACAATCCCCGGCACCGATGTGCAGTTCCACAGACACGACGCAATGGGGATGAGGTTCTGGATGCTGATCCTCGACTCCTGCAAGCCCTGTCAGGCCAAATCCTGCAGGTGTGAAACAGCCGTCTGCATGCTCTCGCGGGTGTTTCCAATTGTTTTGTGGAAAAGCCCCTTGCACGAACTGTAGGATGAAAGCACCACAGCGCCAACATCACGTACCGCTGCAGGGCGGTAGTGAGAGGCCAAGACGAACATGTTCTTGTTGTCATCGATAAGAGTAGGGCGCCTGCACTGCTTGCTGTTGCGCCCCTTTGTATACGACCACGTAAAGCTTCTGTTCATGTTCACGTACAAGGGGCTTATTGAAAATCCACCCCCACTTGGTTCATGAAGTACACGTTGTTGTTGCAGTGAACGGAGCAGAAATTGCGCTGGTGGCGCAAGACAGGCATCGGCAGGTTGTGCAGCGGCCCGCTCGGAGGGCAGAAGAGCATGGCACAAAGCCTGTACTCGCCTTCGTGCGAATGCTCGTTGTAGAACTTCTGTACAAGCCCCGTCACTTGCGTGTCCGAGTGTAGAATGTCATAAAACAGCGCCTGTGTCGCAGCGCGTGTGCAGGGCAAGCACATGCCACTAATCTCTTTCCGCGACCGCTCCCATGGCAGCAGATACTCTACGCCAACGAAAGGTTGTGTCGCATCGATAAACATGCACTTGCAGTCCTCCCCCCTCACGCACGACCGCTCTTCGATGCCAACCGCTTGGCGCAAATAGGTGTCTTCGTACGCCTTGGACACAGACTGCAGCATGTTGGTGTATGTGATGTGCGGCGCCTCGACACCTCGCAGTATGTCTTTGAATTTCGTCATGTTGATGACCTTCTGCGGGCTGGTCGACACCTTGCCCACCAGGCTCTGGATACATCGTCGGTGCCCCTCCTCCTGGTCTTTGACTACGCTGATATTCTGGCAGATTTCATTGCGATACATGGAGTCGGCGTGCGCGTTGTTGACGATTTGCTGCACGCACTGCTTGTTGACTGTCGCATTCTGCACTGTCATCCCGCACGCATGGTCGCTCGCTTCAACGGGCTCTGTCTTTGTTTTTTTGACGGCACCATGGCCACCGCCTACACCCGACTTGCGCTTGCTTGCTTTCGGCGCAGGTGCCCCGGCCTCGTCACGTGTGCTCTGCAGCACGATGCCATGCCAGTTGCTAGGAATGTGAGACATGCACCCGTCGCGTATATCTCGCACAAAATGCAGGGGGGGTCGCATCCTGTATGTATTTTTTTTTTTAAGCGCCCTAGGGTGGGACAGCCCGCTCTGCCGCGGCCAGCATGTACGTGGGCGTGTACATGATGCTGCCCGAGTGCAGGAACATGTTATTGCTTCCCTCGTATTCCAGAAGCAGATTCACAGGTTCTGACGCGGGAGACCAAGCACCATGCAGCAACAAGACTACGGTGAACACCTGCGGCGGTGGCGGTAGTGTGCTGGCAGTGTGATTTTTGATATCAACACGCACGTGCGCGTTGCGCTGCAGATGCAAATTACCCTGCACATGAATGCCTGCCTCTACGCTGCAGACACGTGACCATTACGGGCGACATGTACTCCTCGAGCTCCACGATTCCGATCTGCATCTTGAAGAGCGCGAAGAGGAGCTCTGCTTCCCCGACGCTCTGCTCACTCGAGAGCTGCACAATCGCCTCAAACTTCCCTGTGCCGACAAAAGAGGTATGTAGCAAAGCAGGTTCAAATACACTTCCACCGCACGCAGCAGCAGCGCAAGCAACTCTGGAGTACAGAAGCCAAAAAAAGCCACAAAAACGCGCTCCTGCGGAGCAGGGCATGGTGAAGCATACACATTCCTGGCCATACAATCTTCAAATACGGACATATCTTTCGCGTCTATGCACGATGTCTTGCTAATTGCTGCAACCAAGTCTGCACAACAGCGTGCATGCCCTGCGGTGGCTCGCATGTCTGTGTACAATGACCACGCCCAAACTAGACTCTTCATTCATATATATACTTTGAGGCTTGAAATCACAACGATCAAAGTCGCACAGGAAGACGCCCGATCAGGCAAAGTACGATACTTTGCTGGCAAGGACGGCATTCAAACAAGATCAAATGAATTTCAAGAGTCGTCTTTGATGGGATTTTCGGGACTCGAAGAGTATATGGATTGATTGACTTGGATGAGCGCATGACAACGAACGCAGCTTCGCGGCTCTACAGAGAATCCTTCGAAAATAACATACGCGTTACACGACAGGCAGTGCAGGATGAAGTTGTCGTGAGTTTCGAGGGTTACCCCGCTACTTTTTCTCCCTGGCGCCGAGTTATCAGGGTGTTCACACACAATCAGCATTTCAAGGTGGATTTTTTTTCATGTTTCGGTATACTCGCACCGCACCCTCACAGTTTGCACTCGCACATTTGTACAGCTCGGAGTCCAACAAGAACTCTCTCTTGCGGTTGTTGAAGCTGATGCCCATATGTTTGATATGCACTGGCGTTTGAGCGCAGCCCTTTTTGAAGAGCCAGATGCTGGCATTGTCAATTGGGAAGTCGCTGTGGCACGTGCGGCACGCGATGGCCTTTGTCTCAAAGACTTGTGAGGCGGGACCTCTCTGCTTGCGTCCCTTCCTGCCCTTCGTGCCCCGCGTGCTTTTTGCGGCCTTTGTCCGGGGGGCTTCTTCCGAGTCGTCTATGTCTCCTGAATCCTCGCGAGGCGTATACGTGATGAGATTGCAGCAGACGTGACATCTCCACTGCAGCAGGTCTTTCTTGGACGTTGGCGGTGTCCTGTGCACATTGTCCAGATAAATCTCATACTGGTGCGCCTGGTGCGCGGTGAGCGACACCTTGCTCTGCGTCACCACACTTTGCTGCTGCAGCTCCACGCTCTGCACACAAGGGCCGAATGCGCTGTGCATGTGCAGCGCCCCTTTCAAAGCGTCCGGATTCGCGCGTTCCAATGCGGTGGGTCCCTTGAAGGCCATTTGCAAGACGTCATCCGCGAGCGAGAGCTGCTCTGATACCTGATCGCGATTGTCAAACGAGACGTTGTCTTGGACCGGGGGCTTGAATCCAATCTTGACATCAGCCTCTTTGTTTTCCGTGTTGATGGTCTGAAAGACCTTGTTGTACAGGATTTGGGTCGTGGTCCTGTGCTTTTCCTCCTGGAGATGGTACTTGGACTCTTCAATGGTGTCAAATGCGACGAGGCGATATATGAAGACAGGACGGGTTTGTCCGTACCAGTAGATACGCGCCATGCACTGAGTGTCGGTCGACGGCTTGTAATGAAAGTCAAAGAGAATCATACGGCTGAAGGGGTTCAGGGTTATTCCTGCGTATCCAATCTGCTTACTGATGAAGGCGACTTTGATGAGGGTCGCCTCATTATTCAGATCAGCGAGGTACATATCCTGATTCTTAACGACATCCTGGTCCTTGCGGTTTATGATGAGGAATTTTTTGTTCTTTTCCCACTGCACCCCCCCAATACAGTACGTACTCAACGCCCCTGCCAGGACGTCCATGGGCGTCTGATTCTCTGACATGAAGACAACCTTGTGTCCACCCAGAACACACGCACGAATCAGAGTGAGGGCAACAACCATTTTCGGAGATTCCATCATGTCCAGGTCTTCCGTCTTCCATGCCCCGCCCGCCGTGTTCATGGCTGGGTGGATAAGGATCTTGCGGCTGGTGGTCTCGTCCATCACACCCCCCTTGGCTGGCGTGCGGAAGAGCTTGCGGAGGTTGATCTTTTGGGCTGAATTCATGCGCACACGGATTAAGTACTCGCTTCGCGGCGGCAGATCGTATTCCAGAATCTGCTGCTGGTTCTTGACATTCGCAAACGGCTCGATGAATCAGTACTGCAGCACAGCGTTGATGGCCTTTTGCCGTTCGTGGCGCACGCGCCCGCGCGCGCTTTTGTTCTGGAACTTGCGCATGAAGGAAGCCCTGTCGGGGGAGATGCTGTGCGGGCTCGGAATGCCCTCACGACCACGCACAATGTGCATCATGTCCCACAGATCTCCCACTCCGTCCTGGATCGGAGTTCCTGTCATCATCACGCGCTTGTGTGTTGCGAAAAATATAATTTCCCGCATTTTCTTCTCAATGTCCTTCTCGCTCTGGAGCGATTTCCGCACAGACTCCTGCGTCTTAAAGTTTCGACCGAGAATCGTGTTGGGGGCTTTCTCGTGTGCCTCGTCGACCAGCAGCAGCCCTGGCTGAAACATATGCTGCACCCCTACGACCCTCTCGCACTCATTTGAGTTGGCAATCTTTTCCGTTGCCGTGTCGGACGAGATCGGTTCATCATCATCCTGTTCATCTTGGCCGTCAGCCTCCTTGGCTTTCGTTTTTTTTTTATTCGACTCGTACGCTGTCTTCGACAGATACAGATTCCTGCTCGAAACACGACAAATCGTCATCTCCTTTGGTCCGCACGGCATGGCCGGCCTTGATGGCACCGCCATCTCCCCCCGTACCATTTCCTCCAAAGGCGTAAGCGAGTCTTCCAAAGGCCTCGACCACGTCCTGTTTGTCCGGAAGCAGGAGCAACCCCCCCAGAAGATTCCATGTTTGGATCATCGTGTGTGCTGTGGTCACGCTCGAGGCAACCTCTTTGCTGAAATTATAGTACCGTATCTTGTCTTTGTTCGCTTCCTGAGTCTCGGCGGTGTCGCTCACGACCGCGGGGGGGGCACTAGCTTGTTTCTTGTTGTCCGTCACACCAACAGGTGCAGATCTGCCTCTTTTTTTGACAGCACTAGGGAGAGCCAAGACAGGAGGAGGGGCAATGCGCTGAGGCGCATAATGGAGCTCTTTGTACTCGCAGAATGTTGCGTCAAACTTGCCGAGCTCTGCTTTCAGGGACACCATGACATTTTTGGGGACCTTGTACAACACCTTGACGACGCCGCGATTCTCCTTGTACGTGGTGATGTACGTGGCCAGCAGCGCTATGACGTCCACGGTTTTGCCAAGGCCCATGCCGTGTGCCAACAAACACCCGCCTTCCCCCGGAGTGAAAATGTATTTCCACATAAACCTCAGCGCTTCTCGCTGATGCTCTTTGATGTACGAGCGGAACTCTGGAGACAGGCGCACTATTTCGCGCTGGTTGTACACGGACAAGAGCAATGCGTCTGGCTCGCCAATCTGCGCCTTCCACGCTTCGAATTGCTGCTGGACGGTGATTTTCGAGAGCCACGCCACACCAACCGCGTGCTCGCACTCCAGGATCTCACGAGGCAAGAATCCAATGACGTCTGGGTCCCAGCCTGACTCCCAGGATGCGCTCTGCCCCTTTCCCTGCAGCCACATCTCATATTCATGATTACACCGCAGCGAGTATGGGGGTCTGACAAAGGAGGCGAGCTCCTCGGTCATGTTGTAGAGTTACAGCAGGGGCAGGTCACAGCCACATATATAGTGAGGCGCAAGAAAAAAAATACATATATGTGTGTAGCAACCTCAGCGAGTGATGACTGCAGTCTTCTGATGCTCGGAAGAAAATTCGGGAGATATCCGGAAAAAGTCCACGATTTTGGACCGCCGCACAGAGTGCAGGCGCAGCACATCTCGCATAGCCATCATGAGCATGATTGCATCAAACCGAATGCTTTCCCATCCTTCGTGCTCGCATATCATAAACGTGAAAGTAGTCTACTTTGATAGTCCCAGCGCACAAGCTGTAGCTATGAGAACATCACACAGCGTTGTTTCGAGCGACGCCACCACGTCTCTGTACACAATGACATCGCTTGAGCTGATAAAGACTTCAATACACATGACAACACGATTGCCAACAACAACCACGCACGGCTCCACTCGCTGCCAATTACCAGAGTCTGGTACAAACGAGCGCCTGTATGGGTGGCTCAGATACATGGACGCCACACCCTCGGCCGCAGCCATGGTCTGCGGAATCCAATGAAGAGGCGACCCCGCGTAGTTTGCCGACGGCAAATTTCCGCGGTCCAAGACGACGAGCACACGAATTTCCACCCCGATGCTCTGCTGGAGCATTTGTAATGCATTATTGTCGATTTGTTGTTCGAGTAAGACCTGCGTAATGTCGTCCGAGCGGGCCCGCGTAACCGCCTGCGTAAACCCCTCGTCTTCGTGAGCAGTTTCTGCCACGACCTCTTTGTCTTCTCCGCGGAAAAGGTGATACGGAGACAGAGGGACCATGCGGGGGAGACACATTGCGGATCAAAACGAACGATGTGCCTCA
>Ga0105054_10009003_pt1 | contig 13084 bp, 13 predicted proteins | sample BON02_FD_78091 | JGI IMG/M metagenome (GOLD analysis project Ga0105054, IMG submission 78091) | Freshwater microbial communities from Lake Bonney liftoff mats and glacier meltwater in Antarctica - BON-02 (megahit assembly) | ecosystem: Environmental > Aquatic > Freshwater > Ice > Glacier...
GATCAAGGTCGAGACCGCGATCCTCGCCCTCGTCACCAAATCGGCTAACGACGTCGCCGTGATTATCGCCGAGGCGCTCGGCGGCGACGAGCCCAATTTCGCCCGCATGATGACTGCCAAGGCGCGTGCGCTCGGCATGGCACATACCACCTATCGCAATGCTTCCGGTCTGCCTGATGACGCCCAGGTAACCAATGCGCGCGACCAGGCCCTGCTCGGACGCGCCATCAATGACCGTTTCCCGAACTATTATCATTATTTCGGGACACGGACGTTTGAGTATAACGGCCGCAAATACCGCAACCACAATCATTTGCTTGGGCGGGTGGACGGTGTCGACGGCATCAAAACCGGCTACATCCGCGATTCCGGGTTCAATATCGTCACCTCGGTCCGGCGCGGCAAACGTCACATCGTGGCGGTCGTGTTCGGCGGCCGCACCGGCAGCGCGCGCGACGCGCGCGCCCGCAGCCTGATCGCCAACAATATCAACATCGCCTCGATCAAACGTACCGCGCCGCCGATCGCCGAAGGCACGGCCATGGCGGAAATGAAACTGCCGGCGAAACCGCCGACGCCGACGCAAGACCCGCGCGAAAACGACGACCAGGTCGCCGCCAATGCGCCGGAACTCGGTTCGACCGCGCCAATCAAACCGACGGCCGTCAAGACCGTCAACGTCCAGCCCGGTCCTGTGCGCACGGCCGCCCTATCGCCGTTGCCCTCCGGCAGCCGCAAGCTGATGCCAGCACCTGCCACCGCCAAACCTGCGAGCGTGACCACCATCGCCACCCTCAAGAGCGACCTGCCGCCGCCGCCCGTGGGCGCCGCGCCCGGCGTCCTCGGCGTGTTGTCGGCCAAGGAAGCCGAAGGCTCCAAAACTACGGACAAGACCACGCACAAGACCACAAAACTGGCCTCGACCGCCGCCAATGTTCCGATGCCGCCGCCGGAATCCGCCGTCAAAGCGCGCGGCGGCTGGATGATCCAGGTTGGCGCCTTCGACGACGAACAGGACGCCAAAAAGCGCCTGACGGCCGCTCAGACCAAGGCGAAGACGGAGCTCGGCCAAGCCGATCCCTTCACCGAAAAAGTCGCCAAGGGCAACAAACAGCTTTATCGCGCGCGCTTCGCCGGGCTCGACAAGAGTCAGGCCGAAACGGCCTGCAAAAATCTTAAACGCAGCGAAATACCCTGCATGCTGCTGCGCAATTAAAACGACGACGTGCGATCCCGGAACGGGGCGCGCCAAAAACAATAAAATCGAAATCGGGTTGCGTTAGACAGAGAGACCGAAGCCGCTGGTGATGTTGCGTGTGGAGTGCATCAGCGATGACGGCGAAGCAGAATTTCCTTGGCCTCGTTAATCCGGGCCGCGAGATACGTCGAGCCCCCCTGGTCGGGATGGAATTTCTTCATCAGCGTGCGATGAGCACGCCCGATGTCGTCGGCGCTCGCGCCGGCTTCCAGGCCAAGGATCTGATAGGCCTCCTGTTCCGACATTTTGCCGCCGGACGCCGCCGGCCGCCCCGATGCCGCGTCACCTGCGCGTATTCACGCCAGCCGGCATCCCGGCGGTCAAGATAAGGCATCAATAGCGCGCGCGTTTCATCGTCGGCTTCCGACAGCAGATCGACCAACGCCATCACATCGAGGCTTTCAAGCTCGGCGCCGCGATGGCGGCCGGCCAGAACATGGCCGCGCATTTCGCCGCTGTCGTGATCGAGCGCCATTTCGATCCAGGCCGTGCGCACGCGCGACACCTGCCCCGTGCTCTTGGCGGTGCGTTCGGAAAAGCCGGCCGGACCAAACGGCATCCAGCCCAAAAGACCAAGGCCGAAGATTCCGACCGGAATGGCGATGCCGACCTGTCCGCGCAGGCCGAGAAACACGGCAACACCGAGCGCCAGCAAGCCGCCGCTGGCCTTGAGGACGCGCGCGCCGACGCGCGGGTTGGCTTTCGAAACGATGTTCAGCACCCACAAAGCGGCGACGAGTGCGACCAGACCGAAAATAAGCATTAGAAAACGTTTTCTTGTTTGCGCATGATCTTATCCGAAAACCGGTTCCCACTTTTCGGGATCATGCGCTATTTCATCTGCGCGAGCAGCAGGCGCGCGCCACCGGCCTTGCGCGACGAAAGATCGGACAGCGCCTTGATGCCGCCGGCGGCATAGGCCGCGACCGCGCGCAGGAGTTCGGCGAGTTGCTGCGCCGAACCGGTATCGAAGCGGCAATAGGCGCCGCGCGACAGCCGCGCGATCTCGCGATAGGCGGTTTCGGCCACCGGATCGCCGCCCTCCTGAAACATGAAGACCGGCACGCCGAGCAGGCCCAGTTCGCCGGCCGCCGCCGACAGATCGTCGATTTTTTCCTCCATGGCGTCGCCGACAAAGACCAGCGCCTGCACGCGCTGGCGGGCTTGTTCCTTGCGGGCGTGGCTGAGAACCTTGCCGATCTGGGTATGGCCTCCCCGGCAGTCGATCCCCGACATCAACTCGCCGAGTTTTTCGCCGCCCGCTACCCAGCCGGAGGCGCGGCATTCGTTCAAGCCACGGAAATAAACGAGCTGGATATCGAGGCCGCCGATGGAAGCCGCTTCGCGGAACATGTCGGCCTGCAGCGCGCAGGCGGAATCCCAGGTCGGCTGCCGGCTCATGGTGGCGTCGAGCGCAAAGACCAGCCTGCCACGCTTACCGGCGGTAACGGCCGGGCCAAGACCTTTCACTTTTTCGAGAAAGGCGTCGATCTCCGGCCGCGAGGACGCCGGCGCCGGGCTCTGGGTCTTGTCTTTGCGGGTCGGAGCGCTCATGGGGCCAGTCTACACCGATTTGAACGATATCGATGACCAGAGATAGTCATCCGCTCACCCGCGCGAAAGCAGGGTCAGGTGCGACATTTGAGAGGCCTTTGGAAGCTTCCGGGAGCCCATTTTCCGCGGGGCCAAACCGGCGTCACGCCAACAGGTCGTGAACCTGCAGCGGCTGGTCCATGACCGAGTACCATTCGGCGCGAGCGGCGGCGCGGCGCTTGCCGTTTTCCGACATCGGCAGGTGCAGGGAGTTCAACAGCGTGATCACTTCCTCGCGCGCGGTCAGATGCGACATGTTCGGCCGGGTGCCGAGCGTCCGCTCGTCGAGATCGTCAAACGCGGTCAGTCCGCGCGGGAAGAATTCGCGATAGACCACGCGTTCGGCAAAGCCGTCGACGGTACGGAAGCCCATACGCTTCGACAACTCGACGATGCCCTCGCCCACCAGCTTCTTGTTGCGCGAGCCAAGCGTCGAGAGACGGTTGCGCACCACGATCCAGTCGGTGAGCTTGCCGTCGATCAGGCGGCGCTGGCGGCGCGATTCACGCACCATGCTGGCGTAGTGGCTTTCGCCGGTGACGCTGAAATTGGTCGGGTCAAGCGTCGCGAGCACGTCGAAGTCGACGAATGAATCATTGAGCGGCGTAACCAACGTGTCGGCCATCGAATGCGCGAGCCGCATCAGATAGGTGTCGTTGCCGGGCGTGTCGATCACCACCACGTCGTGGGAGTGCTCGATCTTGGCGATCGCGCGCGAGAAGCTGGCGAACTCATGCGCTTCATTGGCTTCGACCGAACTGCCTTCGGCGCGCGGCACGCAATAATGCGTCGGCAACTCAAGCTTGACGCGGGCGCGTTCGGCCCAGGCGCGGCGGTTCTCGACGTAATGGGTGAAGCTCTGCTGGCGCGAGTCGAGATCGATGGTCGCCACCCGCTGGCCAGCCTTGAGCAAGGCGACCGCGATATGCAACGCCGTCGTCGACTTGCCGGAGCCGCCCTTTTCATTGCCAAGCACAACGACGTGTGCGGACTGCGGGCTTTTATGGATCGGTTGGACAAACATGATGCGCCTTTTGATACGATCAATTCTCGATTAAATACGGTGGGTTAGTCAAGTTTATCGCAATTTAACCATTAACCGCCGTGGCCGGGACCGCGTTTGCTTGCTATTTGCTAGCCGGAGCCTGTGACAAATCGCCGACATGACCAGCCGGACACTTCAAGGACCATGCCAAACGCTCCGAAAGTGCTGAGGACCGTGCCGTCGCTACGGCAGGCGCTGGCGCCCTATCGCAAAGCCGGCCAAAAAATCGCGCTGGTGCCGACCATGGGCGCGCTGCACCGCGGCCATTTGGCCTTGGTTAATGAGGCTAAACGGCGCGCCCGCCGCATCGTAGTCTCGATTTTCGTCAACCCGACCCAGTTTGCGCCGACGGAAGACTTCGGCAGCTACCCGCGCACGTTCAAAGATGACATGGCGGCGCTAACCGAGGCGAAAGTCGATCTGGTCTGGGCGCCGACGCCCGCCGCGATGTATCCGGAAGGCTTTGCCACGCGCGTTGCGCCGGAAGGCGCCGCGCTCGCTAGGCTGGAAGACAAATTCCGTCCCCACTTTTTTGGCGGCGTCGCCACGGTGGTCGCCAAATTATTCACGCAATGCGTGCCGGACTTCGCGCTGTTCGGGCAAAAGGACTATCAGCAACTGCGGGTGGTCACCCAGATGGCCAAGGATCTCGATCTCGGCGTCAAGATCGTCGGGCTGACGACGGTGCGCGAAAAAGATGGCCTCGCGCTGTCGTCGCGCAATGTCTACCTCTCGGTGCCGGAACGAAGCGTCGCGCCGACGCTGTATCGTGTGCTGAAGGCGAGCGCCGCCCGCATCAAGCAAGGCGAGCCGATCGCGATGGTGATGGAAGAAGGCACCGCCGAAATCGCGCGCGCCGGCTTTGCAGTCGATTACTTCGAAGCGCGCCATGCGCTCACGCTCGCGCCTGTTGTGACGCGCCAGGACGGACCGATCCGGCTGCTGGTGGCCGCGAAGATCGGCAAGACCCGGTTGATCGATAATCTGGGCGTGTAGTCGAGCCGTCACTCCGCGAACGGACGTTGACGAGGCGCTGCCCGCACGCCGGTCTACAGCAGCCCCAACTCGCGCAACTCCCGCCGCATCTGTTCCGGCATCAGGGCCGCGCCGGGCGCGGCCTTGGCCAGATCGCGCGGCGCATCTTTCTCGTCGAGATAGCGCCAGCCTTGAAAGGCCGAGCGCGGCCGCGGCTCGACCGGCACGCATTTCGGATCAAGTACCAGCTTGCAGCGGTGAATGCCGTCCTTGTCGGTGAAGGGCTTGATGGCGAGGATGCGCTCGCGGCACATGATCTGGCCCTTGATCACCCAAAAAATCGAGCCGCCATCCGTGAGTTCGTCGGCCCGCTTGGGCACCATGCGGGTGGTATGGACACGCTCGGGCTTTTTGACGCCGCGCTTTTTCTGCGCCTTGATCTTCAGGGCAATCCATTGCTCAAGGTCGGCAATCGAGTCCGTCCCGACCGATAATTTGATCAAATGCAGCGGCATACTTGGCGATCCGGACGTCACGCAAAACCTGTCCTTCAATAGCGCGCCAAAACCGGCACATAAAGCGGCATCCGGTGCGGCTGTGGACGGAAATGCCGCAGCGCAAGATTGACTTGCGCGCGGCCTGCCACCGAGACTTGGTCCATGGAACTGCAAGCCACCGATGCCGCGCCGCCTTCGCTCGCCGACGGTTTCGACCTGCGCGCGCTGCCGGCGGACTTTTACGCCGATCCGTTTCGCTACTACGACGCGCTGCGCCAGCAAGCGCCGGTAAAGGCGATGCCCGACGGCTCTTATCTCCTGACCCGCTTCAAGGACTGCGAGACGGTCTACAAGGACCAGGTGCGCTTTACGTCGGACAAGCGGCAGGAGTTCAAGCCGAAATTCGGCGACACCCTGATCTACCAGCATCACACCACCAGCCTGGTGTTCAACGATCCGCCGCTGCACGGCAAAGTGCGCAAGCTGATTGTCGGCGCGCTCGCCCCACGCGCGATTACGCAGATGGAGCCGGGCCTGGTGCGACTGGTGCATCAGTTGCTCGACCGCATGGCCGAGAAAGAAGGAAACGGCGAGACCGTCGACCTGATCGCCGATTTCGCCGCCGCCATCCCGATCGAAGTGATCGGCAACCTGCTCGACATTCCACAAGATGAGCGCGAGCCGTTGCGCGGCTGGTCGCTGAAGATACTGGGTGCGCTTGAGCCGGCGATTTCGCCTGAGCAGTTGAAGGCGGCGGACGACGCCGTGCGTGAATTTCTCGGCTTTCTCGAAACGCTGGTGGCGGAGCGCAGGCGTCGTCCCGGCGATCCGCACACCGACGTGCTGACGCGGCTCATGCAGGGCGAAGTCAATGGCGAAAAGCTCACGCATATCGAGTTGTTGCAGAACTGCATTTTTATTCTGAACGCCGGACACGAAACCACCACCAATCTGATCGGCAACAGCCTGGTGACGCTGGCGCGCTGGCCGGATGAAAAAGCCCGGCTGATCGCCGATCCGTCGCTGACCAAGTTCGCGATCGAGGAAGTGCTGCGCTTCGAAAGCTCGAACCAACTCGGCAACCGGGCCTGCGCTGAAGCCGTCGAAATCGGCGGCGTCAAAATGCCGAAAGGCACGCGCATCACGACCTGCATCGGCGCCGCCAATCGCGATCCCGACGTGTTTGCCGAACCGAACCGGTTCAGGATCGACCGCACGCCCAACCGGCATCTCGCCTTCGCCAGCGGGCCACACCTTTGCGCGGGTCTGACGCTGGCGCGGCTGGAAGGCTGCGTGGCGTTGGAGTTATTTTTAAAACGTTTTCCGGGTTACCGGCTGGTCGGCGCACCGGAACAGTCGCGTCGCGCGCGCTTTCGCGGGTTGACGAAAATACCCGCCAAGCTCGCTTAAGCGGGATCCGCCGGCACGATCACCATCACCTTGGCGCCTTCCGCAACCTGCGCGTCGGCGGCAACGGCTATTTCGCCAACCGTGCCGTCGACCGGCGCCGTCAGCGTATGCTCCATTTTCATCGCCTCGATAATGGCGAGGCGCTGGCCGCGCGTGACCTCATCGCCCTCCTCCACCAGCAATGACAGCACCTTGCCGTGCATCGGCGCCCGCACCAGCCCGCCGCCGGATGCCGTGTCCGCTTCGCCCAGCGAAAGATCGCGCAAACTCACTTTGGTCTGGCGGCCATCGCGCAGCACATAGATGGCGTCCGGCGCGGCAATCGCGACCGCGTCATCGGCCGCCGCGACGCCATCGATGGTGAGCAAGCTTTGGCCGCCCTCTTGCACGACCTGCGCGGTGAGCTTCTCGCCTTCGGCCAAGATCGGAATTTGAAGTTTGCGCGCGCCCGAGAGTTGAAAGCCGTCGTCGGCGTCCCAGGGTGAGGATGGCGCGTCGGGCTCAGGACTACTCTGCGCCGCGATACGGGCGCGCTCGCGCGCCAGCAGGCTGAGCGCGCCGGCAGCGGCGGCGGCGCGGTCGAGGCCCTGCGGCTCGGCGCCGAGTTCGGCCAGATGCGCGTCGATAAAGCCGGTGTCGAACGACCCGGTGCGGAATTCGCGCGCGCGGCAGAGCCGGCTAAGGAATCCGGCATTGCTGCGCGGGCCGGCGACGATCGTCTGGTCGAGCGCATCGGCCAGCCGCTCGAGCGCCACGTCGCGCGTCTCGCCATGCGCGATCAGCTTGGCGATCATCGGATCGTAATACGGCGTGACCTCAGAGCCCTGCTCGACGCCGGTATCAACGCGCGGCCCCTCTGCCTTTGGAAATTCCAGTGCGACGAGTTTTCCGGTCGAAGGCAAAAAGCCGTGCTCGGGGTCTTCGGCATAAAGCCGCGCCTCGACCGCGTGGCCGTCGAGCTTCACCTCATTCTGCGTCAGCGGCAATTTCTCGCCGGCCGCGACGCGGAACTGCCATTCGACCAGATCGAGGCCGGTGATGGCTTCGGTGACGGGATGCTCGACCTGCAGACGCGTATTCATTTCCATGAACCAGAAACCGCCGGCTTTAAGCCCGCCCGCACTGTCGGCGATGAACTCGACCGTGCCGGCGCCGACATAACCGCAGGCCTTGGCAGCGGCGACCGCCGCTTGCCCCATCTCAGCACGCAAGGACGCCGTCATGCCGAGAGCCGGCGCTTCCTCGATGACTTTCTGGTGCCTGCGTTGCAGCGAACAGTCGCGCTCATTGAGATGGATGGCATTGCCGTGGCTGTCGGCGAAAATTTGCATCTCGATGTGACGCGGCGCGGTGACATATTTCTCGATCAGTACCCGCGCGTCGCCGAAACTCGACTTTGCCTCGCGCATCGCGCCCGATAATGCGTCGTCGAACTCGGCGTGGCGGTCGACGCGCCGCATGCCCTTGCCGCCGCCGCCTGCCACCGCCTTGATCAGCACCGGATAGCCGATCTCGTAGGCCTTGCGTTGCAGAAACTTCGGCTCCTGCATCTCGCCGTGATAGCCCGGCACCACCGGCACGCCGGCTTTTTCCATCAGCGCCTTGGCGCGGTCCTTCAGGCCCATCGCGGTCATGGCCGACGGCGGCGGACCGACGAAAACGATGCCTGCATCGGCGCAAGCCTGCGCGAAGGCGGCGTTCTCGGACAGAAAACCGTAACCTGGATGAATGCATTGCGCGCCCGCGCGCTTGGCGGTGGCGATCAGCTTTTCAACCGAGAGATAGCTCTGCGCCGCCGGCGCGGGGCCGATGGCGTGCGCCTCGTCGGCCAACCGCACATGCAGCGCCTTGGCGTCGGCTTCCGAATAGACCGCGATCGTACGCAGGCCCAGACGCTTCGCCGTACGGATAATGCGGCAGGCGATTTCGCCGCGATTGGCAATCAGGACGGAAGAGAACATGGCGGGCCCGGGCTGCAGGTTCGCGCGATACTAGCGCGCCGGCGGCGGGTCCGCTTGCTGCGTTTGCGCCTGTGGACGTTTCGGCGGCACCGGCACCGTCTTGCCGGCCACAGCTTTCGGTTCGCCATCGCCTGCCGGTTGCGCGGCTTGCGCATCAGTCGCCGCCTTCGGCAGCGGCGGCTCCTTGTTCATGATGCTGACCGCCGGAATGGAATCGGCCGACGGGAAGTCATATTTGGCCGACAGCGGATGCGCGACCAGTTCGCCGGACTTCGGCTCCGCGCTGGCGGTGTTCGCGGCCGGAGCAGGCTCGGTCTGCGACACCGCCGGCGGCGCGGCAGCCGGCGCCTTGACGGGCCGGTTCCAGGCATCGGCGTGACGCGAGACATATTGGTCGAAAGCCTGCGCCTTCATGTTGCCCTGCAACGCGCCGACATTGTCGAGCCAGGCAAAGGCCGGACAGGCCGAAGCGGTGCAGCCGTCGCGCACCGCCAGCACGTGGGCAGCGATGCCGAAGCGGTCGAGTTCGATGGCGCGGCGGGCGGCCGCGAAGCTTTCGGCGGCGGCCGGATCGAAGCGCCGCGCATCGGCCAGCAGCGTCAGACGCGTGCTGGTGTAGGTGACGGCGGCGGCGGTCGATTGCGGACTGGCGAAGACCGCGGCCTCGCAGGCGGTGCCGGCGGCCTCGCCCGCGAGTTCATCGAGACAGGCGAGCGGCGAGCCCGGCCGCATGGCGCCAGCGGCGAGTTCGGCGCCGCGCGCCGCCAGCGCGCGCCGCTCGGCCGCCCGGCCGTCGGTTTCCAGCTGGTCGAGGATCGCGAACACGCCGAGCACAGCGACCACCGTCACCACCCCCGGCAACGCCCACCGCAACATCGCGTTCGAGGTCGTATCAAAACTCATCGCACTTTCCAGCCAGTTCGACGCCTGCTCCCAGACTGCATCCGGGAGCAGGCATTTTCGGGGCTCAATGCCTCGCGCTAACGCACCTTGGCGCCGGACACCTTAACAACTTCAGCCCACTTTTTGATGTCTTTGTTCAGATAGTCCTCGAATTCCGCTGGCGACTTGACCAGCGGAATGGCGCCCTGCTTGAGCCAGGCTTCCTTCACCTCGGGCAAGTCGATCACCTTGTTGATCGACTTGTTGAGGTAGGCCACGACGTCGGCGGGCGTGCCCTTCGGGGCCATGACGCCGAGCCAGATCGTCGCCTCGTAACCCGGCACCGTTTCCGCGACCGTCGGCAGATCGGGCGTCAGCGGCGAACGCTTCAGGCCGGTGGTGGCGAGCGCGCGCACCTTGTCGGCCTTGGCTAGCGCCGACATGGTGGTGATGGCATCGAACATCATCTGCACATTGCCGCCGAGCACGCTGTTGCGCGCGTCACCCGAGGCCTTGTGCGGAATGTGCACGATGTCGGTGCCGCTCATGGCTTTGAACAGCTCGCCGGCCATGTGATAGGGCGTGCCCGGACCGGACGAGGCATAGTTCATCTTGCCCGGTTCTTTTTTCGCCAGCGCGACGAATTCGGCCACCGACTTGGCGGGCACCGACGGGTGCACCACCATGATCAGGTCGGAATAGTTGATCGTGGCGACCGGCATCAGATCGCGCATCAGTTCGTAGGGCTTGTTCGGGATCAGCGACTCGTTGGTGGTCTGCGTATTCGACATGACCAGCAGCGTGTAGCCGTCGGGCGTCGATTTCGCGACCGCATCGGTGCCTATGATGGCGCCGGCGCCGGGGCGGTTCTCGATCACGAAGCTCTGCTTGGTCTCGTCGGACAGATATTTTGCAAGAACGCGGGCGTAAACGTCGGCCGGACCGCCGGCGCCGAAGGGAACGACGACTTTGACGTTTCGGCTCGGATAGGTGTCGGCCGAGGCCGGCGTCACGCAGGCGAGCGGAAGAAGCAGCGCGATCAGACGCAGAAATGTGCGCATATTTTGTCCTTTTCGGAGGGTTCAAACGGCGAATAATAACGCCGCAGCCGGATTTCTATTCCCTGTCCGGGCCGCTGTCAGCCGCAATTTACATCCCACCGGCCGATTTAAAGCCCGGCGCCAAATCGGACGCCGCGGCGAAGGCGCCTTTGGCCTCGACTGAGGTCATCGCCACCGTGGTGCGCAGATCGGAAACGCCACCGCCCGCGCCGGCCGCGAGCAGCACCACCGCCATTTGAGTATTGTCCGGCGCTTCCATGATCGACATGAAATCGTATTCGCCGAAGGTGAGATAATAGCCGATTAACCGGCCGCCTACTTTACCGAGCGCGCGCGACACCGCTTCGGCGCGATCCTCAGGCTTGACCAGCATGCCCTTGATGGCGTCGCGGGTGTAGCGGCCTTGCGTTATATAGGTCGGCATGAAGTTCCTCCGTCTCCCGAACGCGCGAGACGAAACGCGGCCATATCATAGCTGAACGCCGCGACGAAATCGCGCCAGTAACGGCTGACGAAAAAAGGCCGGCCACAACGCCTATACGCGGTCGAGCTGGCTTTCCTTGGCGACGCGTTCGAAGGCCTCGCCGGTGCTCTTGATCCGGTACCGGTAGTCGTCGTCTTCGGTCGGCAGCTGCTTGACCACGGTGTAGCTGCCGGTAGCGGCGGCGCGGCCAAACGTCGGCGAGGTGAAATAGACCGTCTCACCGACCTGATATTTATGCGACATCACCGGGACTTCGAACATCGCGGCCGGCTGCACCGGCGGGCTCAAGGTGCGGATCATGCGCTGCAAAGCCTGCGCCGAGGGCTGCCCCTCGGTTTTCGCCGGCTTCGACGACGACTTTGTCCGCGCCTTCGCTGCGGTCTTGGAGGTCGCAAGCGAGGACGTCCGGCGTGTGCCGCTGCTCGTAGCGCGGCGGGCCGACTTCTCAGACTTTTTGCCTGGCGATCGGGCGCTTTTGACGCTCTTAGCCGTTTTGGCGGTTTTTTTGGCTGTTCGCGCGGGGGTCTTGGCGGACGGCCGCGCGGTCTTGGCTGACTGTGTACTCATGCCGTCAATATAGCAGTTAATTTTGTTAACGGGCGAAGTTTTTTGAGGTATAAATATAATGTTTTCAATAACTTAGTTTGTCGATCAGGGGCTTTTGGTGTCCCATTTTGGGTCCGGACCAGCTCACTCCCGGCGCCCTCGTTTCATGCTCCGCCACGGTTCAGGGAGGGGAACCGCCGCCCTTCGAGCGCGTTTTCGAGTGCGGGACACGGAGAAAACACATGCGACTATTGCTCGGGATCATACTCGGCGCCGTTTTAACGATCGGCGGCGCTTATCTCTACGATTCACACAATACCGCAGCCGCGCTCGAAGTGCCGGCGAGCGCGCAGCGGCCCATGGTTAACTGGGACGTCGTGAATACGAAATGGCATCACCTGACCGAGCGCGCACGCGCGCAATGGCACCGCGCCATTGCCAATGTCGATGCCGAACACGCCGTGCGGCAGCAGCCGCGCGGCTGAGCGTTCGATTCCAGCGCGACTAAGCGCTAGCCAACCTGCTCGCGCGTGCCCGAGCCGAGCGCAGCGCCAATCTCGCTCCGGTCCAGGCGGGTGCCATCGTCGCCTTCGATCAGCAGCGCTACGCGGCCGGTCTTGTCGATATGGCCGGCCCAGGCGAGCGCCTCATCGAGCGCGCCGAACTGCTTGAACAGCATCTGCTGCTTGTCGATCGGCGAGAAGGTTTGCGTGCCCTTCGGGCCGCTATAGACGCGATAAGTCATGTTGGCCTCCTGTTGCTGATCCCCACTCCCCTGACAAATCGTGATGGGAATAATGCAGCGCCAGCCGTATCGGTTCCGGCGCGCATATTTGCCGCAGGCGCTGCCGTGCTATCGTACCGCGGCGGAGGAAACACCCATGCTAGCAGCCTATTACGAAGCCAATGGTTCGGCGCGCGACGTCATGCGCGTTGGCGAAATCCCGACGCCGAACGCCGGGCCCGGCGAAGTGCGGGTCAAGCTCGCCGCTTCGGGCGTCAATCCCTCCGATGTGAAGGCGCGCGCCGGCAGCCGCAAGATCGCCTGGCCGCAACTGATTCCGCAGAGCGACGGCGCCGGCGTGATCGATCAGGTCGGCGACGGCGTTGCAAAATCGCGCATCGGCGAGCGGGTCTGGGTCTGGAACGGGCAATGGAAGCGGGCGTTCGGCACGGCGGCGGAATATATTGCGGTGCCGAGCAAGCAAGCAATCAAGCTACCGGACAATGTGAGCTTTGAGGAAGGCGCCTGCCTCGGCATTCCGGCGATGACGGCGCATCATGCGGTCGTGCTCGCCGCTGCCGCGAAAGGCACGACGTTATTGGTCTCGGGCGGCGCCGGCGCGGTCGGGCAATATGTCATCCAGTTCGC
>Ga0105054_10009008_pt1 | contig 13082 bp, 7 predicted proteins | sample BON02_FD_78091 | JGI IMG/M metagenome (GOLD analysis project Ga0105054, IMG submission 78091) | Freshwater microbial communities from Lake Bonney liftoff mats and glacier meltwater in Antarctica - BON-02 (megahit assembly) | ecosystem: Environmental > Aquatic > Freshwater > Ice > Glacier...
ATAAGAATTGGTGGGTTTTGTAAAATGGCTCTCGCAATAGAGATTCTTTGGCGTTGACCACCAGATAGTTTTACGCCTCGGTCGCCAATAACAGTTTCATATCCCTGTGATTGTTCTTCTATAAACTGATGTGCATTCGCAATTCTGGCAGCTTCCAAAACGTCCTCCTTACTTACATCTTTTCCGAAAGTGATATTATTATAAATGCTGTCGTTGAAAAGTACGGGATCTTGTGTCACTATGCCCATCAATTCTCTTAAAGAAGCCTGCGTGACATACTTTATGTCTTTCCCGTCAATTTTTATTTGGCCCGATTCGGCATCGAAAAAACGAGGCAATAAATCTGCTAAAGTGGATTTACCTCCGCCAGAAGGCCCTACCAAAGCAATGGTTTTTCCTTTTTTTAATTCGAAATTGATATTTTGAAGAACATTTTGACCTTCTTCGTACGAAAAACTCACATTTTCAAAAGCAATGGCATCTTCAAAGCTTTCAAGTGTTGAGGCAGATTCGGAGTCTTCAATTAATGGTTTTGTATGCAGCACATCTAATATTCTTTCGCCTGCTGCAATTCCCCTTTGAGAAGCACTAAAAGCCTGAGCTATCTCCTTAGCAGGTCTAACTACTTGAGAAAAAAGAACAATATAAGCCATAAAAGTAGAGGCATCCAAGCTACTTTCATTTGATAAAATCAAAGAACCTCCATACAGCATTAAGCTCGCCACCATACTAACACCTATCACTTCTGAAAATGGATTTGCCAGTTCACGGCGTACAGCATAAGAAAATATAGATTTCTTGTAAGCCTGATTCTCCGATTGAAATTTATCTGCAATATACTTCTCCGCCACAAAGCCTTTAACTACACGCATACCTCCAAAAGCTTCGTCCATTAAACTTAACAGATTACTCAACCTACTTTGGCCATCACTGGCATCATGACGTAATCTTTTTAAAATAATGCCTAAAAAAGCACCCGTTAGCGGAATAACAATTAACGCAAAAAGGGTAAGCTTAACAGACATATAAAATAAGGCTATCAAATAGCCTATAAGTAGCAAAAGCTCTTTTATGGCCGCCGAGAAGGTATTGGCAATGCTATTTTCTACCTCCTGCACATCTGTAGTTATTCTAGAAATTAAATTTCCTTTTCGTTGATTATTGAAAAAGCCTAAATGCATGTGAAGCGATTTGTTAAAAATAGCTTGACGAAGATTTGATACCATATTGGCTTTAAAGCCTTCTAATAATCGTAAACTCAAGTACCTGAAAATATTCCCGATTAACATTCCCGATACCAATGCAATACAAACAAACTGCAAGGCTCCAATTTTCCCTTTAGATGCTAAGAAATAATTGAAGTAATAATTGAAGTAGCCCATTGGGTTAAATCCTGATGGTTTATCCAAAATCGTGGTAACATCTGCCTGACTAAAAAGTACGTCAAGTATTGGTTTTATCAAAACCAAATTTAATACACCAAAAACAGCAGCAATAAACGAGGTAAACAAAAAAGGCAATACGAATTTTCGTAAATTACCCGCAAATGAAAGAAGCCTGAGATAGGTTTTCAAATTTCATGTAATATTTATTTGACCGCAATTTAGCTTTTATATTTGTGTCCATGCGTATTGGATTATTCTTCTTTGGGTTCTGTCTTTTCTTATTATCCTGCCAAGAAGATGTGCAGGAAAAAGAAATTACTTCTGCCATCTATCATTGGAAGTCTATTTACAGTCCTTCCAAAAAAGCATTGAGTACCCTTAAAGAACTGGATGTTAATAAACAATACATCCGTTTTTTCGATATAGACTTTAATCCCGAAATCGGCGAAGCTATCCCAAAAGGCATGATTCGTTTTGGTACTAAACCCATGGAAAAGGTGGTTCCTGTGGTCTACATAAGCAATAGAACTTTTAATAACTTCGTTGAAAGTCAAATTGACAGTTTAGCAAATAAAACGGCCAATAAAATCAAAGAGATAGCCAATAAAAATGACTTTACTTTTGAAGAGGTACAATTTGACTGCGATTGGACAAAAAAAACAGGGCCTACCTATTTTGCATTTATTGTTAAAATAAGAAGCCAACTTGACAACAATATTAAAATTTCTGCAACCCTCCGCCTACATCAAGTTAAATTTAGAGAACAAACCGGCATTCCTCCTGTGGAAAGAGTGGCATTAATGCTTTATAATGTTGGCGATTGGACGAATGTTAACACGCAGAACTCTCTTTTTGACCCTGACATTATAGACCAATATATTTATAGACTATCTGAATATCCTTTGCCTGTGGATATTGCATTGCCTATTTATCAGCAAGCCATCGTTTTTAGGAACAATCAATTTCATACCTATTTCAAAAACGTTTCAAAACTAGATTTGAAAAAAGAATTCAATATGAAGCAAGGTCAAACAGATAACTTATTGGTTTGCCAGGAAAATTGTGAGTTCAGAAACCATTCCTTCCGAAAAGGTGATGTTTTTAGACATGAATCTATTAATTTTAAAACGCTAAACGCTGTAAAAAAGGCTATTTTAAAACGCCTTTCTAATAACGATGTTCAAATTTATCTCTTTCATTTAGATGACAAAAGCTTTAATAATTTTCCAACTAAGCACTTAAGTCAGCTTTGGGGGAATTAATTTTTGTAGTTTAAAAAATACATTTTCAAAACGTGAAAAAACCTACTTTCAAAAACCTACTTTCCTATCTCATTCTGTTCTCTTTTGCTTGTGGGCCAGCTCCACTTGACTATACAGAATATTTCACCATTTTTTATCCTGAAGCCGCCAATAACCCAGCAGCCACACAACCCTATTATTATACCAATGACTTCCTAAATCAGCAGTATTTTATGAATAGCTCCCAATATTTGGCAGATTCCCTTAATCTGGAAAGTTGGTATGCTTATACAGAACATAAACTTTCTAAAGAGGTATTAAAAGAAGGTTTATATGAAAAATCAACAGGCGAGTCTCTAGCAAAAAAGCTTAGCAACATAGGCAAAAATGACGCAGCAGAATATGTACTCTTAGCACAAGAATTAGACAAAGAAGTGCTAAAGTTTGACAATTACTGGGAACCCACCGAGCCTGTTCAAGAACAACTTTTAACTGACATCAGAGAGTCTGTTTTGGTGAATATACCCGCTACAAAAGACCATTTTATTAAAGAACGATACGCTTTTCAATTAATGAAAATTGACGCCAAACAAAACGACTGGGTCTCTGGCATTAAAGATTATAACCAATTTCAAAAAGGTCTTAAAACTAAAACTTATATCTCAGAATGGAGCCAAAGCAGATATGCAGGAGCATTGCTTTATAAGGGCGATACCGCCAAAGCCATCATAGAATTTGCTAACGTATTCGCTCATTCTCCTACCAGAAGAAACCAGGCAGATTTAAGTGTTAGAAGGCTAAATCACCCGAATTTTGATTCTGCAATATCCATGTGTTCTAGCGACGCTGAAAAAATAGAAGTTTATGCTCTACAGGCTATTCAGCCCTTTCAAGATGGTTTGGAATTGATGAAAAAAATATCGGCTATTGATCCAAATAACCAAATTCTAGAACTGGTAATGGCCAGAGAAATCAACAAAAACGAAGTCAATTTTTATGTAGAAAAAAATGCAGGACTTTACTCAAACAACCTAGATGTTTTTGATGAAGAGTACAAGTTAGATTCTACCAAAATGACCAATATCAAATCTAATGGATTATCATATTTCGATGAACTTTTAGATTTTAATGAAAGCTTATTAGATAACAACAAATTGAGCTCAAAAGTCTATTGGTTTACCACCTCCGCCTATCTCAATTATATTAAAGGAGATTTATCAAAAATGGCCTCATCACTTTCAAATGCAAAGGATGAAAACCCAGAAAACCCTGATCTAAAAAGACAGATACAGCTTTTTGAAGCATTACATTTTTTAGCAACAAACTCTATTGATTCCAAAGAACTAGATATCCTGAATCAAATTAGCGATTTTAAAAAAGTAGCCTCTTTTAGGGATAATAATGTATTGCTATTGTTGACAGACCAATTAAAAAATAAATACGCAGAAAATACTTCATCCGCCCACATCAAAGCGGGATGGTTTCAGTCCTGTTCTAAAAAGAAAACCAATAAAGAAGAAATAAGTCAAAATGCCATAAAGGCTTTTTTAGCAGATTACATTCCGGCTGTTAAAGAAGATTACAATACCTATATGAATGGCCGTTCTGAAGCGGGTTTACTGAAACTGGCAAATCCCGATTTATTAAAAGCTACGTTGGATTTTATACATAGTAGCTCTTTAACTAATCCAGATAGAAAGCTCATAGAACTGGCAGGTCTTAATGAGAAAGAACTAAAAATGGCCTACGGCAGAAAATTGGTGCGAAATCAACACTACGAAGAAGCACTTGCAATCTTCAAACAATGTGAACAAAGTCATTTCCAAAACAGTCCATTTCAACTCTATTTTTCTCCTATTCCAGATCAATTCATTCTTGGAGAAACCCTTGATAAAAGTCTTTTATCGCCATTGTACTTTTTAGAAAATGCTGTAAAAAACCAAAAAGAGGTTATAGCAAAACCTAATAACGCAAGAGCTTGGTATGAACTAGGGCTTGCCGCATATAATATGAGCTATTGGGGCAATGGCTGGCTTTTCAGCGACAGAGAATGGAGCATCATCGAAATAGAGTATGGTGACCCTACCGATGAAGACTATTTTACAAATAGCTATGCCAAAGAGTGTTTTGAGAAGGCTTTGGCAGCTAATCCAGAACCCGAATTAGGAGCAAAAATATGTTATGCAGGAGCACTTTGCGAACGTAATCAATATCATGTAGCCTTTTCAAATGGCAAACCTGATACGTATAAACAAGAGGAAATAGACTATTATCGTATTAAAATGGAAACGAGTGTAAAGCCGACATTCCAAAGCTTTTTCAAACGACTAAAAAACCAATATGATGAAACCACTTATGAAAGCCAAGTCATAAAAGAATGTATGTCTTATGTGGATTTTAAATTACAGTAAATAATACCCTTATGAAATATTTCTCTCTTTTTATTCTAATTGTTTTAGCCTCCTGCCAAAAACCAAAACCTACCTATTTCGACCAAAGTCCTGAACTTCAAAAAGCTCTGGCTGACTTTGAAATCATGGATGGATTTAACATTGAAATAGTGGCGGCAGAGCCTCTAATTTCAGATCCTGTGGCTATGGAAATTGATGAAAACGGAGATTGGTATGTAGCAGAGATGCCTGGATATCCGTTGGATTTATCTAAAACGGGAAAAATTAAAAAGTTAATAGATACAGATGGAGACGGTTTTCCAGACAAAAGTGAAGTTTTTGCAGATAGCCTAACATTGCCAATGGGCCTAATGAAATGGGAAAAGGGACTTTTGGTGGCAGATGCTCCAGACGTGACTTATATAGTTGACGAAGACAATGACGGTAAGGCGGATATCAAAAAAGCCATGATTACTGGGTTTTCACTTTCCAATCCGCAGCATAATATGAATACGCCTAAGTTTGGAATTGACAATTGGGTTTATGTGGCTCATTCTGGTGCCATAAATTCATTTGCTTATGAACATATCTTTAACGATAAAGGCACTGAAGTTAGATTCCCAAATGAGCCAAATTCTCCAAAACTAGCCAGAAATGCTGACGGAAGAAATGTACGTTTTAAACCTAAATCCTTAGAGCTGGAAACGCTCTCTGGCGAATCGCAATATGGCCATACAACCGACCCATGGGGACATCGATTTTATACAGATAACGCGAATCACCTCTTTCACGAGGTGATGGATGCACGATATGTGAATGCAAACCCAAACTTAGCCATTGAGGAAGCTATGGAGAAGTTTTCTGATCATGGCAATGCCGCCAAAGTCTTTCCAATTACCTTAAACCCTAATCATCAATTACTAACCGACGTGGGCCAAATAACCTCAAGCTGCGGAATTACATGGTATGATGGTGGAGCTTTTGGTAAAGGATTTGAAAAAACCACGCTTATTGGTGAACCCGTTCATAACCTGGTTCACATAGACCATATTGAAAGTAAAGGAGCTACTTTTTCAGGAAAGCGTGTATTAGAAAATAAAGAATTTCTAGCCTCCAAAGACCCTTGGTTTAGGCCAGTATTCTTTTATGTAGGGCCAGATGGAGCATTATATGTGATAGATTATTACCGCCAAATAGTGGAACATCCAGAATGGATGAGTGATGAAGTAAATGAAAGCGGTGCTTTATATGAAGGGACTAAAAAAGGTAGAATCTACAGAATTACCCCAAAAAGTGGTCTAAAAATGGATTGGATGAGTGCTTTAAATTTAGCTGATAATTCTACGGAAGAACTAGCCAAACTTTTAACGCATAAAAATGGATGGTATAGAAGAACAGCCCAACGCTTACTTTTTCAAAAAGACGATCATGCTGTAGCCCCTTTTCTTCATGAAATATTAAATGGCACCAATGAAGAAGCAAAAATTCCGGCTTTATGGTTACTTCATGATTGGAAAGAGTTAACGAGTAAGGACTTGACCGTTGCTTTAGCTGCTAAAGAGTCTGGAGTACGAGAAAACACTTTACAATTGATTGATAGAGTTTGGTCAAATCCAGACTTTCAAACGGAAGACCTCAAAGCTGCTTTATTAAAAACTGCCAATGACTCAAACGAAAGAGTCAGGTTTCAATGGCTCTGCTCCTCTGCCTTCTTTGATTTCCCTGGTATTGAAGAATCGAAATCTACTGTTCTAAAGAATGATATTGAAGATAAATGGGTGGGTATTGCTGCCATATCTGCTTCGGCTGGTTCTGAAGAAACATTATTTCAAAATGCGGTAAGGGATTTTGGAGCTGAACCCTCCATCAATAAAAGTCAATTTTTTGCTCATTTAGCAGGCACATTTTATCAAAAAGGAGATTTAAGCCTTATCAAAAATGTCCTCTCCGAAAATGATGAATCTAATAGCTGGTGGCAAGCTGCCATGCTATCAGGCTTGGCTACAATTCAAGAGTATAGTACTCCAAAACCACTAACCAAAACAGAACAAGAGCTGCTTTTAAACAAGTTCTTAACTAGCCAAAGCCCAGACCTCCGAAAAAGTATCATTAGTGTTTTTGATGTAAATAAAATTTCGAAAGGACTTAATACTAATCTTATCTATGCTAAAATGAAGGCGGAAAACAATATCGGCTTTCAAACTAATGCAATGCGTTTGCTCTCCGCCTTAGGTGACCCCAAAATCAAGGAAGAAATTCTTACAACTATTTTAACCTCCAAAAATGAAAAATTACAATTGGCCGGAATAAAGGCTCTGTCAAATTCATTAAACGAGGCCGAACTTGCACTTATAAATAAGAAATATGCAGCTTTAACTCCGTCATCAAAAAAAGCTTGGGTATTTTACTTAGTGAATAACGAAAACAAAGTCTCTGAACTGATTAAGCAAGTAGAATTGGGTAATATTGCCAAAACAGATATCGAATGGCCTCAAATAGTGGAATTGATGAATTATTACGATACCGGTGTTAGAGATTATGCCAGAGCCGTATTTGCTGTCAATGAAGATCGTAAAGCAGTTCTTCAAAGTTATCTGCCTGCGGCAAACATAAAAGGTAATGCCGAAAACGGAAAAAAACTATTTGAACAAAACTGTGCCATATGCCACCAAATAGACGGTAAAAACGGTAAAGCATTTGGGCCAGACTTAGCAACTTTAAAAAGTAGAAATAAGCATTCTATCATTACAGAAATCATAAATCCCAACAATTCAATAGCCGATAAATATGGCAATTGGGAAGTTGAAACAAAAGAGGGCAGTCATCTTTCAGGCATTATTGTTTCTGAAAATAAAAATACGTTAAGTCTAAAAACACTTGCTGGACAAACTGAAACTATTTCAAAAGCTGCCATTAAAACTCGCCAAGTAGCTAAACAGTCGGCTATGCCAAATGGCTTAGAAGCCTCCATTTCACCAAAAGAGATGTCGGATATTCTGGCACTTATTAAAGGTGAATAAATGTTTAAAAGTTAAATATGACGTTTAAACTAAAGTAACTTTACACCTTAGAAACACTATTGAAAGAAACCAATCTATGAAAAAAACAATTTTCAGTCTTTTGCTGATTTGTGGTTTAAGTCCGCTCATTGCCCAACAGACGATTCTATCAGCAAATCTAAATGGTTTTAAAAATCCTGAAGGCAATTGGAGCATAGCTGGCTCCGCATTTGCTAATCCATTTATAAATAACGATTTGAAGTTTATCAAAGGCTCAGGAGTACTTGTCAATATTCATGAACATGGCAAATCTGGCAGTTCTTTTGAATTAGTATCCGATTTTAAACATGGCGATTTAGACATCTCTTTTGACTTTATGATGGCCAAAGGTTCTAATTCTGGTGTTTATCTTCAAGGCAATTATGAAATTCAATTGTTGGATAGTTGGGGAAAGAAAAACCCAATTTATGGCGATTGTGGAGGTATCTATCACAGATGGAACGATAAGATGCCTGAAGCTCAAAAAGGATATGAAGGAGCCGCTCCAAGAATAAACGCTTCTAAAGCTCCGGGACTTTGGCAACATATGGACATTTCATTTCAAGCGGCCAAATTTGACAAAAACGGTCAAAAAACTACCAATGCGATATTCCTGACCATTAAACTTAATGGTATGTTGATTCATGAAAATGTAGAAGTTTCTGGGCCTAGTAGAGGTTCTATGACCGCTAAAGATGTGCCCCTAGGCCCTCTTAGGTTTCAAGGCGACCATGGTTCGTTGGCTTTCAAAAACATAGAAATACTAAACTTTGATAAACCTTCGGCAAGTCTGGAAAACCTAAAATACAACGTTAATTATAATGCATATGATGCAAGTGCAGACCCTTACAGTCTAAAAACGGATGATAGTGGCAACATGAAAGAGTTAACATGGGAGTTTATGAAACAACCCAATGAGTATTCTTATCTAATTAATGGAGATTTCAATGCACCCGCAGATGGCAATTATACTTTTAATCTTTTTTCGTCTTCTAATAATTATTTGAAAATAGATGGTCAAACTGTGCTGCCAAACAAATACACAGGCCCTAATGATGAACGAATTGGCTCTATTGAAATAAAAAAAGGCGTGCACCAAATTGAAGTCTACAATGCAAAATATGATGGTTGGATGAATCCTACCTTAGGGCTATTTGTCTCTGGACCAAGTTTTAGAAAAACGGCACTTCATGCTGCCAGCTCAATGTTTGGCAATAAACCAACAGACCCTATTCTGATTGATGCCAAAACCAATACGAACCTTCGTAGTTTCATGGATTTTAACAATGGTGAAATAAAAACGAGAATAGTACATGCCATAAATGTGGGCACCGCAGATAATATTCATTATACCTATGATTTAGACAGAGGAACTCTTATACAAATCTGGCGAGGGGGCTTCCTAGATGCTACACCGATGTGGGATAGCAGAGGAGACGGCTCTTCTAGACCAAGAGGCTCTGTTACTTTATTTGATAATAAGTTTACCGTTAACCCTACAATCCAGAACTGGACATCAGGAAATACAGAAGAAAGCTTCAAACCAAATGGTTATAAATTAAATGCTGATAATCTACCTACTTTTCATTACGAAATTTATGGTTCAAAAATTAGCGATAACATAGCCGTGGTTGATGGAAATGCGTTCAGAAGAACTATCAAAATCGAGGGAAACAAATCTGCATTGGCCATAAGATTGAGCGAAGCTAAACAAATAGAAAAACTGCAAGACGGCCTTTATGCTGTAAACAACAAGGATTATTTCATTAAGATTAATCCAGAAACAAAAGTGCAATTGGTACAGCAAGGAGATAAGCAAATGCTAGTAGCCATGACAGAAAAAGAACTAACCTACGATATACTTTTTTAAGATATGAACCATATAAAAATACTTTTTCTTAGCCTTTTTTGTCTAAGTCTTCAGGCACAGGAATCCCCCAAAGAAGAAGACTTTTATCGAATTATCACGCCAGCCGTACCCGAAGGTGTGCTTCTGGAAGTAGGAGGTTTATGCACTTTGCCAAACGGTTCTTTAGCCATTTCTACGCGTAGAGGAGATGTTTGGATTATGGATAATCCCTTAAGTAGAGCACCACATTATAAATTATTTGCGTCTGGATTACATGAAATTTTGGGCTTAGCTTACAAAGACGGATCACTCTATTGTTCCCAAAGAGGTGAATTAACGAAACTTTCAGACGAAAACGGAGATGGTATAGCGGACAACTATGAAACTATAAGTGCTTGGCCAGTTTCAGGACATTATCATGAATATTCATTCGGTCCAAAATTTGCACCTGAAGGAAGTTTCTTTGTGAGTGGTAATGTAGCTTTTGGCAATGAAGAATGGTGGCGTGGCGAAGCCAGAGTACCAGGAAGAGGCTCCATTTTTAAAGTTTTCCCTGACGGCCACCGAGAAGAATGGGCTACTGGCATGCGTTCTCCTGCTGGTTTGGGTATGATTGATGGCGAACTGTTCTATGCTGATAATCAAGGCGAATGGATGGGTTCTGGTGGGATATGGCATGTAAAAAAAGGAGCGTTCACGGGGCATCCAGCCAGTTTGGCTTGGGTAACTAAAGATTCACCTACCAAAATAACAGAAGAACAGTTTTTTACAGAAAGAGATAATAGAAAAGTAAGGAATGCCGCTGGTGCTTATATCAAACCTGAAAATATTGTAGATGAAAAAGCAAATATGCTTTGGGAGCTAAAAGAAAAGTATCCGCAAGTTCAAACTCCAGTCGTTTGGCTACCTCATGGTATCTTGGGAATTTCGAATTCTGAATTAATAAGGGATGAAACAAAAGGTGCTTTTGGGCCTTTTACCAATCAAATATTTATTGGTGACCAAGGTCAATCCAAAATTATGCGTGTGTTCATGGAAAAAGTGAATGGCGAATTTCAAGGTGCCGCGTGGGACTTTAGAAGTGGTTTTCAGTCTGGAGTTATGAGGATGGATTGGGCAAAAGATGGCTCCCTTTTCGTGGGTGAAACCAATCGCGGCTGGGGTTCTTCTGGTGATGCAAATCAAGGGCTTCAACGATTAGTCTGGAATGGTAAAATGCCTTTTGAAATGCTAACCGTAAAAGCTATGCCAGATGGTTTTGAAGTAGAATTCACTTTGCCTGTTGACAGAAAATCTGCTGAAGATTTGGCCAATATATCAGCTTCTAGCTTTATTTATAAGCATCATCCTGCTTATGGCTCGCCGCCAATCTATCAAGAAGATTTGAAAATCAAAGGCGTTAATCTTTCTCCAGATGGCAAAAAACTGCGAATCGTTATAGATGGACTAAGAAAGTATTACGTTCATGAACTGAATATGGATGGCATTAGAGCCGCAGGTACTTTCTATTCCTTAATACACCCTACCGTTTATTATACATTGAATAATATTCCAGAAGGCATAAAGATGTCAACTTCCAATTTGAAAACTGATGCTTCATCAAATGTAAAGCCTTCTAAAAGTGTTGAAAAACAAGAATCGCCTGATGGCAAAAACCAATCTAAAGCTGCGGTTTCTATTGCTCCACCTACCTATGAAGAAGTAAAACCATTATTGCAAAAGCATACGTGTTTGGCATGCCATTCTCAAGACAAAAAAGTAATTGGACCTGCATTTGTGGACATTGCCAAAAGAAAGTACAGCAATGAAAAAATGGCTCAATTGATTGCAGTACCGCAACCTAAAAACTGGCCAGATTATGCTACACCAATGGCTCCAATGCCGCATGTGCCAAAGGCCGATGTGTTGAAGATTGCTAGTTATATTAATGGATTGAGGTAGAATAAATAATTTAAACGCTTACTGAAAGTGTGATTATGTTTATTAACTTATATTTGGATATGTGCTTCTTTTAATAGCACTTATTTACTTCTTGGTAGAAACTTAAAAAAACATGGAAAATGGAATTATGGCAACTTTTTGAAAAAGGACAAGTACTGTTTTTGAAAGAAAAATACAATGATGCCTTAGATGTTTTTAATCAAATACTTAACATTGATGAAAATGTAGCTGAGGCAATATTTTACCGAGCAAAATCTAATATGAAACTTGGTTTAGAAGATTCTGCGGCAGATGATATCAATAACTACCTTCTATATGCCTTAGGTGAATTCAATGCTGGGAATTATGAAAAATCGTTAAAAATCATCAACAACCTAATTAAGACAATTCCCTCTTATCATAATTTTTATAAGTACCACTCGGACTCATTTAAAGCTCTGAAAAATAGTGTGAATTATGAAAAAGATCTTGCTATTTACAACTCCCTCCAAGTTGATTCAAATAAGAAATATTATCTCTTTTTTGACACCGAGACACAACTGGGTTACCAAAAAATTGGAAAGCGAGCGTTTCCGAAGTTGAGAACTGGCCCAACATCGTACAATTGGCTTATATTTTAGCCGATGAAAACGGAAATATTGTTATTTCAGAAAATAGAATTGTATATCCATCAAATTTCATCATCCCAGATAAAGCGTCTAGGATTCATGGAATAACTACCGACAATGCACGAGAAAATGGAGAAGATATAATAGACATTTTAAGTGACTTTAATAATACTCTTGAAAACGCTAATTTTTTAGTTGCACACAATATTGAGTTTGACTCAAATGTCCTTGGGGCTGAATACTTGAGAAATTATTTCATAAATCCCCTTCCTAGATTAAAGTTTTTATGTACAATGAAATCGACCACAAATCTTTGTGCAATTCCTGGAAATTATGGTTTTAAATACCCTAAATTATCTGAACTATACTACGAATTATTTAATTCACCTTTGGTCGAAGCACATAATGCTTTTGCCGATGTGAAACAAACACTAAAATGTTTTTACGAACTTAAAAAACGTAACATACTATGACAAACTTTGAAAGTATTATTCATGGAATAATTGAACTTAGTAAATTAAGCCGCAGTGAAGCACTAACAAATAATGAAATAATTATTGAAGGTGGTAAATCTGGTTTTTTTAGTTCAAAAACTTACAAATTGACAATTTCCAAATCAAATGATGATTA
>Ga0105054_10009014_pt1 | contig 13079 bp, 12 predicted proteins | sample BON02_FD_78091 | JGI IMG/M metagenome (GOLD analysis project Ga0105054, IMG submission 78091) | Freshwater microbial communities from Lake Bonney liftoff mats and glacier meltwater in Antarctica - BON-02 (megahit assembly) | ecosystem: Environmental > Aquatic > Freshwater > Ice > Glacier...
AGAAGGAGGAGGAGAGGCGATGGGAGGGGGGAGGGGGGAGAGTGGAGAGAGAAGTGAAATGCAAGCGAGGTCGACGTTGACGTCGACGGCGCCATAAGCGAGATATATAAGATAGCCACCAATGGGAGAAAAAGATGATTATGATAGTGAAAACTCCTGGATCGCAGAAGGGCTCCCCAGCAGCAGTCATAGACTTTTCTCTCTATCTGTCGGCAAAGGACATGAGCTGGGTGAGGGGGTTGCTAACGGGTTGCTGCGCGTTTCTGCATTGTACGTGAAAAAAATCAAACCACAGCACAGCGGCGCAATAGCAGCTCACACCTGCGAAGCCGCCCGACGTGCCCGGGACTTCCACGCGGCAGGACAGACATGATGGCGCGCGCGATTGGCATCACCCGTGACAGCCGTGTTGAGGACCTGCCTGATCGCATCCACACGGTATGGTAGATCAAGGAACCAGCCACCGCCAAGCAGCCAACATGGCTGCTCCTGTTGCAGGCGCCGAGGGAATGCCAAACCTGCCCGCACTGTGGATCTCTCACGACGGCCGAGCAAGCAGTCGTGGGTATGCTCTGCTGCAGGGTCAGCCTGTATCTGGAATCAGCTGGGAATGAGGATGCCCAGGGTGTGGCGACCAGCGGTGGTTCTTGCAGTCGGCAGTGATGGCTCCAGATGCTGTGTCGGGACGAAAATGCTGGTCCCTTTCACTGCATCTCGCGCACTTTTGACGGGTGCTTCAAGCATCACCTCACCGACACGGATGTCTCAGTGAGCGTATGTTTACTTTTGAAAGATATATGTATTTGCATACGTTCCAACTCCTGGCAGCAGTTCTCATATCTCTGCATACGCATAAATATACTGATAGATATTTGCATGCATAAGAGTACATATCTCTACACGTATTTAAGTGATACACACGTCTACGTAAACATATTCGCAAATTTTCGCATATTCAATATATGTGTATATTTATCATCTAGATGTGTCTATGCAAGCATGTTTGTATGTATGCATACACATATGTATGTATGTATACATATGTAATGTGTGTATAAATATGCCTCTTTATATACCCGTATCGTATGTTTGTGTATGTCTGTGTTTGTGTTTGTGTGCGTTCGTGCGCGCGTGCACCAGGATTTGTCTGCCAACAGCTCGCGTATGCACACGCACGGGGCTGAATCTGAACGCATAAAAGCGCACACAAACAAGTACCCACACACCCACTCACTCTCACACTCACATATACACAAAAAAACACACACGCACACACGCACACACACGAGAGATGGGAGTACAAATGTATTTTAGTACGTGTACCTCGCAAAGCAAGCATCTGTGCACTTCAGACACGCAAACACGACAATGCCTTTTCATAGTGTATAATGTACATATCAGACGTGGTGCGTATGTATAGTGGGCATCGTCTACTCTCATATGATCTAGTCATCCAGATTTTCAAAATTAGCTCATTACTCTCTGCTAATAGTCGCGTACTCTGATAAATTCGTCGATTTATACCCATCGGCTGATTTTGAAAGGCTCATTAAATAAATCATAAGCGAGAAGACGATGCCCATCCGAGTCACACGCACGTATCGTGCCTATTTTGCAAAGTATATGCCACAAACCGGGGATTTCGTATGTGGGTGTTTGAAGTACACAAATGTTTATGATTAGGCCAACGTCCTGAATAGATCTATTTTGAAACGGTCCGTGTCATACAAATCCCAGACGTTGGTCTTACCGTAAGCATTTGTGCACTGTAGACACACAAGTACCAACCCCATATTTTCACAGCGTAAACTTTACAAAATAGACAAAATACATGTGTGTGGTTGGCATCGTCTGCTCACTTATGATTTAGTTAACCCCGAAGGGGTCCCGCCGCTCCAGGCCCCGGAGGGGTAGGGGCTGGACTTTCAAAATCAGCCGATTTGTATGATACAAGTAGTTTCAAAATAGGTCTATTCAGATATACACCACCACACAGTCGAAATAGACGTATTTGGAAACTACTTGTATCATGTAAATACAGGACGTTGGCTGTATTGTACAAACAGTGTGTGTGATGGGCATCGTCTTCTCGCTGATGATGGAGTAAACTAGATTTTCGAAATCAGCTGATTGACACATACCGGCGGTGAGATTGATTGTGTCGGGCAGTTGACCCTGTCTGGATTGGAGAGCAGTGTTGCGATCGATCGACATTTTGATGGGGATTTGAGCAAAGGGCGCACTTGCCACGCCAGGATGCGGGTCCTTGTACAGCACGAAACGTAACATCCAGGGAAGTGACACGTATACGACGGAGATTGTCTGTCGAGCCATTTGCATGGCGACAAACCTCTCGTGATTGAGTTTCTCGAGCATGTCGCGCTTGCGTTCCACACACATGGCTTCCCACACTTTTGTACATAATACTTTGGGAGGTGTCACTGTAATGTCTACCTTTGCGTTATCCCCATAGCGACAGATGAGACATTTGAAGCCAGTTGTCATAAAAATGTACAAAAGAGACAGTCCCGAGAATTTATGGCCGCATCCTGTTACACTAAGACATCCCACATCTTGCATTTGTTCGATGAGGTCCGGCAGCGTGGTCCATGACTCGCACTGAAGCAGCTTGGTCGTGCTCACAAGTGTGTCTTTCTCGAGGAGTTGCATCTTGCTGAGCATAAAGCCCTTGTCGTCGTGTTCCCAGCAGCTTGATAGTGTCAACACACAATCGTCGTCGTGTTCATTCGGCAGCAGAGGTGGTGGGCACACTGCGAGCTGTGTTTCGATATTGTGGTCCAAGCAAGGCAGGCGAAACATCATGCTGTGTGTGACTATCCTGCGTGTATAACACTGCTGTGACGAAGCACCGTTTATATCGACCGAGTGTTCTTACTACCAGGAGTTTTCACTATCATAATCATGTTTTTCCCCTGTTGGTGGTTGTCTTATAATAAACTTTCCTATCTCTTTTACTACTTATTTATAGTTGGTGTCGCGCCAGGAACACATTACACAGCCTCATTTCCCTACGCCGTGTTTGGATCATTTCCATCTCCATATCGGCTTTTGGTGTATTGTGGGGTGGGAATCCCGCATAGTGCTACCAAAATAGATCCCCGACCGGAATTCTTATAAGGAGGAAGAAGTGCTCCAGAAAAGTGATTCCAGCACACGATGTCGCAATCCACGTTTCCAGTGACATTGCTGCTCAAGTGTTGTACCAATCATCTTGTGGAACGTGTGGTGCAAGTGATTGAAAAGTTTGGATTTGATGGGTGTTTCCTGGCTGCTGCGCCCAACATTGCCACCGACAATATGTCGTCGGCGGCCGTCGCAGACAAGTCGGACAAGTCAGACGCCACCATCAACGTGTCCAACAACATCATCTATATGAAGACAACCGAAAAAACGGCGGCAGCCGCCACACTAAAGTCGTTTGTCGAGCACACGTTGAATAGCGAGCACGGCACATCCATGTTTTGCATTGAGGTGAAACAACGAAAGTATCCGGCACTCTTCCCCCTCTTACTCATGCACGATCATGCCCCAGGTGAGCAAGACTTGCACGACCTCTTTGCACCGTTTGGCAAGTGCAGCATCAAAAACAAGGACAGCAAAATGACGTACATCAACTTCAAAAGGTTTGAGCAAGTTGAAGCCGTCTTGGCCGCAATGAATAATTCACAGCTCAGGTTCCATCACATGGTCCTACGCGACGGGTTGCATGCAGTGCAGAACACCAAGCTGATGCTTTCGTTTGATAAGACCTTCCACGATGAACATGAATCCATCCTCAACCAGCGTTGTCTTACCAAGGAGATCATCTGGTCGTGGTTTTTCGAGGTCAAGAAGAGGGTCCATTGCGAAAAAACATGGGAGCAGCTGCTTGTTTTTTTGCAAGATCGGATCGCCATGCGTTTTGGAATGACATACGATGCGGAACGTGAGCTTTTCTGCCATGATGCATATCAGCCTCCATTCGAGACGTACGACCATCTTGTCTCCGATGTCGCGGATGCATCCACGCACGACAATCACCACATCACAACGGATGACACAGTCGGCACCGACGATGATGCCCCGGAACCCGTCGGTGAAGTCAGGCCCTCGTGCATTGCGGATGATACCAACGCAGGACCATCGCTTCAAGACCGCAACACAAAAGCCGGGGACAGTGTCTGCAACGATGAAGTGTGTGACGTTGGAAACCATGCGATTTTCCATGGCGAGGGACCGTGGGGAAATGCCATGAATCTTTATGTCGGCAACAGTGTGTATGGTGCCGAGGGCAGCGAATTTGCGCAAGATGGAAGCATCATGTATGAGCATCATAGTGCAGTCGTCCAACGCATATACGCGATCCCTCTGTATGGTGAAGTGTCGCATCCACTACATTTGAAACTGTGTGGCTTTGAGCAACAGCTGTTTGGAAGGTGTGAAGAGTCCAACGTCGACATCCATTACCGTCTTGTCAACATGAAGATGATGATGAACATCAATGGCGAGAATCAGCCCACTTCCGTCCGTTTGGTCGATCTGGCATATTGGATCTAACAATATGTGCAGTGTATGCAGGCGGTTCCCACTGTGCACCCACTGCAGGATGTTCAAATATAATTTTGTGTCACTGCGTAGAAGTAAGACAACCCGACTTATTTTGAAACGTTGTGTCAGACAAATCCCAGACCATGACCTTACCATAAGCATTTTTGTACTTTAGGTGCATTCACATCAAATTCTCATTTCACAGCACATATCGCACCAAACAGACATGATACGTGTATGTAATGGGCATCGTCTGCTCGCTTATAATTCAGTGAAATCGACGTTCAAAATCAATCGATGGAAAAAGAGACGGTGGTGCACAATGTGATATGTCGCGAGGTATGGGGGGGTATGCAAAGGTAGACAAGGAGGGGTGTGCAAGTGTAGACAGGAAGGGGTGTGCAAGTGTAGACAGGGAGGGGTGTGCAAGTGTAGACAAAGAGGGGTGTGCAAGTGTAGACAAAGAGGGGTGTGCAAGTGTAGACAAAGACGGGTGTGCAAGTGTAGACAAAGAGGGGTGTGCAAGTGTAGACAGGAAGGGATGGATGTATTTTCTGTGTGGAAAATAAACGATGGTATTATATTTATTCGTATACAACGACTACAAAATCACTCTCGGAATCTGTATCGTGCACTTTGTCCACATCGATAATGTGATCGATAATGTTACCAGCAACAGAGTCGACAGCGATATCATGGCTGGTGATCATGACAAAATCATCTAACGGAGCTTCGTTGGGCGTTGTCACACCGACAAAGGTGGTGTCGTCAAATAGTGTCTTCTGGGCTGAGTCAAGGAAAAATTCTGCAGCAATGGAAACTGAGCGTCTGTTGACATTACGCAACGATCGTCGCGAAATCACTGGCATGTCTGCCTGTCCTATTGGTGACCATACAGCAGTTTCCTTCAGGATCGTTTTGTTTGGACGTGGACGTGGTGTGTTCAATAGTTGACTGGCTTTAAACGCGCTGTCCATAAAGACAGAAAATGCGTCGTTGGGAGACGCTTTGTAGAGAAGATAGGGATTCAGGATGCGTTCATGTATAGTAAATCAGAACTGTGGCAGAGTATAATATATATATGTTTTACATATAGTCGTTCCGTGCCTGCTTGTCTGTATACTCCATTCGTCGCTAAGCATTTGGCGTGTGCATATTGGCATTCCAAGTGTGCACACATTTCGATTTTTCCAAAACAGTGGTTTCAAGTACAAAACGTTTTAATAAATTTATCCTGAAACTGTTTGTATTATACAAATCCAAGATGTTTGCCTTACGGTACGCATTTGTGCACTTTAGACATACCCACACGAAACACCAAATTCATGGCCTATACTTAAAAATGGTGATTTCATGCTGACACCAACTTGTGGAAATCTGCGCATAAGCGACCATGAGCATAATCGACAGATTTTGAAAGTCCACTTGACTCAATGATAAGCGAGCAGACAATATCAACCACACACATGTATTTTGTCTATTTTGCGAAGTATACACCGTGAAAATGGGAGTTTGGTACCTGTGTGTCTAAATTGCACAAATTCTTACGATAAGGTCAACGTCTGGAATTTGTACGACACAGACAGTTTCAAAATAGGTCTATATACAGTTGATGATGATAATATGGTGGTCAAACAGAATGATTCCAACATCGGTTGGTTTTGAAAGTCTAGCCCCTACCCCTTCGGGGTTAACTAAATCATAAGCGAGCAGATGACACTCAGCACACACACACACACACATACTGGGTCTATTTTATACAATATGCGCTGTAAATGTAGGGTTTCGTGCTTGTGTGTCTGAAATACACAAATGCTTCCGGTAAGGCCAACGTCTGGGATTTGTATGACACAGACAGTTCAAAAATAGGTCTATTGTCATCGTCTCTATGCGTATACCACACATGTGACAGTGTCATGTCAGTCAAATGACAGATACAGAGGGAAACAATGGTGCTTTACAAAAGGAGACAACAAGTGTGTGCGGAGGGTATCATCTGCTCGCTTATGATTCAGTCACCTGAACTTTCAAAATCAACTGATTCGTGTCAATATAACGCATCTCTATCGCAAGGGATGCACAGATATATGAGAGTCAAGCCCAAAGGATTCAATCGGACTCGTCGTCGTCGTCGTCGTCGTCGTCGTCGTCGTCGTCGTCATGACAGGAATGGGCAAAAAAGAAGGAGGCTTTTGCTCCAGAGTGTCCGTGCGGGGGATGACAGCAACTCCATCATTGTCGAAGCATGTCGGTAGAAGCAAACGCTTCGACACAAATCCGCCGGTGAAAGAGCAGGAGACTTCATGATCTTCGATGACTTCGACCGCCAAATTTGACGTTAACCCTATCTATGTCCTGGCCCTGCAGAACATTTTCCTCGATTGTCGTGTTGTCAACTAAATTTGAATCTTCTGTTTGCGAGCACTGAGGCGGAGCTTGGTAACCAGCTTCAAAAAATAGAGGGATGGGAATAATCAGAGCAATCGAAGCAGACGAAAGAGGGGCTGCTGAAGCGGGCATTGCAGGCGAAGTCGGCTGTTTCAACATCGGTAGCTTCTGCGAAGGTGCAGGGCGTCGATCATCGGGCTCCAACGGCAACATCTCATCAGAAGCGACAAGCGACGAAGAGGCAAGCGGTTTTCTGCGGGCCTTCTGCAGCACGGGAAGCGGGTGCTGAAGCGGCTCAACAACAAAAAAAAGGGGCAGGGCTAGCTCGTCTTCGTCGCCGTTCAAGATGTCGCGTTTCAAATCTCCGGGAAGGAGACACTGGAGCCACACCTCGCATCCACGCGCATATCCTTCAACTGCTGGCAACGTGCCTGTGAAACCATCGTATCCAAGGCCACACCCACAATGATCAGGTGGAAGCGTTGGTGCGGGCTGGCGGGGTCTGATGTCGCAACCCGTCTTGACGATCAGTAACGCCCCTCCAAAGAGTACAAAGAGTCTTGCGGGCAGTGAAAAAAACAACTTTTCAGAATCTTTAGCCCCAAATGAATTCAAATTGATGTATTAATTAAAACCGCACGAAATATTGAAAACATGACATTAGTAGCGCGTCGGAGAGAGAATCTCCAGGGGGTTTTGGCGATTTTTTTGGTCGCTCAACTCCCTCCAAAAAGAAGTGTTTTAGTACACAAGAATTCACTCGCTTCTTGTCAACGGTGTCGTTACAATGTCGAGCCACGCACTCTGACGTGTCCTTTCAAACAAATTAATCTGAGTGCATGGTCACTGTTGAGCTGACACCCCACACATACATGCCTTTGAGGGAGACTTTGTTTGATCCAAGTTGTTTGCTCTCCACCGTCACAGTCACGCCAAGTGAGTCAAATTGTGTCAACAGAAGCGCTTCTCTAAATGGGTTTGGTTAAAATCCACAGAAGCCGACAAGTACGACTTTTTGCATTCGGAGTGCATGCGCACCCGGCAGTCGCCGTATGAAATCGTTGAAGACAGTAGCGACGAGGGTGGTACCAGCTACTGGATCATTTTATTCTACGAGAGGTATTGGCCCGCAGGAGTCGGCAGGCGCGGCTGTGGACGGAGAGTCGCGTCGAGCGGGAAAGACTTGTTGCCTGCACAGATCGAGCGGTTTCGTCAAAATCTGTAGGCTTTAGGTGAGGCATTCTCCCTGCTGTACTTTATTTCTTATAAAATGTCTTGGAATTGAAATAGTGTTGTGCGTTGTATCTCAAGAGGTTTGATTTGTCAAAAGGTTTGTTATATGACATTTTCTGAATTACTGTTTGGTACAAATTGTGTCACTGTGATCACTCAGTCACAGATGATTGATTGGAGTTCGAATCAGTTTCACCACTAGTGAATTGGTGAACAGAATAATTAACTTCAAATCATATACATCCCAAATTAAGAAGATTTTTTATGAAAAAAATGCGCAACAGGCCAGATTTTTATTAAAAATAATGCAACGCAGGCCAGATTGTTTGACTAAGTCCTGATGGGAACTCTGTCCTATTGATATAGTACGTAATTCATTTTTCACAAATGACAGCTCAGAATCTTCTTCTTTGAATTGGCCGGCCTATAGTACGTTTGATTTCCCCACTACTTGTGGGAGGATGACTCCTCGTCGCCAGTAGGGCGACTCAGAGTTGATGGAGGCTGCACGGTGTGCAGTGTGTTTGTGTTTGTGCGCGTTCGTGCGCGCGCGTGCGCCTGCGTGCGTGCGGGTGTGTCACGGTGTGTGAGTACGAATATTGAAACGATCCCTCTCTCTCTCTATCTCTCTCTCTCTTCTCTCTCCCTCTCTCTTTCTCTCTCTCTTTCTCTCTCTCTTTCTCTCTCTCTTTCTCTCTCTCTTTCTCTCTCGCTTTCTCTCTCTTGTTCTGTCTCTCGTTCTCTCTCTCTTTCTTTCTCTCTTTTTCTCTCGCTCTCCCTTTCTTTCCCTCTCCCTTTCTCTCTCTCTCTCTCGAGAGAGTATAGGTTATCGACTATGAGATTCGAATGTGTCGGCGCAACTTGCTCGCAACAGTGGCTTGCGAGTGCTCGTCAACCGTCAGGTCGACACCACTGCAATTGATAGCGACAAATAAGATAATGTATAGGCCATGCAGTTTGGCATTCCAGGTTATGATGATCTAGTATTGGATGTGTCTCTAGTCTGTAATAGGATTGGCAGAAGCACACGGCATGGCCTCAATGGCAAGCTGACTATCTTAACGCCCGGGCTCGCAGTAAGATCGGCAAATTTCGACTTGATTTTGCTGTCTGGAACATTGCTTTTTTTCCTGCGATCCTAGCTGTCGCTGGCAAGGTTCACTCTGAATTCCCGTGTGTCCTATGGGTGTTGACTGACACTCAGACGGTTGAGTATCTCAATCTCGTTAGGGACGAAGAGGAAATCGGGAGTGAATGTTTCAAAAGGAGACGGGCTAGCACATTCAGTTAGAATAGGAATGCAATTGGCCTTGCTGTTGCATACACTTCTGCCATACGAACTTAGTTGCCGGTCTATGGCACCGCTCACCAGTAAATAGGATAGTGTAAGCAACCAAATCTCGGAAATAGGCTACCTTCATTTGACCAACTCAGGTAAACTGTCCGATCCAGTGGGCGTGCGGCAGTGGCCGCTGCGCAACCCCGAGTGTCACTTCTGTTATTTCCCGGTCGGCGGATGAATATTTCATCCGCAGCGCTGTCGATATCTCTCATCCTCATCAGCAAGGAAACATTTGTCCGGTCAGCATTGTACGCTGTGTCAACGTTAGTGGCCTTTCAGATAGTGCGGGTGCTGTCAATGACGTCGTGTTGACTCCGGCTGATGAAGCCGTCGTTGGGGGCGACAGCGGTGGCCACAATTTTGGTGATGGTTGGCAGTCATATTTTTGCCTCATCATCTGTCACTGCACAGGATCCGTTAGTTACAGACGTGGTGGTCGACAATCCTTCTCTTTGTCCTGGATTGGCTATGGGCACTTTCCCGGTTTTTGAAGACTCTACCTCTGTCTTATGGTCGTCGGGTCGTGCCTACCTTACGACACAGAGTCAGGCATCGTACCGCAGCACCTCTCCGGGTCTCTCGGCTCGTGTTTCTTGCTCTTGCTTCAATGATGCCAACGAAGAGACCAGCTTACACGTGAATGACAAAGTCGCAACTGAACATATATAAGATTTGAGCGCATAGACCCTCAATCAAGGGTACTAAACCACTTTTGATAGTAATAAAAGCAATCATCATCATGCCAATGTCTGCACGAGCGACACCAATGACAACAACGACGACGAGAATGCCGACGACGGTAATTTTCCTGACAATCTAAGAGAAATCCTTGTCGTTTTGTCCATAGCCTTGCCTGCTCTCGACCTTGATGGTCAGCGCTTTTGGCGCCGACGACTCCACCGTCGACCTCCATCGCACCCCCTTTATATCCCCACTCTCTGCCCCCCCCCGTCCCCTCCCCTCTCCTCCTCCTTCTTCTCTGCTGCTGGGGAGCCTACCTGAGATCCAGAAGTTTCCACTATCCTTGGCATCATCATCATTTTCCACTGTTAGTGGCTGTCTTGTAATGAAAATTTCTCACACACACAAACACACCACCCATTCCACCGACTGCATGCTGCCGTCCGTCACCAGCACAGCCAATTTGCAGTTGCGCACACTTTTCACGCGCGCCGTCTTGACGTATATGCATGCCGTGATTCCTTCGCGATTTCGCTCGCACGACCCGCTGTCACTGCGCCTCAGGACTGCTGGCGGCGACATGCCGCAACCAAGCCGCCGCGTGCCAGACTACACCGACAAAGACGCGCAAGTTTACGCCAACTGCTTCCAAGCGCGGCTGCTCACCACAACCCCGTCGGGCAGGCGGGTGCAAGATATAGCTTTACAGCCCGATCGAGATCCTGAGGGCCCCATACGACCCCACCGTAGTGGACTTTGGCCGGACTTGCAGCGGCAGCGAGGGCCCGCATGACAGTTATAGCATTAGTCGACTGTGCCAGAAGGCTCAAAGACAACTCCAGTTGTGATCGAGCTTGATCAAATCTGCAGGAAAATGGAATATGGATTATGGAATATTTCGGCTAGAACCGACTCTTAGTCGAAGAGTCGGTTCTAGCCGAAATATTCCATAATCCATGTTCCATTTTCCTGTCTAAAAATGTCGCAGGTGTGAGATATGGTGTGACATTTGTGACATTGTATGGACGTGAACGATCACTAAAAAAACAGATTCTCGATCCATAATCCTCGGACAGATTCCAGAGTTGTCCGTAACTGTCCCACATGGGACATAATTCCAAGGCCCGCGAGTCCCCATTTGTATCCAGGAAAGATATCTCCATATTATCTTGAAATTTGCAACTTGAAAATGCGGACCTCCGTGCGAGGGAAGAGGAAAATGGATTATGGATTATGAAATACTCTGGCTTCATATATATCAGTGCAGAAAGATTCCCCCGAGAAGCAAGAAGCAAAGAGACACGGTTCTCAAGACTCGTAGACGGCAAAGAGCCGGTGTGTCCCCTCGCGGGAACCTTCGTTATGATAGTTGGATGCCATGTGAAGTTCGTCGCAATTGTGGCCGTTTGTCAACTTCCATCGACCCGTCATCACGAACAGTTTCACGATATCAAATATCACGTGTTTTGACAGAGGGGACAATGGACTTACAAATCTGGCCAAGCTCACAGGTGAGTGTGGGCTCAGAAATTTGAGGAATCCCTTCGAACGCACAACACAACGTCCGAGCCCGCAGTATGAACAGCAACGTTTTTGGGCAAAGTGAAATTGCACCGAAGAGAACCAGCGAACGAAGGAGCTGACATCCTTGCGGATACTAGTCGGCGGCAAAAGTGGTTAACAGATTGATTTTTTTTTCCTCCTTTCTTTCTTTCTTTCTTGAGTGGTGAAACCCCAACTTTAAACACTGGACTAAATTTGTAGGTGGGTGGTGATTTCAAACTAGTCACTTTACTTTGATATTTTTATCATCTCTTTTGAGATCTTTTTGAAATCTCTTTGAGGATCTTTTTGGTGTGGTTGACATTGATTTTGACTCAGACAGTGACCAAAATTTGGGATCACTGTGGTGAGGGGGGGAAGGGGTGGGGTCATTTTGGACGAATTTATTTTTCACACACGCACACACTGGCAGTTATCAAAATCATTGTGTCTTAACTTATCACCTGTGCTTTCTTTCTTTCTTGGGTGGTGTAACCCCAACTTAAACACTGGACTGTGTAAATTCCAATTAGCCACTTTATCTTTTGTTATTTTTTACATCTCTTTTGAGATCTTCAGTGAGTTTTGCAATCTCTTTAAAGATCTTTGTAGCAGGGTGGGCAGTGCGAATCAGCTGAGGGCGCGGGGTTTCTGTATTGTTGCTGGCTCCTGAAGCCCAGCGGCTGGCTCCTAGAGCCCGACTGTTCTGCAGCTGCTGCCTCCATAAGCACAGCAAATGTCTCGCTCACCTGACTAGTTTATCACCTGCCGTGGAGCGTGCAAAGGCCAAGTCAAGTGAACAGAGAACGGCACGAGCCGTTCTGGTGAATGAAGATTGCTGTTATTATTACTCGTAAAAGAAATAATGTAGTAGTTTCGTTTTGAACTCTCAAGGTGCGGTCTTTTATGCTCACCAAAGTGAGAGACTGTGATTTGCTGATTGTCGTCACATCTTCTACTTTTCTCAAAAGAAAAGACATACTCAAAGAAAAAAGGCAGTTAGCCCAGATCATCAAAGCCCGCAGACCACCATATATATAGACAAATGTACTGTGTACACCTATACGGTCTACATGTATACTGCGTTTTAGTCGATGTGGATTCTTCCGGCTCTCCAGGTGTCCGTCCCACACCTGGGCTCACATCAAGTACCCAAGTACTTTGTGTGTATGTACGCGCGTATACAAGTACACACACACACCCCACCCTAGCACCCGCCAAGATAGAGAAATATACAAGACAAAACCCCTATCTCTACCTCTGCCAAAACACAGCCTCCCACGCCAGAAACAAGCGCTAACCATGAACAAGCTGAAACAAACCCCACTTCGAACCCCCCCACACA
>Ga0105054_10009015_pt1 | contig 13079 bp, 10 predicted proteins | sample BON02_FD_78091 | JGI IMG/M metagenome (GOLD analysis project Ga0105054, IMG submission 78091) | Freshwater microbial communities from Lake Bonney liftoff mats and glacier meltwater in Antarctica - BON-02 (megahit assembly) | ecosystem: Environmental > Aquatic > Freshwater > Ice > Glacier...
AGCAAATGTGGGGTTACTTATCCGTTTCATGCTGTAAAAATAAACATTATATAGCTGATAACCAAATAATTAACTTGGTTTTTGATTGAATTTAATAAGAAAATTCCGTGCAACGGTCTTAATTTACTTGATTCATCGGTACAAAGGTGCAAGTATACCTTTATGAAAATATTACATAATTACCAGAATAAGTTACATGTTTAAAATTTGTCGCTCTACCTCTAACACCAATTTTCCTGAAACCTTCAAATAAATGGTCATTATCAATCCTTTAGTTCGCATTTTCTAGTAAACTTTTCGTACCATTTGGAGTTAAAAAATGCCTATTTACCTTTACTGTACATAATCAATCAACATCTAAGTGTCAAAAAATCAAGCACTCTTTTTGGAATAATTACCCTAAAATTTTTTTGATAATAAAAATCCTTAATTGTTAAAAATGTGTTTCTTTTATTAAACGTGGGATAAAAAAAATTAAAATAATATCGTAACCCACATGTCAGCCAATATTTTTTTTCCTAAATAAATATAAATGCTTTCCGCTAAAGGTCAACCAAATACCAATAAAAGTGAATTACAACAACACCAATTTCGTGCGATAGATTTGCCCATCTAACAAAACTTGTAATAGGTATTCTCCCGTAGGTAATCCCTCTAATGCTATAGTTGCACCTTGTGCTTGGAGGAGGATATTTTTAGGGATTACTTGGTGACCAACAATATCAAATATTTTTATGTCTGTAATTTCTTGGGCTGCATCAATCATCACTTTGCCGCTTGTAGGGTTAGGGTAAACTTTAAATGGAAAAGATGCAACAGAATTAATTTGCGTTGAAAAATTGACGCCCACCGTATCTGAAAAAGAACAGCCATTGCCATCTGTAACCCAACAAATAATATGGTTTTCTCCTGGTTTTAAATTTAGGTTTCCTGCTTTGGTATTTATTGAGCTGCCATTCAAACCCTGAATGTTCCAAGCATAGCTTGCCATATTTAGTGGAGCTGACAAGAAAATGTATGTAAATGCATTCGCGTTAATATCAGGCCCTAAACTAAATATGGGCAATTGCAAAACCTTCAAAGCTAATAAGGTGTCTTGAAAACAACCATTGGCATTGGTTTGGGTAAATTTAATCTTAAAATCGGCAACACTGTCCCTGTGTTTAAAAATAAATTGATTGATATAATCACTTTGAACTCCCATAAAATCCTGCCCATTAATTGCAGATAAAACGAAACCACTGTCAGCTGCAATCATTTGTTTTAAATTATATACTGCCTGGCTTTTACAAATCTGATCTTTTGGCTTTAAAACATTGACTATTTTATTTTCTAAAACGTAAATGGTTGTGGCATCCTTCATTGAACAATTTCCGTTAGAATAGCTCAATTCCAGTTGATAAGTGCCCGTAATAATATTATTGGTGTTAATGGTAGTAATGTTTTGCAAGGGATTACTTGAATCTATCATTAACAAATGATTTTTACTCTGCCCATTTTGTTTCAATAAAAATTTACCCTTGCTCTGTCTTACTGCACTGTCATTGTTATACAAAGTCGCTAAATCTAAAATACCAGTATTGGCACAAATATTCTTATTAACCAATTGAATGTTTTGGTCAAAAAAAGTAAGATTGAGCGTATCTGAATAAAAACAACCATTTTCTTTATGTCTTTGATACAATAAAATTGTCCTATCCGCTAAATTACTGGTACCAAAAACGTTGCAAGCGGCATATTTTGTATTGTTATCTGATAAACTAGGGTCATTAACACCCGCCATTTTACTAAAAAACGAGTCCGCAAAATATTGATACCGCACATAGTTTTGAAGTAATAAGGTATCGCATTGTGGCTCACATATTGCCAAAGTTTGGTTTTTACTTACTCCCTGCCTAAAAGAATCAATGCGATAGTCTATTTGATGTGTGCAAAACATAGTGCTTATTTTATAGCGGAGGCTTGCATAGTTTTTTAGTTCTAAAAATGAATCTGTAGAAACCAAGATATTGTTATTGAACCATTCATATTTTATAGAATCTGTGCTATTGTTAAATACTGTTGGCTTCAAAACTACTGACGGGTTTGAATTACAAAAAGTCTGATAAATATTTTCTTCTTCAATATGTATTAATTTTTGGTAATAACTAAAAGTGTCTTTTACGTCTACCCCAAAAGTTTTGTTATCTCCTCCGGTTAAATGATACGTAAAAACACCAGTTCTGGGTAGCTTAAAGGCGACCAACGCAGTATCTAATCCAATAACCTGACTCCAATTACCCAGGCTTATTTTAAATTGATTAAAGCCCCTTTTGTATTTTTGATAGTCGCTGGCGTTTATATCCAATTTAAAACTGACATACCCACAAGCATTTTTGGTAATGATTACTTTAGGATTGAGCCTTTCTTTCAGGTAAATTCTGTAAGACCTCATCGTTCTGCCCGGTATTAAACTATCTTCATTAAACGCCAAAACAGCACAAACAATTGGTTTCATTCCCAAATTGCTGCTGTCCGCAACAAACTTAAACACCGCTATTTTCTCCCTTGCGGCAGAGTCTGCTAAATAATACTTTATTTTTGGAGAGCTAGCACTTATCAAAAGGGTAACCGTATCTGCTCTGCGCTGAGAAGGCGGTGGTCGCAATGAACTATCCATTTTACTAACTACCTGAAAAGTAAGGGTATCATTTAAAAAAACTGAATAATCAAAAGGTCCTTCTAGGCTGGGTTGACCATAGTCCATATACTTTGTTCTCATCATAAAATCTCTTCTATGAATACCAATTAATTTGTAAACACCGAAGCTATCTTTCGAATATTGATAACCTTCTATAACCGTCATCCCTACCTCATTGCAATCCGTTGGCGTAAACGCAATTTGCCCGTATTCCTGATTTAAACCAAAACCAACGGGAGGATTTGCCTCTGGTATAGGCGAACAAGGAACAGCAGAACCATAAATGCAATAATTGTGCATCGGGTTGTCTTTGTCTAAAGGAGATGTAGGATAAACATAGCTGACTCTTGAATTGGCTAAGGGGCTGGCTATATGATAAGCAACGCTATCACTTAAATTCGGGCTATAAGCACCAAAATCTATAAAAGTAGTGGCATTGCAAGCTAGTTTTTCAGCATAAGCGGGCAACAAATAATTGGGACTGAATATATTATTAACGTTCGATGCATAAACATTACACATATTAAGCATGGCATAGTTATAATGTAAACCGCGAATACCGGTTGTAATTTCAGTGGGAAACCCAAAACCAATTTGTGCGGAGAAATAAATTGTGCAAGCTCCATTGGCAATGGCATTTTTAAAAGGCAAAGTATCTAAAGCAAAGTTGGCTGTGCTTATAAATTCTTCTACTCCTTCTACCCCATTGTTACTATTTTGTAATTTACAGGCGAGTGCAGGATACCTATTTTTAAATAAAGAAACATCCGTTATGACAGTAGTAGTTGGTATTGTAAAACTAGTACTGCCAGAGCCAGGCATATCTATGGTTACCTTGTCAATCAAAGGGTCTTGATAATCATTGCATAAACGCCAATATTTAACCGTAACATACATTCTGTTGCTGTCTTTGGCATAATGATAGTCTATTTGCGAACCAAAATAATTGGCAAAAGAAAACAATGGCAACAAGGCAAACAGCATAAGAAGTAGTACATTTTTTTGCATAGCGTCTAACTATAAGACTAGCAAATGTAGGAAAGGTTGCATAGAAAAACTATTTTTCTGCTAATTAGACTGTGGTAGTTTGGGTTGAAAAAGGCTTTGCACGATTAGGTTGGAAAACCTGACCGCAAGAAAATCATAATAATTATGAAACTTATTTATTTAATTGTGTAACATTAAGGATTTTACTTTGGTGGACTTTTGTAGTGTTATAAAAAAATAAAATGAAAAAAAATAAAATTTGTATTGCGGTAATAAGCCTAAGTTTATTACTTTCATTTTACCCAAATCTAAGTTATTCAGAAACGGCAAAACCTAATAACCCAAACGACTCAACGATAGTGGCTCAATGGCTTACAAGACTTGAAACCATAGAGGCAATGGAAAAATCTAACCTTAGTAAAAAAGAGAAACATGAAATCCGACACGAGGTTAAACAAATAAAAAAAGATTTAAAAGCAGCTGGCAATGGTGTTTACATTTCTAGTGGAGCTTTAATTCTTATTATTATCCTGTTAATTATCTTTCTTTAAAAAATAATTAGATGAAAACAGAAAAAGTATAAGCTGATTCATTTGCTTTATTAAGGTCAAAAAAAGAGAGGAAGGCATATGCCTTCCTCTCTTTTTTTTATTAAACAACGATTACTTTTTAGTTGTTTTGATAAATTGCGGTAGTACTTACATCCACTGATTTTGCAATGTTGGTAGATGGTTTTCCATTTTCAAATGCGATGCCATAATCTGCTAAAGTAATTTTGATGTCACTGGTTACGGTAATCGTTTTACCTTTAACATTGATATTGGCTTTTTCATTGACCGCATTGGTTTTTCCATGCATTTCTAATGTTCCCTTTACATCCGCTTTATAATCACCATCTGTATCAAATTTGATAGCAGAAAGGTTTGTAATCTTTGCAATTAATTTGGCTTTTGGATACTTTTTAGTATCCAAAAATTTGGAGGTGTTAAAGTGCTTTTGCATCAACGCTTTCTCAAATCCAAAGCTTTGCATAGGGATAGAGAAAACTACATCTCCAGTTTTTGTGTCAATGGTACTGACTGCTTTGTAGTTGTTTGCCTCAATATTTTCCGCAGTTGTTTTGCTGAAAAATTTTACATGAGTTTTGTTACTGGTTAGTTTGTCGCTAACTTGGGTAAAGGCAAATATTCCTATAAATGCTGCGCCCAAAATGATTTTTTTTACGGTGTTAAGTTTCATATTTTTATATTATTTAATGTTAATGGTTATTGGATGATGTCACATTTTTCCATGATGACATTTTCATACATTTCTAAATCCGCATCAAAGGATGCTCCAGCTCTGATAACGCCTTTTACTTTTATGCTGTTACCGATTTCAAGATTACTGGTATGAGCATTGGTATTGGCAGAAAATGTGCAACTTACGCCCGCTTTGTCTTCAGTATTCTTTAAAAGAACTACTTTGTTATTGTTAAAATCCTCATCAATGGAAGCCACAGTTCCTGATATTTCAATAATTTTGGATTCTCCTTCTTCATCCAAATATTTTTCATTGGCCAATGTGGGATTCTCTAAATATTCATTAACAATGCTAGATGCTTTCAAGGAGTAGTCTGTATCAGCAGCCTGCACATTTCTATGAGGCATATTGAAAAGGTAATAGATTGTTCCTGCAGCTGCAATACTCCCAACTACTAAAACAATTAATGCTATTTTGATAATTCTTTTTTTATTCATTTTTTGTGGTGGTTTATAAGAATAGTCGACCGTACTTTCATTTCCTGACAAAAATTTAAAAATATTTTCAATTAATACTTAGCCATTCGCTTCAAGTGGCTATATAAAAACCTAAAAACAAATGATTAGGTTAAAACCTTTCCTATCTTTGAAAGGTTTATTAAACGGAGAAAAACCAGAATAAGTTTAATTATTTATGCCAAACACGCAAGAGAACAAACAACAAAACTTATTTAAAGATTGGGTTAATTTATACACCAATGCTTTATATACATGGGCATTACACAGGACTTCGCATATAGAAATAGCAGAGGATTTGGTGCAAGACACTTTTTTAGCGGCCTTTAACAAGTTGGAGAATTTTAAAGAAAGCAGCAGTCCAAAAACATGGCTTTTTGCCATTTTAAACAATAAAATTATTGATTATTACCGTAAAAATAAAGTGAAGTTTACGGTATTAGATGAAGTATTAAATTCAGACAACTCTATAAAAGACAATTTTAATGAAGACGGCAATTGGAGAGAAAACACGTCTCAATTAGCTTGGACGGCTGATGGTAATTTATTGGATGATGAAGCATTTAACCAACAATTTAGCATTTGTATAGAGGCTTTACCTTCAAAAATGAAAAATGTAGTAAGCTATAAATTTCTGCAAGAAAAATCAACAGAACTTATTTGTCAGGAATTAGAAATTAGTCCGTCTAATTATTGGCAAATTATGCATAGAGCTAAACTACAACTTAAACAGTGTATTCAAAATTATTGGAAATAAGATGAAACCAACCCTTTTTATATCGTGCCAAAAAGCAACAATCTTGATAGAAAAACAACAGGATGTAAAATTAGACTTTAAAACCGGATTGAAACTAAAGTTCCATTTACTGCTCTGCAAAACCTGTCAACAATATAATAAACAAAGTGTGTTGATGCAGAATATCATGAGCAAATATTTTAAAAATGAAGGCTCAACCAATGAAGTAGATAAAGATAACACTGCATTGAAAGAAAAAATAATGTCAAAATTAAAATAGGCCTTCGCATTTAATCTACACGCTGCCTGCTGCCAAAGCTTTCATTAAAATTGCGGCTTCTAATTGTTATCGTTTCTTTTAAATTTCCCACTATAACCCTATCTAAAACCATTGCATTGCTTATTATTTTAAGCATGTAAGCCTAATGGACAATTTTTTACTATTCCACATACTGGTTGACACACCGCGCAACTTTAGTAAAATTTCTGAACCATTAAGAAACTATTCGTTACTGTTTAGAAGTTATGCTTCATACGTTTATTGATTGTTGCCGTAATTTGGGTCAATAAATAACAAAAATATGAAATTAAAAATTACAATTTTATCTCTTTTTATGGGGGTACAGACTTTTGCCATAGCACAAGTTAATTTTGATGCCACTGCAGTTGCTTTTGGAACCGTAGATTCGGGTACAACCAATTCTTTTATGGTTACCATGCAAATAAGTTCTGGCAGCGCAGGTACGGTTAGCGTTAGTGGCGGCATACAGAATTATACTCCCCCAAAAACATTTGAGAATTGCGGTTTGGTAGCTAGTCAACCTGCATACACCAGCACACAAATTGGAGGAGATAAAAATGGAAAACTAACTGAAATCAAACCCATTATGTTTACCATCTACTTTTTACCAATAGCCTATCAGCATTCAGGACCGACTAGTGCAGGATCTAAGAATAATTGTGATTCAACCTATACCACAAATGGTGGTGGTGATTATACCGCAAACTTTTGGGTTCAATACAACGGCTTTGTTGACGGAAAACAAATTAACAGCGATAGATTTCTTGCCATTACCGGAAAATCTAGAACCATCGGCACTGACCCACAACAAACCACGCGAGTTTATGAAGTAAAAGTTCAAGACTATAGCATTTACCCAAACCCTACGAACAATGAAGTAAACATAAAAGTTGCTTCAGAACAAACGGTACGCTTAGTGAATGCTTTAGGTACCATAATTAAAACGTTTAAAGTAACCGATAGCTATCAGCTTTCTTTAGCAGATTTACCTGCAGGGATTTACAGCTTAGTAGGCGAAACTTTTCAAGAAAAGATTCAGAAAATATAGAAATTTTGGCGGGGTAAAAGGAACATAACTATTTTTAACCTTTTGCGCATCAGGTTGGAAAACGTGACACTTAACAACGCACATCTCCAAAATTTGAGTAAAACACGCTAACACCAATACCAAGCATCTCGATTTAAGATATCGGGAGATTTTAGAACTTACGTAAAAACGAATACCAAAAGGCATAGAAAATCAAAGGAACAATAAACCCTTAAGATTAACAATTATTTGGGAAAATAAAGGAGGTTTTAGGGAAGCGAGTAGGGCTATCCGTAACCATAATTTTTAAAATACGCATTTGTGCGTATTGCTGTGCAAAAAACATATACCTTAATTTGTGGCAACAAAATACATGACCACAATAACACTATGAAAAAAATACATTTACTCGCAGCACTTATTTTAATGAGCGGTAGCTTATTTGGCCAACTTAGACTTCGTGAAAAGATGGGTGGTTTAGCCGGAAATTTAATGACTGGTAAAACGGATGACCTATCGGTAACGTCTCCAATGGTTATTTTAACAACAGGTATTTATGACCCCGCCACAAACACCTCTGAGTCAAATTATTTCCCTAAAGGTACTGAGGATGGATCACATATAATGTCCATTACCTTTATGAAAAATGAAGGTACAGGAATGTTTAAAGTGAGTGGTGATGTAAAAATTGACGGACAAGAATCGGATTATGTTGGGCTTGGAAGTTATGGTTATGTTTTTGACAAACCTGTTACAGGAGATAAAACAATAACGGTACAAACTGAAACGGGAGACAAAGCATCCTATACGCTTTCTCCGGTTCCTGAAATTGAAATTATCAGCATAAATGGCGACTCTCTTTTTCCTATTGTAGATTTAACGGAAGATATGAAGATTAAAGTAACTAATCCTAAAGGCTCTGAGGGAACAGTTGTTAAAATAGGCTTGCTTTCTATGGCAGCTGGAGCAAAAATTATTAATTATTTTGCTGAATATAAAGCAACTGGAAAAGAAATCCTTATCCCTAAAGAGAGTTTTAGTAATCTTGAAATTAGCGGTGCTTTAAATACAGGGCAAGTGGATAAGGGACAAACCTATTTAATAGTTACAAGAGAAAAAGTGCTTCAGGCAAGCGAAATTGACCCAAAGAATATTTCTGGTACTGCAGTAAAGCCTACGTTTAAGTCTCAAGCTTATGGCAGTAAACAAGTGGTGGTAAAAGGGAAACAGGAAAACGGAGTTATCACAGAAGTTAAGTTTTCTGGTAAATATAAAGATAATTTGGCTTATTCTGTTTATAAACCCAACGCCCGTGCAGGCATTCCATTTTCTAGAGCTTCTAAATTCGGATTGGCCTCACTCAGCATTTCTGGTCGCACCTATAAAAAAGAAACCGAGAAAGGAAGCAGCACTAGTTACGGCATCGGAACCAGCTATACAACAACTTGGACTAGAACCACTACCTACAAATTCCCTCAATTACCAGAACAATATTGGGAAGGAGTAATGGATGCGTTTTATAAAAAATTTACCGCTTCAATGAAACAGAGTTTAAGCATTGATTTTGCCAATGTAGATGAAGTTACAGCTGCTTCAAATTACAAAAACCTGTTTCAGGGCAATGAATATAACAATGAAAAAGGGGTTAGTAAAAGTTACAGAAACACCCTTTTTACCACACCAAACTCTTTTGCTGAATTGTGGGCGAATAGAAGTTCAAGTAAATCAGAAGAATCTGCAACCAATATGATGATGAAAGAACTGGGCTTAGATGGATTGGTAAGCATTCAAATTACTTTTGATGTAGGAGCAAATGAGAATAATGAAATAGTACTTTTACCGCAAGTTCATTTTTCTATGAAAGGCATGGATGAAACCAACCAAAACAAACCTGGAACTTATGCAGATGGTTTTATTACCTTTAAAAAAGGTGTTCCATTTTCTGAAGAAAAATTAAAAAACGACCCCAATTACTTAATAGGCATCTTAAATATTGACAGCATGGTTGAAACCATTAAGTTCATGTTATTAAACCTAAAGCAAAAAGAAGTTACGCTTGGCTTTGATAAAATTTGGTCAATTGGGGAGGAGTAATGAAACCTACAAGGGGTTTAAACCCCTTGTCTTGTCATGCACATTGATAAAATTTAAAAACAAAACTATGAAAAAAATATTTACAACGTTTCTAATTGCAATATTTGCAATTACATTAACAGCCCAAATTACAGGCTATAATCACTATCAATCTTATGGTACATCACAAAAATGGAATCATAAGGAAGGAAATAATTTTACCGTTATTGCCTCTAATAAATATTATAAGGAAACTGCAGTTTTTCAATTTGACTTAAAAAACCTTAACGCTACTATTCTTAACGATAGCATTACCAAAAGTTTGACTTATTCTATTTTAGGTGGAGATTCTGGGTACGCTATTGATCCAGCTTTTACCGGAAAATCCTATTACACTTATGATAATTGGAAAACAATTAACGAAAATACCACTTCAGCACCAAAATTAACCAATGTCACAAAAACGTCAACTGGTTTTGTAGGCTATAAAAGTCCAGACTTATTTTATTCTAAGGACTTAATAAACTGGACACAATCAACCACTATGTATAATAATGTGTTGATGACAGAGACGCAAGGGCGATTAACTGTTTTTAACGATGATAAATATTTTCATATAAGCACAGATGGTGGACAAACATTTACTGTTAGACAAAATAACTTCAACCAAAGTTCCTACTTTTCAGAACTGGGTTTAATGCTAGATACTGCAACTATTTTAGCAAAAAATGGAAATAACTGGTATTTCACTAAAAATTCTGGTAAAAACTGGACAAAAACTATCAATAACAGCAATCATAAATTATTTTACGCTGAAAGATTGGACTCTTTGTATGGCACTACTCCATCAAGATTAGACAGCCTATATGTGAGTACAGATACTGGAAAAACATGGCAATCTATTGCGAAAATACCCCTAGCACTAAACGGCAAAAGGGTTCAAAAGCATGGTGATTATTTTGTAGAAACTAGTTCCGTGACTTACTCCAAAAGCCTGACACAAGGCTGGGTTAGGTTACCTACTGCAATACAGGGTAGCACATGTATAAGTATGAAAGGTAACTACGGAATTATTGGTGGTAGTACAGGCATTTACTCTTATACCCAGAATGGAGGTAAGACTTTTGAAAATGGAAAGATATTAAATGCCGACAACCTAGTGGCGTGCAAAGTTATCAATGATACCTTAATGCTTTTTTCTGATGCCTACAGTAACACCTATTTATCCAAAGATGGTGGAGTTACTTGGTACAAAGGTTATGGAAACTCTTTAAGAACTTCAGGCAAAAAATTCACGCACTCAGCTGATTTATCAACCATTATACAACTGAGAGCAGGACAAAATTTAATTTCAAGAAATCAAGGAATAAGTTGGAGCCAATTAGGAAGTCTTGGAGGGTCTTATGATGGATCTGTAACCCCATTGGGCAAATTCTTCATTATTTTAGGAGATAAAATATTGGATATGAGCACTACAAATGGAAGTACAACCACAGTAAATACGATTACAGAACCCAATATTAAAGGTGTTAATATAGAAATGATTGATGAAAATAATGGGTATGTTATTGTGGAAAACACCACAGATACTACAACCGTTATTTTTAGAACAAAAGATGGATGGACAACCTATACCAAAGCAGGAACTATAAAATCTTTATTAACACAAAGACGAAACCCATTTGTACCCAGCATAATTGTGCCTATGAGTTTAGGGTTTAATGTTATTGCCCCCGACACTCTCTATATTAATAAGTTCAGTGTGGCGGATGAAGAGCTTAGCAGCAATGTTATTCATAAAAGCTTTGATGGGGGTGCTTCATGGACAGCGGACACCATAATACCATCAAAAGTACTAGGGAGTGACGATAACTTACAAGCAATGCATTTTTATAACGGGACACAGTTTATTTCTATTTGGGACGAAGGTAGAGTTTTCTTGAATAAGGGTTTAAATGGAAGCCCAGTTATCATCAATCCTAATAAAGTTAAAACATTTAATAGCCTAAATAAAAACACTGTTTACCCCAACCCTACCTCTGGCATTATATATTTGAAACAAACGGAGGGTGTGCAGCAAATTAATGTTTACACTGTAACAGGTAAAATAATTAAAACCTTTGTAAATATTGATTTTAATGATGGGGTCCAAATACAGGAATTACCACAGGGGATGTATATTCTTCAAATAGTGAGCAATCAAGGGTCAAGCACCACTAAAATTATAAAAGAATAATAAAATGAAAAAAATACTTTTAATAACCATTATCATTTCAAGTCAATCACTTGTACAGGCTCAAAACCTTTATGATTATGATGACGAACTTTTTATTGGACTGTCTTTTGGGCAAACCAATTTATCTAATAATGCAGCTCCAAATCCTCAAAACCATCGTGCTTCTGGATTATCATTTAATATTGACATGAGACATCTGCGCACTGGAGCTGGAGAGGTAAGTATGCGTTATGAAAACAAGCAATTGGGAGACTTAATAGCTCTAATACCAAAAGCCATAAAAAACAGTAATGCAGTTAATAGAACAGAAAGCACTCCGCTTAGTTGTGGTTTGATAGGTTGGTGGAACTGGACTATGAATTTTAATGAAGGAAATGATTTTGTTATAGCCGGAGGAATGAATTTACACGATTATTTTTATGGATCTTATACTAAAGATGATTCGACAGGTAATTCGTCTAGGTTTTCTACTTATGAACCTCAAGGTTGGTATTGGGCAGCAGGGCCAAGTCTATCATCACTTTATGCACCTTCGGAATATTTTGCTTTCGAGGCTACCACTTCGTACTCTTTTTCTTTTTGGCGTCCAATTTCTTTATCCAATGCAAAGGTTAATAACGACTTTAAAAAGCCACATTGGCTTCAATTGAACTTAGGAATAATAACCACTTGGGGCGTGTTTACCCAATTTAGTTATAATAAAATAATCAATAGAGGTGATATTCCAAACAAAGGAAAACGTTGGGATTATTTAATTGGTTACCGATTTAATATATGATGGATTAAAATTATTAAAAGCCTTGTTAACATTGATTTTAATGATGGCGTAGATATACAAGCATTGCCCCAAGGAATGTATATTCTTCAAATAATTGGCAGTCAAGAACCAAACATCACTAAAATTGTGGAAGAATAAGTTCACCTTCATTGATGGTGGTTAATCAATAGGATTTGTAGGTCAATCGCTTTCTGAATAGGTCGGAAGGCGATTGACCTACATTTCAAAAACCTTTTGGTGTAATTGAGGTGTTCGGAATGAGTATTTAGAAAATTATTTAGTTTTATTAAACCAATCCCGTCCTAAACGATTTTCAGTAAATTTCAAAAGCCTTTATTTTATTAAAAAAGGGATAAAATAATCAGCTAAAATCAAAAAGACCCCCCTGCTTATAAATATCAGGTGGTTTTTCTTTTTTTAAGAAAGGCTCATCAAGCCATTTTTGCAATTCTATTTTAACAAAAAGGTTAATTCTTAAAAATGCAACTAGGTTGGATAAATACC
>Ga0105054_10009017_pt1 | contig 13078 bp, 9 predicted proteins | sample BON02_FD_78091 | JGI IMG/M metagenome (GOLD analysis project Ga0105054, IMG submission 78091) | Freshwater microbial communities from Lake Bonney liftoff mats and glacier meltwater in Antarctica - BON-02 (megahit assembly) | ecosystem: Environmental > Aquatic > Freshwater > Ice > Glacier...
GAACGAATGTTGTTCCTTGGAATGTAAGGAAATACATGAATTGCCTTTTGAGGAACAAAAAAGGCTGAGAAAGGGGAAAGTGGTGAGCAACAAGATTTTTAAAAAGGGTAGTTGCAAGAATTGCGGTGCAACTACTCATGATGCCAAATCTTGCATGGAACGGCCTAGGAGAGTTGGAGCATGGAAAACGGGTGATGAGATAGCCGCTGATGAAGTATTCCAGAAAAAGATGAATTTGAGCTACGACGAGTCCAGGGATCGATGGAATGGTTACGATACAAGAGAACATATCAAGACTGTGAAACTTTTCAATAAGGCCGAAGATGAGAAGAGAAAACAGGTACTGAAAGAAAGAGATGAAAAATTCGAACGCGATAAACAGGATGATTCTGAATCAGAAAAAGAAGAAGATATTCTTGGTTTAAAAAGTGGAGGCGCGGCGGTTAAGGCGACTGTAAGAAATTTAAGGATTCGAGAAGACACAGCAAAGTACCTTCATAATTTAGGTTTGAATTCGGCACATTACGATCCTAAAACGCGATCAATGCGAGAAAATCCCAATCCGGAGATCAATCCGAGTGATGCAGATTTCGGTGGGGATAACTTTGCGAAAGTAACTGGAGACGCTATCGAGATGGCAAAGACACAGGTGTTTGCGTGGGAGGCTTCATCTCATGGAAATACTGGCATTCATCTCCAAGCGAATCCCACGCAAGTCGCTTTAGCCAAAAAACTTTACGAAGAACGTGCTGGTAAGTTGCAAGCCCAACGCAAGAAAGACCTCTCGACAAAGTATGGGGAAGCTGCTGGAGTCCAGAGTCGTCCGGATGATGCCTTGCTACTGGAAGGGTCGAGTCATTATGTAGAATACTCTCGGAATGGACGGGTTCTTAAAGGTAACGATTTCGTACAAGGATTGTCCAAATACGAAGAGGATGTGTTGGAACATAATCACACGCAAATATGGGGTTCGTATTTTGACACGGTGGAGATGGCGTGGGGGTTCGGCTGCTGTGCATCTACCAATAGGAACGCGTACTGTACTGGGGAGGCTGGAAAAGAGGCTCTTCGTGCGTCCAGGTTATTTAAGATGCCTGAAAAGCAGACAATCGAACTTAAGAAACGAGTGTCGGAGAATCCTTCACCAGAGGCAATGGAAGATTACAGGTCCAAGAAAAGCCGAGGAGGAGATCCAATGGCCAACGTCACAAGTGATCAAATCCTTCCTTTGACATAGAATATTTATTAAGTATCTAGTGTATGTAAAAATATTAAGAATTTCTAATAGTAGATTTATTTTAGAATTCTAGGTTGATGTTCAACTCTTTGTACATACAAAAATAGGTCCCCGCGACTTGATAGAAGCGAATTAGAAAATTCATTTTCGATGCGATTACTGAGCGAGAGTCAAGTGCGCGAATCCAGTGAAGTTTGGAGGTCGATCGATATCAACCGAGACGCGTTCATAGCACTAGAAAGAGGTCGTGTTGAAGTTCCTACTCGAATTGTGCTTCCATGCGAGGACGGAGCCACTTTGTTTAAGCCCTGCAAGTAAGTTCCTGAGATGATATCAAAATGCCATGTACTTATCGCCAACTAAGCATGCTCGATGAGGCTGGCTTTGGAATCAAGACGATACATGTGCGACCTGGCAATGCCGCTAAGGGATTGGTAACCACACCTGCAACACTTACTCTGTTTGATCGCATCACGGGGGAAGTCACATGCTTCATGAATGCTACGTATTTGACCGCATTGAGAACCGCATCTGGGTCGGCAGCTGCAACGCGCGTGATGGCTAAGAATGAATGCGCGGTACTGATTGTGTTCGGAGCTGGGCTTCAAGCAGAATTACATGTTATGACAATGGTATGTGTGCGGCCCATGCTTCGTAAGGTGGTACTTGTCAATAGATCCGTTACGAAAGCTGAGGCATTGGTCTACAAGTTGAAGACCTCGTTGATGGAGATGAGTTTGGATGGTACTGGAAGGAAACTTGACAAACTGCCTGAGTTTGAAATTGTTGAGAGCGGAAGTCTGGACTTCATCCAGCGAGCCTGTGGCAATGCTGATATAATTTGCTGTACCACTGGGAGTCCTACTCCGCTATTTAAAGGCGAATGGATAAAAGATGATGTTCACATCAATGCTGTGGGCTCCTACCAACCTCATACATCTGAACTGGACGTTGAGACATTTAGACGATGCCATCAAGTTGTTGTGGATACAGAGGAAGCAATTACTGTAGGGGATATTGCGAATCCTATCAAAGAAGGAGTATTGAATCTTCATGAAATTGGTGGTCTTGGCTCTATGCTACAGAGTTCCTTTTCAAGAGCGGGAAAAGGAACATTGTTTAAATCTGCTGGAAATGCCTGTCAGGACATTTCTACTGGCTACTACATTCTATCGGAATGCGAAAAGCGTCAAATTGGAACGATTTTCAATTTGTAGTGAATCATACATTTTTAAATGTTTAGTATTTATTTCCACTTGCTCGCACGAACTTGGTTTTAAAATAGCAACTGCGTTCTTAGAAATTTGTTCATTAACCTTGGTGGTTTGAATTTTTATTTATACCGCACTGGTAATAAAACAATTTAATTAAAATCAAACTACAAATTCAAAGGTCTCTCTCTATCTTTGCTACTAACGAAATTGAAAGGGACGGACTGAAAAGCTGTTCCTCCAAAAACGAAAACCTTGCAATTATGTCATCCAGACGGTTGAATACGTTACACAGTCATTTGCAAGGCCGTATTAGATCGGCTGAACTTCGTCTTGAAACTTCTGCTTGCGTTGGAAAGAACGATGAAGTTGCCATTGCTTGTGGTGATGATGTTCTCTGCAGAATAGCAAGTCCACCTCCTCTCCGAATGGACCTGGTGCCTGTTGGATACGTAGAGCTTTTTAGAGATAATGACGGGAGCTTAAAGCAGGAATTCTTAGAATGTGTTTTGTTCATTATGAAAAAGGATGTAATGAAGCAAGATATTTTTCTTATTGGTTCTCCTGGCAGAACAAGACGCGACGTTATATTGGCTTATTGTGAATTGACGCTTCGAGAAGTTGAAATTGTTTGCATTTCTCAAGACACCACCGTGAGTGATATCAAGCAACGGAGAGAGATTAGAAAACTGGATGCCGTTTTTGTTGATGGTCCTGCTGTTCGAGCTGCAATTTTGGGCAGAATTCTCATTTTAGATGGAGTTGAGAAAGCGGAGCGCAATATTCTTTCAGTTTTGAATAATTTATTGGAAAATCGGGAGATGCACCTTGAAGATGGACGTTTTCTAACCAACCCTTCTCGATTTGAGATCCAAGACGAGAACCATCGCCAAGAACTTTTGAACCACCATAATAAATTAGTTCCTGTGCATCCTCGTTTTCGAACTGTGGCTTTGGGTCTCCCCATTCCTGGTAAGTTGTTTCTGGATTATCTTGAATTGGTTCATTGAATGACATACTAGAATACGATGGCAATACATTGGATCCTCCATTCCGATCTCGGTTTCAGGCGAAAGCAGTTCATTCTGTGTCACCAGTTTCTCCGGCATTGAATGTTTTGATGGAAATAAAGGCGGCCTTGACTGCAGCGGAAAAGGTGGGACTGGAAGGGCTTCCCCAAAGAATGTTTCGGAAAAGCGAATGGCCTTGCGAACTCCATGTAGCTCATCGATTAGTATCAACGTTTCCTGACATTGATACCAGATTCCTTGTAGGATGTATTTATCCATTCTTTGCAATGCCGTGGTTTGATGCCCTTCATAAGCAATTGCTCATCGAGATATTTATCCGTTTGGGGGTACTACCAAGAAATGCATTGCGAGCTGATTCGCTTCTAGATCGATCTGACTCTATAGATAAAGATCCGTTGACTGGTAGGCGCAGAACCTATCGTGAACAACGTGACGAAGTTCTGCGTCGTGAAGACGAAGGGATGGGGGCTCTGCATGCTGCTACTAGGAATACTTGGCTTGGGGAACAATATTCTGCCAAGTGCGGCTACGTTCTTGACAACGGTGTTTTAGTGGGGAAGGCCTCTTCGGTGCCTGTTCAAAGTCGAGGATCGTACCACCGGGAGTACGTGTCTATGCCGTATCATGAAGAGATGCTCACTCAGATGCTACTGATGAATGCATGCGGATTGAATATGTGCGTCATTGGCAAACGAGGATGTGGTAAAAGTGTTTTAGTGAAGCAATTCGCAAATCTTGTGAATAAAAATCTTCTTTACTTTCCGCTCTACAAAGATATGAGTGCTCACGATCTACTGCAGAAGCGGAGTACTCAGGCGAATGGTGATACAATATGGATGCCATCGCCTTTGATGACTGCATGTTTGAATGGAGGGATCGTGGTCCTTGATGGACTAGAGCAAGTCCCCGCAAGTACGCTATCCACGTTGCAGTCATTGATGCATGGTTCTAAATTCATGCCTCTTCCTGACGGGACGAGGTTGGTGAACGCGACCCCCGAATCATCAGAAACAGATCCTTTGATGGATCCTGTCAGACCACTCCAGGTTCATCCAGAGTGTCGCATCATTGGAGTAGCTCGTCCGCAGCCATCTAATCAAGTATCGCAACAAACGTGGTTGACTCCTGAAGTGAACCTAGCGTTCATGCCGTTCCTAATCCTTCGGCCATTGGATGAAGTGGAGGAGTTGAAAGTGATAGAGACACTGAGTGATAACAAAGTCCCTGGCACAGCGTCAAAGGTGCTAGAACTGAGTCGCAGGTTGAGGAGTAGAGTGGACGATGAGGGCAGATCGATTGCTGCGAGTCTTACAACCAGGCAACTGCTTCGTATTTGTAAAAGAGTGACCGCGAGTCCTGTTGATGATGTTGCCTCTGTGATTAAGAGTGCGTGCTTATGGCGTTTTATGCCAAGTCTTGCGCAATCTGTATTGATGGAAGAAATGTTGGCCAGTGGTATCGTACAATTGAATACAGAATCAATATCTAAGCGAAACAAACGAAACAGTGTCAAGGTTGAAGTTTTCAATCAAGTTGGTGCACATTCTATATCATCGTCTATTCGGCGAGACAGACCAGTGATAGGTACTTTGACCATTGGTGATGTGGTTGCGAATATTCATCAGCCTTCCAGTCCAGAACTAGTTCCACAATTAGTATTTTTTGAAAATCCGAAACAATCTGGTAAGTGGATTAAAAGTGAATGTCCTTCATGAGCTAACAGTTTTCAGGAATCCTTCGTGATATGTTACTTGATTTTGAAAGTGGGGAGCATTTGCTGTTGATAGGGTACGTTTCATCGTATATACACATGTTTTAAGTTTGCTAACCTCATGTATAAGGAACCAAGGAGTGGGTAAGAATAAATTGGCTGACAGGTTTCTGGAACTGCTGCAGATACCCCGAGAGTACATTCAACTTGATCGTGACACAACAGTTAATCATCTGACGTCCCAGCCTGTTATAGAACACGGACTCGTTCGATACGAAGACTCTCCACTTGTAAAGGCCGCAAGGGAAGGTCGGGTTCTTCTTATCGATGAGGCCGATAAGGCCCCCACACATGTTACCGCGATTCTGAAATCTCTTCTCGCGGATGGAGAGATGCTTTTGTCTGATGGAAGACGGTTAGTGAAATCTAAAACGAGAAATGACAAAAATGAGATTGTGGTTCATCCTGATTTCCGTGTATTTGTGTTGGTACGTATTTTCGGGTTGTTTTAAAAGTATCGTGTTTGAATTTTGAATTTGAAATAGGCGAATAGACCGGGTTTTCCTTTTCTCGGCAATGACTTTTTCAGGGAGATTGGTGATGTCTTCGCATGCCATGTTATCGAAAACCCAGGTGAGTAAAACTCTTTCGACTAGTTTGCTGTATGTTCTAACAATCTTTCTATACAGATGAGGAATCCGAAATGCACTTGTTGATTCGATATGCTCCAGATGTTCCTGAAGATACCTTGCGCAAACTCTCGATAGTATTCGAGGAACTCAGAAATGAAGGTAGGTTTTTGTTTAGATTAGAGAACGAAGATTGATATTTGAACAGTTGACAATGGCGTCATAAAATACCCATACAGCACTCGTGAGCTGGTAAATATAGTGAAACACATGCAGAAATACCCTGATGATGGAATGGCAGTCATACTTCAGAATGTATTTGATTTTGATCAATATATTTCAGAAGAAAAGGAAGTGATCACGAGGCTGTTCACCAAGCATGGCATTCCTATTGGTCTTGACACAGCCTTCAAAGTAAATGCCGGGAACCTACTCCCACTTCCTCCATCGGTGGTTACTGAACGATGGAAGAGAATATCCCAAAACAGGGTGCAGTGCAAGTACGAAGTTCACGATGTGCATTGGAGGCAGAATTCGACTCAGAAGGATCTAGTGAGAGCATTTGAGTTTCCGTTAGCTCAGTCAGGTAAACTTGGAACGAAGCTGGGTCGCTTTGAAGGACGTAGTACCGTGTTTGATGAGCAAGTCTTTTCTTTCTCCCTCCCATTGAGTACTCAGATGAATGGTCCATCCTCTGGGGTAATGGATATATGTAAATCTTCAGATGGTTCGGTGATCATTGCGGCTAATGATTCATTCCATAGTATGCACTTGTATGTGATTCATAGTACTTTTCGAACTTATGATGCTTATCAAGTATTCCGACCTCACTTTAATTTCAAAGGTCATTTGATGCCTGATATTCGCAAACCAGCTCCTGCTAGGTGTTCTTTGGCAGTATTGCCTGACCGAGTGTGCATGTACGTTCATGAAGAACAAACACTGCATGTGATTGATTTCGAAAATAGACATCAATCTTTGATTCTTATTCCGATGGAAATGTTCCGAGATCACGAAAGGCAGCATGCTCCTGGTAAGGGACCTGGTCTATGGGTGGAGAGGCAGCAAGTTTCCATGGTTTCCGACCTCTCCAAGTCCCACGGAATTCTAATCTTTGTCAGAACCGGATCATACTTGGTTTTAATTTTGAATTTGGTTCTAGATACCATGAGTGTCGTTGATGTCGGCATCGAGATTGACAATCTTGAAGTTGTGGCGCCATCGCTGTTTTGGATTACTAGATGTGCGAACGAGGACTATTTTGAAAGGTCTAGACAGTCATCCACTGGACCCATCAATGATCATTTCTTGCTGCATGCGGAAGGCGATCGACTGTCTCGAAGAAGCGACGTTCGCATTGATGTTGCTGAAGTTTCTGCCGACTGGAATCAAGACAACAGAGATTCTTCGATTCAGTATGACACATTTTTAGTCGAAAAGGTGCACCGTGAACATCAACCGTCAAGACTGCACGCGGAACACTCGTATGTGTCTCCGCACCTCATGTTGGATGAACAGCTGCCTTTGATTCATGGCGGTCCCACCGAACGGCGTTTCGCATACAGCAAAGGAACAGTGGCACAAGTAGTACATGGACTTTGTGAGGTGTTTGATTTCAACAATCTTGGTACTGCATCGATGAGTTCTGTTGCTGTCCGATCTTACTTGAGAACACTCTCGACTTCCGCAACTGGCAATCAAGAGGTTGTGGCGAACACCAGATACTTGGGCAATGCATGTGTGTTGTGTAACGTCCTGCTTAAGCCGAGCACAGGGAGGTCCAACTACATGGGTTACTCCCAAACTGCTACACTGGAAGTAGTTGACATCGAGCGTCAGCAGTTGAGGCAAATATCTTTTGAACTTGCCGACACAAGTATGAATGCTGCGACAGGGCGAGTTGGCTTGTTTGCAGGTAAGTTTATGGAGGAGGACGAGGAGGTGGACAACCCATTGGATCAATCAGCACAATACGATATTTCGGCAGAAGGAAAGGATGTGGATCACCAACAACGTTATAGGCGCCAGTTTCTCTTTTCGCTTGAGTTGGAGAATGGGAATTTTTTGCTGTTGGATCGTACTGGAGTCGCAAGAGTGTTTCAAGTAGATAGTACACAATTAGAAAAAGCTTATGCTAATTGGAAATCCATGGTCGGTTGTGAAAATCAGGGTATCCCGTTAGAATTGGAGTTCGATGATGACCCATTTGATGAGGATGAGGATGGATTTGAAGAGGTGGAGAATATAGAAGCTCAAGGTGAGCTTACGATATCTGAGGACGGTGAAGTTGAAGGAGAGGGTGAGATGGTTTTTGTGCGAGAACATACTCGAAAACATTCTTCAAAACAAGTGCAAAGACAGTCTCGACGAGCCAGTAGGAATTCATCGAGAAAATCACGATCTCAAGCAAGCAGCAAGAAAGGTGGTTCTGGGCCACAACAGCAAGGAGAAGGGGGGCAAACAGGTACTGGTGGAAGTGGCGGTCAGGGGTCAGGTGGAAGTGGTGGTCAGGGGTCAGGTGGAAGTGGTGGTAATGGCGATGCAATGAGTATTCCTGAACCAGGTCAGTTCAAAGGCCCTCGTCGTTTATCTGACTACAACAAAAAGCAAGTCGAAGATCGAATTTCAGATTTGAAAAACATGTTGAAATTGTTTCCACATGATGAAAGGCTGGAGAATGAATTGGACGAATTGCAAGCAAGGCTTCTTGAAGGTGCTAAGGCTGAAGCTCAAGCTGACCCGGACGCAGATATCCGCACGCGCCTCCAAACAATGCGATCTCGTTTAGCTACTTTGCAACAACAGACTCTGGATGTTCGATTGGAGATGGAGGTGGATCAGCTGCGACGAAGTATTGAGGATCTTGAACGGGAGCTAGGTGATCGTATCAGTGGTAAGGTGGAGGTGCCAGGCAGAGCAAAACGAGCGGCTCTATCGGAAGATGCGGAGGCAATGCGTGAGGCGAAGCAGGTGGCAAAGAAAATTAGTGAAGAGTCGTGGAAAAGTCTTTTGGAGGATCTGGAGATGAATCCCCAAGATAGCAACATCTATTTACGATACGTTGAATCTGTTCGACCCGAGATCAATGAACTGCGTGCAACATTGGATTCTATGCAAGCCAAGCAGAATGAGAGAGTGTGGTTGCGTAACAAAGATGCTGGCGATTTAGATGAAAGACGATTAATTGATGGACTCACAGGAGACCGGAACGTGTACAAGAGAAGAGGGGACCGCCCCCCGGACCCATATAGTTTCCAAACATTGCCGAAGCGATTGACTTTTGTTTTTGATGTTTCGTCTTCAATGGCACATTATGCAATGGATGGGAGATTGGAAAGAACCTTGGAGGCCGCTACAATGATAATGGAGTCGTTTAAAAACTACGATCACAAGTTTCGGTATAAGTTCAGAGGTCATTCAGGGAGCACGGATGATCTTGTTTTCGTCCAGGAGCCGAAATACCCTGTCAACCAAGTGCAAAGATTGAATGTTCTTCGAGCTATGAATGGTCATGCAGAATCATGCGGTTCAGGTGACAACACGCTAGATGCTGCGCGATTGGCTATCCGAGAAATATCCAAAGAAGAATCAGATGAGTCGTTCGTGATCTTACTATCTGACGCGAACCTAGAGCAATACGACATATCCCCTGCGGACCTGCAAGCATTGCTTAACCTAGATGAGAGGGTCAATGTGTTTATTTTGTTCATAGGCACTATGGGAGAGCAGGCAATGAGATTGCGAGCAGCGTTACCGGCTGATCGTGTTTTCGTGACACTTCAGACCTGTGATATTCCAAAGGTGCTAAAGCGAGTATTCCTCTCGAGTGTTTTGAAACAAGCTTAATTGTTTTGAAATTTCGAAACAAGCGTAAAATTATTTATATTTGAAATTTCGAAGACCAGGGCCAAATTCGTCAATAACACTTTTGTGTTCCTCCAATAATCTCCTAGTTGCCTCTTGAATAACTCGTTCGCGAAATGCATCTTCTTGTTCTTGTCGAACTGCGATTTCCCTTTCCACCTGTTGAGCTCTCTGGTGCATTTCAATCCTCTCTTCTCGCTGTCTGTCGATGCCTGCCTTATGGGCGTATTGGTCCTGCAATCGTCTCGCTGCCAAATGCTTCTCGCGCTCCAGGTCTTCTTCATATTTTGCATACATTCTCTTTCGCAACTCCATCTCCTCCATGGCTTCTTGCATTTGGTTCTCTTGCTTGTGAAGCCGTTGCTCTTCATTGGCTGCAATCATATCACGTTTCATTTGTTCCAACTGAATGCGACGTGATTGCGCCTTATCTAGTTCACGTTGCTCAACCTCCTCCAACGCAAGAGTTTCACGGATATCGAGCAGTTCAGCTTCTCTTTTGCGCACCTCCTCTTGCTGTCTGAGAATCTCCATGTATATCCTCTCTTGTCTATCTGCTTCTTCTTTCTTTTTAGATGCAACAGCAGCTTCACGGGAGTACAAGGCTTCGTAATGCTCCTGGATCTTTCGGTCCATCTCTTCTTCTTCTCGCTTCTTGCGTTGTTTTTCAACTACATTGGCTTGCGCATATTGATTAAACATGGATCTAGTTTCTTCCTGTTTCTTCAGACGAATGTCGTATTCGATTTGCTCCTCGCGCATTATAGTAGCGATCAAGTTATCTACGTCAGATTTGTCTTTTTCTTGTTCCTCCGCCGCCATTTGCTCGTGCAGGATACGTTTTTCTTCCATTTGACGAAGCAATTCCGCTTTGCTTCTTTCGATAAACTGTCTGCGTTCAACTGCCTCCCTTTCTTTGCGCTTCTCGCCTTCTTTAGCTGTTTCTAGCATAGCTCGATCCATTTCCTGATCTTGCTTTTTTCTAGCATAATCGCTAGCACTCTTCTGATGAAGCTGATTCGTTCGCTCTTTAGTGACATAAAGCTGCTTCAGCTGACGATCCAGGTCACGTAATCTTGGGTCGTTCTGAACAATGAGTTCAATTCGAGCTGCATCTGCTCGATCTTCCTTCTTCTTCCTCATCAATTCATCAGCTAGCTTGGATTCCTGTTGCGCCATTCGAGCCCGCTGCTTTGTGGCCAGTGATAGCTCTTCCAGCTCCCTCTCGCGTCTTTCTTCGTGGCTGAGCTGTTGCTGACGTTGTCGATGTCGCTGAGCTGGTGCATCATCCAGCCATCTGTTTACCTGCTGGACACGAGAGTCTTCATGAGTGGCACGAAGGATGTCTTCCCGTCGACCTTCTGATTCACGTAGTGACTCCATGCGTTGCTGATATCGATGTGAGCTCATGGTCACTCCGTCAGTTTCAAAAATCGAATAGTGCGTAACGAATCAAATTGAAAATCACCGCTGCAGTTAACGGTACAGACCGCTAATACTGCAAAATAAGAGCCGTTGACAAAAAAAGGAAAAAAAAATCTTAAGGATGAAGGGCTTGTTGCTGCTGTTGAGTTTGAGGTGCGCGCTGGGGATAGACTTGGATTACTTTGCAAAGAATGTCCAGTATGTTAATCACAATACAATGACCTACTTTCAAGGTTTGGATAAAACTTGCTCAGAAGTTGATGTTTCCTTTGTTGACTGGATCAAGCACCATGATACTTTGCAATTCCACAATATGAACAAAAAGTTTTTTAATGATTTCGATTCTTATGCCGGTAATTCTGTTCCGACGATTAAATACTCTGAGTCTATATTGAAGTTATTAGCGGCGTTGAATCGTCACTGGTCGGTTGAGGGTGCTGAACTGCGGGATGGAGGTGTAGCACTTGTAATGCAGGCTGTGAAGACATTCTTGGAACCCATACCAGGAACGATTTCTAGAATTGTGATACCGGGTGGCGGGCTTTGTAGAGTACCATTTGAAATTGCTCAAATAGCGCCCTCCTATCACGTAGAAGTGCTCGAAAGTGACAAATTGCAATACCAACTTGCTGATTTTATTTTGAATGGAATATCCGAGTATGAACTATATCCGGCTATATATACTACTAGTAATTGGGTGGAAGCCAAACATCGATTTCAAAAAATGAAGATTCCAGAGTTTGAGCTATCAGGATCCTCATCCTTTAGTCTCATACATGGGAGCTTTCCTGAACACATCCGAACACTGAGTAGCCACATGGAGGCAGCAGATGCGGTAATAACCCATTTTTTCTATGGTGCTATAGATCCTATGATACAAATGAAGGGAATATATGACCTGTTGAGTTCAACCTGCAAAGAGTATGACGAGGGTGGGAATTGCATTGTGCCACAAAACAGAGAGAAGCGAGTATGGATTAATTACGGACCATTAATATTTCCCTACCGCTCCAAAAGTCTGCATTTGTCATACGAGTAAGTGTTGATTGCTATGTACTCAATGGGTGTTTAACAGTTGGAAAAGCTTGTTTAGGAGATTAGCGCAGGATTCTGGGTTTCATTTTATCGAGGAGAAATCATATGACTGTGAATATGAGCGATACAAGAATCACGGACAGAAAACTATATATACATGTTTCTTCTTCGTTGCAACCGCTTAAACACCTCCAGAGAAACTTAATCGAATAAAATCAAGTTCCAATTCGTTGTCATGCGCAATAACAATTCTATCTATTTCTGATAGTAACTCAGTATTCGTCAATACCGATTTCATCGCAGAAACGCTTTGATCTAAAGTAAATGATTCTTCATCCCCGAGCAACGGCATTGCTAATGTTTTGAAATTCTCAGCTACAGCTTTTTCAAGGGCTACTTTGTAATATCGTTCCAGTGTTTCAGATGGATTGCTCCTATCTGCCGAAGGAGTCACCACATGTAGAATGTATTTACAAGGCAATTCAAATGCTGGTGTCACTAATACATGCCCCGCTGACAAGCTTGAGGTGTTCTGTCTCTGTAAGTACGTTTCACAACTGAGCAGTAGCCTGGAGATACCGGCGCGTTCAACAGCTGGTGCCCAAAACGATTCACCTCGGTTCGTGGTGATCAAATTAGGTCCCGCAGAACGTATGAGAGCGTCGACTGCCAAGCAGGATGGATCACCCATCCAAATGCAGAGCTTGTTTGCCCATTCTGGAACAGGCGATGATATTCCACAGGCTTCTTGTTCCAATTCCATTTCATGCTGTAAACTATCAATATCACCTGGAGGCACATTGTCGCTGCTACTATTGGGACTCAAGATGGTATAGGATCGTCGCCTACCATGGCGTCTGCTTCGGGCTTCATCGGTCAACGGAACTTCATCTTCCATGGCAATAGCCAAACTTGCCATGCGCTATGTTCGGTCA
>Ga0105054_10009028_pt1 | contig 13068 bp, 18 predicted proteins | sample BON02_FD_78091 | JGI IMG/M metagenome (GOLD analysis project Ga0105054, IMG submission 78091) | Freshwater microbial communities from Lake Bonney liftoff mats and glacier meltwater in Antarctica - BON-02 (megahit assembly) | ecosystem: Environmental > Aquatic > Freshwater > Ice > Glacier...
AATTCAATTCCAATTTAGTTCATAAAAAACAATGTACATCAACACACGTAACATAACCATCATAATGACTAGGATTGTCGCCAATCTTCTCCGTTTGTGTGCTGTTTGTTTGCGCCTCCTCCTATACCTCTGGCACAGTAACGATCCTGAGCCGCAGGTCCACTTTTTCCTGCTGGATTCGAACCTGCTGGAGTCGAAGCAGCATTGGAGAAGCAAGAAATGTATTCGACCAGGCCATTCAGTCCAACACATTGCTCTCAGATCTAGCTGACATGGAAGCTGGGATTTCTATCAGCAATATGCGCATATAGGGACTCCAGCAACGTGTAGCTGGAGTCCCCATTTGAGATGATACGTGGGTAAAAGATTTCGTCAAGGAAAAGGCTCGGGTCGGCATTACTCATGTCGGCAAGCTCGCCGTAATTTCAGATGGCTACATTCACTTGCAAATGCTCATTTTGTGCCAAAATAGGCGCCCAACGCCGGCAGCGCTATTTTTACTTTCTACTCTGCCAAATACTCGCTCATTGCCTGGATGGGGCCTCATGAAAGAGCTCAACAGTGTCAATTCCTGGGCACCAGGGCAGGATTTAGACATCCCTGTATCTTGGCTTGCAACCATTTTACTGGCACTGGTGCAATCTCATGCTCTACCCCTCGACTTTTAGGGAGCCCGTCTGAGATCTGGGAGCCTTATGACTCAAATTACCATTTACCCTCTTGATACGGTTATCCCTTTAATAAACACTCTCTACTACTTCTCAAGGACTATGCGCGTGTATAGTGTTCCCTGAGGGGCTTGCGCCTGTGCCATTGCCAATGCGCCAGTGCCTATGGTAATCTCGGGTTCAGCGGCTCTTCCTGTCATATTGAATGCTGATTCTCGTACCCCCTCCTTTGCACTCTCTGCTGCTCTCTCTTCTGACTATCCCCCACTTCATGTGCTCTTTCAGAGTAATCAAAGAGACAGCCTTCACAAGGATACTGAGCCGGATGCGAATACTGTTGAGTCCCCACTAAAATGCACCCTCACGGCTCAGATCCTTGTTCATTGGGTGGAGCATATTGGAGCTACTAGTCACATTGGTCTCAAATGTTCAGTCGAGATGTTGCATCTGCAGTGCGCTCAGCGTTTCCCTGCCGGTCCGGCTAACTCCGCGGACTCAGTGTTTGCAGAGCTCTTCCCAGCTGGGAAGAGCCCATGCCACAGAAGAAAGAAAAATGTTTGGTCGCTGTCACCCACTCTCTTTTCTATCTAACTGTTCAGCGCATAAGCTTCCTACCCTCTTTTCAAAGGCAGTGTGGCAGGCTTTTTTCTGCAGGAGCCTTGGAGCGCTCATCCCCACGATGCTAGCTCAGGCTCACGCTAAAGCCCGCAATGAATGTGCCTGCAAATCAGGCATTGATCCGTTGGGTGAAAAAAATTCACCTGCAAGAAACACACTGGCTGCATCCGTGGTCATAACCACTTCTGGATGTACTGGCCAACCTGGCTCGAAATTCGAAGATCGGTTCTGTACGTGTCAATCGTCGTGTATTGACAACAGGCGATTGCGGCTGCAAGCAAGGCGACGTTGAAATCCTGCAATTTTCTCTTGTGGGTTTTGACGGTCTTGTCATTGACTGCTCTAATGCTTGGGAGTTTCCAGGTAGCAGCCGTGTGGATGGGGGATGGCGTAATGGCCAGCTTCACACTAACGATTTCCTCGAAGCTTGCGCCCGAGTCAAGAACGACAAATACAAGGACGCCTATGTCCTAGTACACAAGGCATTATCGCCGGCCATCGTCTCTATCACGTTCGGGCAAGATTCACAGGAACCTCTGCGACTGTTCTAGATTCTGGCAGACAATCAGGTAAAGTCTTACTATGAGCGCATGGGGCACGAGGATAGGATTAGTAGTGAGTTGTTTCGTTGGGCGCGGGCCTATGCTTTCAACTTCGTCAAAACTTCTGTTGGTCGGGCCGTTGCATTTGCATGTGCCACCCCTTGTCATTTGTCGGTGCACAGTCTCACCCACCCACACGCAGAGGCAGGACGAGGATCACGTGGTCGTGGACCGTGTGCATCCAGGGATGATGCGCCCTGCAGCCGCCGTGCCAACACAGCAGGACATAATGGCACCTCACGTGATGGCGGTCTACCCTCCTCGGCTTCCCATGGTGTCACTCAGCAAAGTGGATCTTGTCATGGGTTAGATGCTGCGATTGCAGCGTCAAACATCGCACCTGTTGCTGTTGATGCTGTCAAGCTGGATGAATATCCCAATGTGCATTTGTATTCGGTGTTGGATGCTGCTGCCCTTCGTGCCGCCCACTGAGATGGATTACGGTTGAAGTTGAACCGTGCTGCCGTCGGATCCTCCAACGCCGAGGGGGGTGGGAAGTGTGTTGGTGTCGTCAATAATGTTGCTTTGACAGGAGACGTTAAGGCAGGCGCTGTTATCGTAGATGAAAGCATTGCCGCTACACGCGCTGCCCGTACAGGGCTGGGGCCCCTGCCGTCGCACGGGCCCCTGATGTCATAGAGGCTGTTGAAAGCAAACTCTGGTGATGATGTCACCACGGTTGTCGATGCCACATATGTGGTTTCAGGTGCCAACGGTGTGGTAAGCGCAGATGTGCGTCCAGGTGCTTGCATCGCAGCCGTTCGTGTTGCCTTTCCCTGGACTCCAGGTGCCGACAGTGAGGCAACCGCCGATGGGCGTCTTGGTGACGACGTTGCAGTCGTGTGTCATGCCTCTCCCTTGGCTCCAGGTGCCGTCTTTATTGTTGCAGATTCTGATGCCTTGGATTCAGATACCCATCGAGTCATGGTGATTTCGCTGTTGCTATGGCTGATTCTGACGACGGTGATAGTGGCGTTGTTCCGGCAGTCGGTGAGGGTGGAGTCTCTGTGGTTGTTGATATCAACAGGTCTGCCTCATACCCTCTGACTTTGAGTATTGAGTAGGAGAATGCAGCTGAGAGAGATAATATTGTTTATTGGAAAGAACCAAAAGGAACATCAATGTTGATCTCTCATGCAGCTGAAGAGTCGGGTGTTATCAACGATTTCCTAAGTAATGGCCATTTCTCACCCGTTGACGTCTTTGAGACACTCAAGACTCAGCCGTCAACCGTAGTGTAGTTTCCCCTCAACCCCCCTCCAGTCTGGGAAGCTCTCAAGCTGCGATCTCGGCATCTTTCGAATTTAATGTTTCTTGCTCTTGTTCATGAGGTTAATCTTTATAAACTCTCTCTGGCCCTTCTGCGAGCCAGATATGATATCGAAAGAGACACTGCGATCTTGACCAGATACTGGCAACAAGACAAGGATGTGTGGCAAAGCATCTTTGACTGCTAATGCTGTGCATGCACCGAACACAGGGTAGTAGCGGCGCCCATGCCATTAGAAGATATCCACGATACCACCAAGAGCACAACCGAACTCCCGGCGCAGGCATCGGGCATAACTTCCCCGGACCAAAAAGATCATTGAGGAAGCAAGTGTTTCAACACTTGCTTCCTCAATGCCACCATACAATGTCTCTTAGTCATTGACGAAATTCGCAAAATCCGGATTTAAAAAAAGAAGCCCGTGACGACACAAGACAAACTCTCAATCTACATAATGGAACTACAAAAAACAGCGTCAGCCTACACACCCTTCCCCCTCATACAACATATTCCCCGTTTGAACCACTATGTGAAAGGGGAACCGGCAGATGTTCATGAATTGCTGATTGCAGTAATCAACGACATGAGTGAAAATACGACCCATCTGTTCCAAGGCCGGATGTCCTCGACGGTCAAGTGCTCCCTGTGCGAACACATCACAAGCAGAACAGATAACACACAAGAAATCTTCATCCAGATCAACAAAAACATGAACCTGTCAGTGGAAGACAGCTTCCATGATTTCTTTGAACCAGAAATACTAGAGGGGGACAACGCCTACTGGTACGATACCTGTAAAAAGAAGCGTCGAGCAACAAAAACTCTCTCCATAACACGAACCCCCACGATTTTAATACTACATCTAAAGAGACTGATAATAAGGGAGAAAATACAAACCCACACGGCCTCTGGCACCACTTTAGATCTCGGACCATACATGACACTGGAACCATCACAACCCCAGCGAACACAATTGCCAGGGGTAATATCACACCACGGAACAAATGACAGTGGACATTACACAGCAATAACGAAGAGGGAAGAAAACTGGACTCTCTTCAACGGTACCAGCGATACACATATCCCAACTCAGAAAGTACTCCAAACACAGGCGTACATCTTGCTATACAGGAATCCAGACCCCATAGCCAAACCGAAGGAGACAGAACAGAGGGACCGACCCCTTTAAAAAGGGACCAAATCGCCAGCCATAGGAGACCTTAAACCCAGACCGGCGAAGAGACGGAACAGAGAAATCCTCATCCCAGGACTCGACTCGTCAACTCAGGATCCTCAAGACAGGCCCCCCCCTCGACAGAAGAGAACAGAACCATGGACCAACTCTGCGCCGGGAGAGGGAATACTCATAGAGAACCAGTTGGGGTCAGAGAAACAGCGGACCCCACAAACAGACACACCACCATTCCCAGAACCCCAAGGAAGGACTCCACAGAGACAGCCGAATCAAGGGACTGGGACTGAGAACCCAACCACCAATATGGAGAAGGGCATAAAGACCCCACAGGATCCGGAGGAACAGCAGGAACCACCCACAGGAATGCTACCTATCCTGCACAACCTCATCCCTACCTACCTCCAACTCAGCTAAGGACGTATCGAGGATTTAACTGGCCTTCTGAGTGAACTGTCCGGCACACCGATCACCTTAAAGATGACCAGCAAATGGCTAGACATTGAACCACTGGACCCTGAAATTCCCCACGGTATATGGACCGAGGACCTGATCGACTGCCTAACAGAAGACCCAGAGGACAACCCGATTATGTTAATACCCACGATAGAGCTACACATAGCTCGCCTCCAAAAAGCACATCTCCTTCGCTCAGCAACCTGATCTATACTGAAACACAAATGGGAAGGGGGTACCAACCTGGCAGACATAGGCAAATTCCTTCAATCATGGGCCCCAGAACCTTACAGAGATAAACCTATGCCACTAGGAATGGTACAAGCACTCCTGGGAATAGCACCCACCAACCAAAGCTGGTCCCCAGCAGACCTATTTGAATGTATCTTCCGAAATGCGGAAGCCACGGACAGAGAGGAAGACCTTGTACAGAAACTAAACAACCTGGGCAATTCAAAGGACTCTAAGGCCAACACACCCACCGAGAAAATACCAGATACGGGGACCAGACACACACGCATATTCCCCCGAATGAGAACACTCCACAATACTAGGAAAGACCTTGGAAGAGCAATTATGGCTAGCCATCCCTGAGGGAGGAAGGACGAGACAATGCCTCACCCATGCCCCAACGAAATCCTGGAAAATAAGGGTACAATTCAACACGGCCCTGATCACAAACATAGGATACTAGATACGTAATCTGGAAAGAAGAGACGTCATATTTTTGGCGTCAATGGTTGAAAACATATTCGGGTTTGCAGGCACATACGCCAGACAAAAACAAGCCAGCCTGGGCCCAATACAGACAGGGTGGAAAAGATGGGTGGAAATGCAACAAAAAAAAGACAACATGATCCCAAGAATAGGCTGGATGTCAAACCTCCTGATATCCGGCTCCATCGAAACGAACAAGGTTGAAAAAGCAGTATCCTGGACTGTAGGGCCATACGGGTACGAGGGGATCAAGGAAGTAGTGCACCAAATCTTTGAGCAGGGACCCCCCATCATCTGCCTCCAAGACGTGCGGATACCAAAACGCATGAAAATTTCAGTAAAGAGAGAACACCAACGCATCTTCACCCATTGGATATATATAACACAGCCCAGAGCCCGCACAAGGACAGCAGGGACCGGCCCTACGTATTCTCAGTCCTAACGGCCCTGCATTCGGCATTTCTTCCCAAGGCCAAGCAAGTACGATGTCGACACTCAAGACAAATGAGACCAGAGATTAGACAAATGAGACGAGAGTTTACTACCAATTTCCCGCCTTCAACCCTACAGGTCAAACCGAAATGTAGAATACGACGGAAAATTGGATAACCAAGCAGAAAAAAGGCCGAATGATTATGCAGGGGGACTTAAATAGTGCACATCGGGGGTGCCGATGGGACTATGCACAACCCCTCAACAAGGATCTAAGAACGGCCGACAACAAGCTTGAACACTTCCTCAGCAGCACGGGGGGACACTCCCACACACAGCAGGAACATACATGAAAAGTCAAGGGATGCCAAGCAACACTGGATCATGTGGTCACATGGAATTATCATCTCCCACCCCATGTCGCGAAACTGAACCCCAAATCACTATCAAATTGGACCATAATCAAATCTGGACGCAACTCCCCCATATGGATTTCACCAAACAGGCAAATTCAGCACGGACTCCTCCACCGGACTTCTCCCAGCGAATCGATACTGTCTATTTTAAACGACACACGGATGACTGGAAAGTACGGATCAAGAAACGGATCTTAGGAGAAATGAAAGAGAATCCGACAGGCCAAGCTCTGGCCCATCTGATACAACAGGAACAAGAAATCCTCGCCAAAGAGGTTAGATGTCTGCAGGACAGAGCATGGAAGGCACGCAGACGAGCTGGAGAGAGAAAAGAACAAAGGAATAATACCCAAAACAACCTGCGACAAAGGATCTCCCTGCTCAAAGCAGCGCTCGCGGAGGCTGCGCCGTCACAATCCAAGGATAAGATGAAAGGAGCCACACGAAAAGCCATGCAGGGACTGGGGTTCATCCACCTCAGAGACACCCTACAGAAATTGGTTGGGCAACACATCAAATGGACGAGCATTCTCACAGAGAAGCTTCAATCCCACTCTTCGAGGCTGACCCAGGAGGTGGTGGAAACACGACTGGAGGCCCTAGCCGAGATGACCCTCCTTATGCAAGCGACCCAAACTCATTCACAGGACCTTCAAACACGTTCCCTCATCTATGACGTTGGACCCTGGAAAGGGGAAAACCTGTTAGTGGGAATCGAAACTTTCTTTCAGAAGAACGCCTATCATCCTTATGCACCTGCGGCAATACTGAATGTGGGAAAATGGGCCCTATACCGTTGTCCCGCGTTACCAAGAGCTCCATATTAGGGCAACCTTCTCCAATCAGAAGCACAGAACATTTTTGCGAGGCCACAAAATGCTTCCGTATGGATCCGACACACTTTCGCAGCACGAGGCATCTGACTAAAGATAAGACCTTCTCAGACAAAGCAGGCATATTCGACTTTCGAACAATAGCGAAAGGAGAGACAATCCGAGAACCTGTAAACACATTCAGAAAGTTCTCACAGTTCATACAAAGAATGCCCTCCCACAAGGCCCCGGGGTTTTCCGGGATACCGGCGGACCTGCTTAAACAAGACCTGGCCCCATTCGAAGGGCGCATCCACCTCCTAGTAAATGAGATACTTGAAGGAAAGTTTGACTGCGAGCAGGATCTACTTGTGGCAAAAGTAATCCCATTCCCAAGGACAAAGACATCGCCATCCTCGACCACTACAGACCCATAGCACCCTTCAATACCATATATCAACTCATCAACATCATTATCACGAGCCAACTCAGAAGACTCTCGGAGAAATACGCGGTAATGGAAGGCTTCCAATACGGAATCCCGAGCACACCACGAAGTACAAATGGTGGTACAAAGGGTCCACTGGGTGAAAAATAGTGGCACTCTAATCCGAATCGATCTAGACTTCAAAAACACATTCAACTCAGCAGGGCACTCCTGCCTCTAGGCAATCCTGAGAGGACTGGGAGTTCCGGACAAAGATTTCCTAGAGGCCCTATATAGCAATTCATGGATGAAAATACAAGTAGGATCAGAATACACAGCCCCCATACAGCTAGACACAGGCACAGTGCAGGGATCCGTACTGTCCCCTCTCCTCTTTGATCTATTTCTTAACGCCCTTCTACGATTGCTTGATGCGACAGGCACAACGCACGGCATAAGGGGAATACCCCAATGGAACCATGCGGCCTTTGCCGATGACCTATCTATATACGTATGTACTGTCAGGGACGCCAACAAACTGCTGGACGTGGTCCACGAGTTCGAGGACTGGAGCGGACTCCGCATCTCAATCCCGAAGTCGCTGGCCACGGGAGCAATGTACGGTACTGGGTCGGAGAGGAAATCAGACAGGGCGAAAACGGACACAGCCAAGAGGAAAAAAGAGGCTGGACCGGACACCATGAACCCTCAAATCCAGGCCCTAGGGGCCATGGATGTGGCATTAGACGAAGAAAACGCGACACAACTCAGCAAAAAAGGACAAGAAGATTGGCAAATGAACCTGGCAACGATGAGCAGCCAATGTCCCATATGCAACAAAAAATTGTCACTTCCCAACACACCTCACCTCCACCCCACCCTGCCTGGAATGCCAACACACGTGGAAACCAGTAGGAATTCAATACAAAGGAACAGACCTGAAGGTTATCCACGCCGGGACGGGCGCCAATGAGACTCCTGGGCATACGGTACAAAATGTGGCTAGACAGCACTGCACAGAGAAGATATGTCATGGACGGAATAACAGAAAGGGCTTGCTTCTTCCGCAAACATAGAGATCTTTCAATCGAAAACAGCCTGAGATTGGTAGAATGTACTCTGGCCCCTCTCCTTGCCTTCTCAGGGCTGGTGATCATATGGCTGGAGAAAGAATTCAAACAACTCACGGCAGCCTTTGTGAGATGCAACAAAGAAGCCTGGCATATGTCACCAAATACGTCCACGGCACTTTTTATGTTCCCCCGAGACCAAGGAGGCCTCCAGATAAAAATGCCAAGAGCTATCATATGTCTGGCTGCGTGGAGCCACTTAACCCAGTGTTGCCAATTCGATGTTGGAACAAGACAGCGGGCTGAAATCACATATAAGGACGCCCTAAAACAACACGGATGCCTGGACATGGAAGACCTACAATTTGAAGCGGAATTCCTAACTTGTGATCAAGCGAGTCAGAACACATTTGCGTTTGCATGTCACCTCACGAGCACGCTAGGTATAAAAGTAAGTTGGGACCCATTCCACCCGATCTGCCACACATACAGATGTAGCACAGGTGATGATAACTACTCAACACCTGGTCCACATACAACAAAAGGACGAGTGGAAGAGGGTTCAAACCATGGAGGTGGCGGCAAAGGGGAAACAAGTAACCATGCGATTCGTAGGAGGCGAAACGTTCATGATGAAAACTGAAGGCCAAAATACAACCACAGGATACCCAACCCTTCGATAAGCTATCCAACGAACCTTCCCCACCCTAGTGCGAATATCGCAACTTACAGAACCGGACCGTATATACGGCAAAGAGTGCCAGGAGAAAGGCATGAAGAAGACAGAATAAGCGCCTGGCCCATGGGCACTCAGGCCTGCAATGGATTTGGAGTTGTACGTCCACAAATAGAGCTTCCAGCAACGATACTAGATTATTTCTTATGGTGGGGTTGGGTATTTCTCGAACGAACGCGGATTCTCAGTGGAATCCAGTTTACAACGCATTTCATCGAAATTTTTGTTGTGGAAACGGAACGATTCGTCAGTAGTTCTGTAAATGTGATCTTGACGCGGCAAACCTGCGGGCAGCGCTCGAGCAGGGCTGCGGAAAGCAAACGCCATCGCTAGGAAATTTTTTTTCCGAGCGAATTTGCCATATGTTCCTAATGTAAAATGTAGAGGAGACTGAGATCTAGGTCTGTGCACTTTTTTTCTACTTGCAAAAAACTGCTGCGCAATGTCTACTTTCGAAAGAACCGCTGCGCAATGGCGACTTCCGAAAAAAAACGTGTTTCGCCCGCAGAAAAAGTCAGAATTCGGCATCGCGCAGCGGTTCTCTTCTCGCAAGTACCCAAAAAGTGCACAGACCTAGATCTCAGTCTCCTCTACATTTTGACGTTAGAAACACATAGCAAATTCGCTCGGAAAAAAATTTCCTAGCGATGGCGTTTGCTTTCCGCAGCCCTGCTCGAGCGCTGGCCGCAGGTTTGCAGCGTCAAGATCACATTTACAGAACTACTGACGAATCGTTTCGTTTCCACAACAACAATTTCGATGAAATGCGTTGTAAACTGGATTTCACTGAGAATCCGCGTTCGTTGGAGAAATACCCAACCCCAACAACATCAATCAATGACACGAGGACGCCCCGATGAAAGGGGGGGAATAACCCCTCCGATTTTGTGTCACGCGTCCCGGTCGTGTCAACTTTCATTTTCCACGGTTTAGCCGTTGCATAACCTACGGTTTAGCAGTTTTTCAGTGGAAAGGCACTGGAGGCCACAGCTACAGGGCAACTTTACACGCACGAGAAGATGGCTTCAAAAGGCGACGTGACTTCGCAGAATCAATTTGGACTTTTCGAGTGAGTTGCATCACCGCGCAGTCCGAGATTATAGTACATGTACAGAGACTTGTACGAAGCTTATTATTCACAATCCTCAAACTACATACATGCCATGCAAACGCAATTGCAGGTACACAAACAGTGTGACACATGGCGATCCATACGGCAAGAATGAAAAGTCAAGGCCTGAGACCAAAGAAAAGGGCAAACAGTTCTCTACTAGCCCCATAAAAAAGGTCCCAAGCTCAATTGCTGCACATTGTAGTTGTTGTAGGATGTTTAATATATACTAGGTGCCCATGAGTGAGTGCGAGTTTGTATGCTGCTGGAATACAATACATGTATATAGCCTTAAAAACTGGCACTTCAAACTTCTGTTGTCTAAATCCTGCAATTTCGCTGTCTTTCCGCTTCTCGCCTCTTCTTTGCCTCTGCTGACTCTCCTCATCTCAACACAATCAGGGCAAGACACCGGAAGTGTACTTCAGCACGAAACAAACCGAGTCTGTCTTTGTTGGGTCTAAATACACCACTCTTTATGATCAGGTCTTGACTGCATTTGAATGTGATTTTTCAGTGTCTCTGTTTATATGGTATGCATCATGCGGCATGTGTGTGCGCGTGTGCGTGCGTGCGTGCGTAAATAGACAAACATATCTATATGTATACGTATGCGTATACGTATACTCATATGAATATATATATCACGGTATACGTACATGTGTTCGTATATGCTATTACATGTAAATGTACTGACGTGCTCGTGTCATTTCATGATTGATATCTACCAGGACAAAAAATATCAGTTGGAGAAAAAGGCTCTACAGATCGTGCCTGCCCCCTTCAAGCCCTCAACCCCTAGGTTTGTGAGTTTGTGCATTCTCGAAAGAGCCTTATATCTCCGCAAAGGAGCCCTGTACAATCTCAACAGAGCCCGATTTCTCCGAGAAAAGGCCTGTTACATCCTTGATTGCGTGCGTGCGTGCGTGTGCATGTGAGAGCGACAGAAGATTATGTGTGTGTTTGTATGTGTGTGTGCGTGGCAGAGAGAGAGAGAGAGAGAGAGAGAGAGAGAGAGAGAGTGCGTGTGCTCATGTGTGTGTGTGCTCGTCGTGTGTGTGTCTGCATGACATGCGTGTATATTGCAGTGCGTATGGGTGATTATATGTGTGTGTATATGATTGAGTGTGTGTGTGTATGCACGACATGTGAGCACATCGCAGTGCGTGTGCGTTGTTATGTGTGTGTGTATGTGATTGAATGTGTATTTGTGTGCACGACACGCGTGTATGTTGCATTGTGCGTGCGTTATATGTGTGTATGTGTGTATGTGTGTAGGTGTATGTGTGTGAGAATGAGTGTGTGTGTGTTTGTGCACGGCATGTTTATATGTTCAAGTGCACGTGGGTTGTTTGGTGAATAGGTAGGTGTACGTGTGATTGCATGAATGTGTTGGTGTGTGTGTGTGTATGTGTGAACACCCCCCCTCCCCCCACCCCCTTTGACCCTGTCTCTCTCCCTCTCCACTCTATATATATACATATACAAAATACATACATAGGATATAATTCATATGTATATATACACATATACATACATATACAAATACATATGAATATACATATACATATGCACACACATATACGTATACATATACATACACGTATACATATACAAGCACATACACATGCAAATACACGTATACATGCACATGTAACCAGTACACATTCACATATACAAACACATATACATACACATATACAATTACATAAACATACACAAATACATACACATATTAAAACATATACATACCCACGTATATACACACATACACATGCACACTCACAGAACCCGGCCAGAAGACAAAGGTGCATATTCACCCCCCCCTCCCTCCTCTTTCCTCTCTTTCTCCTCTATTTCCCACACTTCCACAGCAACCGGCCAGAGGGTAAGGGTGCTTATTTCGGCACATTTGGAAAGTGGCAAAATATGAAAGCCTCCAACTCATACGACAAGCGCCCTCTCACCAAAGGCGAGCAGCCCGTCGCTCTGGTTTGTTTTTTGAGTGTATGTGGTGAATCGCAGAAGAGACCTATCTACTAGTGCAAAAGAGAACTACATGGCAGTGCAAAAAAGACATACGTGATGGGGCAAACGCTGTGTAAAAGCAACCTATGTCATAGTGCGATAGAGCCCTACATAATCGTGTAAAAGAAGTACAAAAGAGACCCATGTGATAGTGCCAAAGAGAATGATGTAAAAGTGCAAAAGAAAGCTACGTGACGGGGTTCTTTTGTTTATGACACACACTGTCTCGCCATGGGCAAGCAAAGACCTTGGACAGTCCGTTGCCCTCGTGTTTTGATGTGTGTGTATGGCATAAGAGACTTAAGTGATAGGACTCTGTTGTTTATGACAAGCGCGTTTTTCGCCTTGTCAGATCTTCCCTTCAAAATCAAGCAATGTATGTATGTATGTATATTTAAACCATGGGAATATGTATAAATATATATCTATATACATATATATTCAAATGTACACATATATATATATGTATATAATATGTATATACATATATGTATATATATATATATATATATA
>Ga0105054_10009037_pt1 | contig 13057 bp, 10 predicted proteins | sample BON02_FD_78091 | JGI IMG/M metagenome (GOLD analysis project Ga0105054, IMG submission 78091) | Freshwater microbial communities from Lake Bonney liftoff mats and glacier meltwater in Antarctica - BON-02 (megahit assembly) | ecosystem: Environmental > Aquatic > Freshwater > Ice > Glacier...
CGGCTCGCATTCTGGGCCTCGTCGAGGATGACGCAGGCACGGTTCAGGGTGCGCCCGCGCATGTAGGCGAGCGGAGCGATCTCGATGAGATTTTTCTCGGCGAACTTCAGGGACTCGGCCCCGTCGAGCATGTCGCTCATCGCGTCGTAGAGCGGACGCAGGTAGGGCAGCACTTTTTCCTCGAGGGCCCCGGGGAGGAAGCCGAGCGCTTCGCCCGCCTCGACCGCCGGTCGGGTCAGCATGATGCGGTCGATTTGTCGGCTCTTGAGCAGATCGAGAGCATAAGCCATCGCGAGGTAGGTTTTGCCCGTGCCGGCCGGCCCGATCCCGAAGACGACGTCGTGGCTGTCGAGAGCCTCGATGTATTTGAGCTGATTCTTTGTCCGCGGCGTCACCGCCGGCTTGGATCCGCTCCCAAGGAGCCGGCACTGGAAAAGGTCGGCGACCTTGAGAGCCCCTTCCCCGCTCTCATCGGCTCTGGCGAGTGCCTCAGCGGCACTGCTGACTGCGTAGCGAAAGGAATGGGACGTGATCAAACCACCCTTGCGCCGCGCCTGCTCGAGATCGTCAAAGACGGCGGCCCCCGCCTCGACCGGAGCCGGCTCGCCCTCGAACTTGATCCAGGAATCGCGTGTTGTGACCGTCAGACCGAGGGCATTGCCCATCTCCTTGAGCAGGGACAGGTCGTCCGCGAAGAGCCCGTGGAGGAAGTGGTGACTCTCGAATTCCAGGGTTCTCTCAGCCATACACGTAGATGCCGACCTTCTCAGCGATAGCCGTAGACCAGCCCCCAGTCGAGGGAACCGGAGAACTCACCCACCCCGTCGACGGGATCATTGGCGCCGCGCTCGGCGGCGGTGAGACCTTTACCTTCTTTCTCATACGACGCGACAACACGTATGAAGTAGGTCGCGGTCTTCTGCGGCAGAGTCCGGACCCCGGCGAAGGAGTCTTTCGCAAAAGACTCGAGCCCGACGGAGTTCCCCTCGTTGTCAAAGACATCGACTTTGATCGTCGCTCCGGGCCAGCTCGTGCCCGCCCAGAACCAGTATTCGTTGCCTCGAAAGAGCTGATGACGGATCAGGAGCGGCTTGCCCGGCTCGACTTCGCCCGACCAGTTGTCCTCCCGCACCTCGAAGCCCTGCTCGACGTAGGGGGTCGCGGCCTCCAGAGCGAGGGAGATGGCCTCATTCACAAAGCCGTAGAGGAGGCCGGTGACCGAGAGCACGCCGCAGAGCGCGAGGATCGGTAGCATGGCCGGTTTTCTGTTTTTTGAAAGATTCATCTGGATCGCCACGGTCAGAGCAATTCCCGGTTAGGGCTTTACAAAATAATATTCATCGAGCATCGCCCGGCTGATGTCACGAAGTTGATTCACGTCCTCTTCGGCGAGGTTGGTGCCCTGGGTGATGATCGCCTCGAGCCGGGCCAGTCCGGTCGAGATCGCTCGGATCTGGGGCGACTTGCCCGAGGGGCCCTTCATCGCACCGAGCATCGCGCGAAAGTGGGCCAGCAAGCCGGGTTGATTGAGGAGCTCGGCCTTGTCTTCGCTGAAAGAGCTGCTGATGAACGCGGTCACTACATTCGTGCCGCGGAGCCAGCCGCCAAGACTGACGAGACCGGAGAGTTCATCATCGCGCAGGCTCTCCATCGTCGTGCGGACGGTCTGCTGGGTCGCGTCGAGCTCGTCGCGGACTTTTCCCCAGTCGCTCTTTCCCGCCGCTTCGATGATGGCGAGACTGTGCGGACGCACCGCCCCGGCGAGGCCGAGGGACTCGGAGAGGGAAAGGACGCGGCGGCCGATCTTCTGGATCTCATCCGAGTTCTTCGCCTGCACGGCGATGAAACCCTCACCGACGAGGCTGCCGAAAATGAGCGCGAGGATGGCCCGGTCGCGTCCCTGCGCGTTTTCCCCGGGCAGCTCGATGCCGCTGTTCCAATCGGGTTCGTCGAGTTTGTCGAGCACCGCAAAGATCTCGGCAGGGATCGGGACGACGACTTTGTCGACGAGATCACCGGGGAAATTGGTCAGGTCGATACGCTCGGGAGTGGCGGCTTCGGTCTCACCCTGAGCCCGCCCCGGAGTGGTCACGCAGGCAGCGATGACCAGGACTGCGGTCAGACAAAGGGAAGCGGATAGGGTGCGAGTGGACATTTCAATCATTACGAATGTTGAATACTATCGCAGAAAATCGGTGAGTATCAATCAGGCAAGATGCTTCCACGCTCTACTGCGGCCCGTAACTTAGCACAATAAGCCCCCGTTCGGTGATCAAGAAGCCATCCCGGGGCGCGTTCGAGTTCGGAAAAGAGGCTTTTCATCCCTGCGATCGCGCCACAAGTATTGCCTCAGAGCGAAGCGAGTGTCACGGCAATATCTCCGCCGAAGCAGACATCGACGTCACTGCCCATGACCCGGGGTCTCTCATGATAGTCGCCGGTGTAAGAGAGTTCACCGGGCGTTTTCTCCAAATAATGCACATGGAGGGAGTGGCGCTCCTGCCCACAGCGGACCACACCCGGTTCGCGTTCGTCGGGGGCGGGATGCGGCAGATTGATGTTCCAGAAATGCCCCGGCTCGAGTGCTTCGCCGAGGAGTTCCGCAATCACCGGAGTGACCCGCGCCGCCGCTTTTTCCCAGTCCAGAGCGATCCCGCGCCGCATGAAGTGGGACAAGGAGATGCCGCGGACCCCCGCAAAGGCCGCCTCGCGCACTGCCGCGACAGTGCCCGAGATGGCAAAGTCGTGGCGCCCGAGATTGCCGCCATGGTTGATCCCGGAGAGGACCCAGTCGGGCCGCACCGGCATGAGGTGGGCCAGAGCGACGCGGGTGCAGTCGGCCGGCGTCCCAGCGACCGCAAAACGTCTCTCCCCCCGTTTTTCATAGCCGATCGGAGTGTCCGTGGTGACGCGATGGCCGATCTGCGACATCTGGGAAGCGGGCGCGACGACCCAGATCTCGTCAAAAAAAGCGGAGGCGACTCCGTGCAGCGCCGCGAGGCCCTCGGCATCGATACCGTCGTCGTTGGTCAGAAGCGCGATCATATTTTCGGAAAACGGGGAAAAGGATTTTCTCCCGCCAGCGGCAGGGTCTATCTATCAGGGGTGAATCCAACGCAAGAGCTCCTTTACTTCGATCGATACGAAAGTCGTCTCAAGTCCGAAGGCATTTACGGTGAGAACCCGCTCCGGTGGGCCTACGAGACCACTCTCGGTCGGCTCTGTCTGGAGGGGATCATCAAGCGCCGCTGGTTTTCACGGCTCTACGGACGATGGGCCGACACAAGCGGTTCGGCAAAGGAGATCGCCCCGTTTTTAGAGCGGTTCGGCGTAGATGCGGCGGACTTCGTCGAGGATCCCGCGACCTTCCGCACCTTCAACGAGTTCTTTCACCGCCGCCTCAAACCGCAGTCCCGACCTATCGCGCCAGGGGAGAAAACGATCTCGTTCCCTGCGGACGGCCGCCATTTCTATATCCCCGACCTCTCGCGGGAGAGCCATCTCTACGCCAAGGGCCAGCGTCTCGAGCTCGCCGAGCTCCTCGGTGACGAGGCGCTCGCAACCCGATTCGCCTGCGGCAGCGCGGTCCTCTCGCGCCTCTGCCCGACGGATTACCATCGCTTTCATTTCCCCCTCGACGGCGAATGCGGCACTCCCCGTCTCATCAACGGAGACCTTTACTCGGTCAATCCCATCGCCCTCTCGCGCGGGCTGGGTTATCTGCTGGAGAACAAACGCCGCATCACCAGGGTGACCCGGCCCGACATCGGGGAGTATCTTTTCCTGGAGATCGGCGCGACCAACGTCGGCAGCATCGTCGATACCTGCGCGCCGGGGACTCGCGTCGCACGTGGTGAAGAGAAGGGCTACTTCCGCTTCGGTGGCTCGATGACGATAGTGATTTTTTCGGAAAACTCCTTCGTGCCCGCCCCAGACCTCGCCGCGCAATCGGCGGCCGGCATCGAGCTCTACGCCCGCATGGGCGACGCCATGGGGAATCTCGCGGAGTGAGCGGGCACAAAAAAACGGCTGCCCCGAAGGACAGCCGTTCTTGAAGTCTTTGGAGAAAGGCCGCGCCAACGCAGCACTTTCAACCGCCGTTACTTACTTGGAGCAAGCAGCAGGAGCACAAGCGCTGGCGCAGCTGCTCTTGGTTGTTTTGCAGGCGGTCATGGAGAGAGCGCCGATAGCAACGATGGCAAGCAGGATGATGTTTTTCATAATGTGGTAGTATTCTGGTTATTGTTTTGATCCAAATGTGAAACCTTGTGACGTTCGGACCTTGCGGTTCCTTAGAGTCATTCGGTTGCATTCAGCAAAGGAATACGTAAAATCGCGCAATTCCTTACAAAATCAACCTATGAGCAACACACCGAAACATCTCGCCATCGCCGGCGCGACCGGAGCCGTCGGGATCGAGATCCTCAAATGCCTCGAGCAGCGTGACTTCCCTGTGAGCGAACTCACGCTCCTCGCCTCGTCCCGCTCGGCAGGCAAGACGATGACCTTTCGAGGCAAGGAAGTGGTGGTGAAGGAGTTGACGCCCGATTCCTTCGCCGGCGTCGATATCGCTCTCTTCAGCGCCGGGGGCAGTATCTCCAAGGCTTTCGCCCCTCACGCGGTCGCTGCGGGCGCCGTCGTGGTGGATAATTCCTCCGCCTTCCGCATGGACGAGGGCGTGCCGCTCATCGTGCCCGAGATCAATCCGGAAGACGCGCGGAAGCACTCCGGGATCATCGCGAACCCCAATTGCACGACAATCATTACCCTGATGGCGCTTAACCCCATGCACCAGGCCTTCGGCGGAGTGCGTAGCCTGATCGCGTCCAGCTACCAGGCCGTTTCGGGCAGCGGAGCGCAGGGTATCCTCGAGCTCGAAGCCCAGGTCACGGCCATCGCCAAGGGCGACGCCATCCCCGAGCGCAGCGTCTATTCCCGCCAGATCGCCTTCAACGTGATCCCCCAGGTCGATGTCTTCACCGAGAACGGCTACACCAAAGAGGAGCTCAAGATGCTCTTCGAAGGTCGCAAGATCCTCCATGCACCCGATCTCAAGGCCTCGGTCACCTGTGTCCGCGTTCCCGTCTACCGGTCGCACGCCGTCTCGGTAACGGCCGCTTTCAATAACAAACCCTCCGTCGAGGCCGCCCGCGCCGCGATCAACGCCGCCCCCGGGGTCCACGTGATCGACGCGCCCTTTGCCGAATTCCCCGAGTATCCGACTCCACTTGACTCCACCGATGGGGACGACTGCCTCGTCGGCCGCATCCGCGAAGACCTCGTCCTCGACAACGCCCTCACTTTCTGGGTCGTCGGAGATCAGGTCCGCAAAGGCGCCGCCCTCAACGCCGTCCAGATTGCGGAACTTCTTTAGCTTTTTAGCAGGTAGCGCTTTAGCCGTTTAGCTGCTCTTTTCCTGAAGTTAAAAAGCAAAATCGCTAAAAGCTAAACTGCTTCCCATCATGAATTCATACCTCGAAGAACGCTGTCGCCTCGTTGACAAGGCCCTCGGGCAATACCTCCCGAGTCCGAAGACGCGACCGGCGACGATCCACGAGGCGATGCGCTACAGCCTCTTTGCCGGGGGGAAAAGGCTCCGCCCCATCCTCTGTCTCGCCAGTGCCGAGGCTTGTGGAGGAGACGCCGAGGCCGCTCTCGCCCCGGCCGCAGCGGTGGAGTGCATCCACACCTACTCGCTCATCCACGACGATCTCCCCTGCATGGACGACGACGATCTCCGTCGCGGCATGCCCACCAGTCATGTGAAATACGGCGAGGGCATCGCCGTCCTCGCCGGGGACGCGCTCCTCACGATCGCCTTCGAGATCCTCGCCAGGGTGAAGGCAAGGCCGCGCTACGACATCGGAGCCTTTATCTCCGAGCTCGCCATCGCCTCCGGCAGTCGGCACCTCATCGGGGGCCAGGTCCTCGACCTGGAAGGCGAGGGCAGTGACGTGATGCTCACCGCGACCCAGTTGAAATACATCCACGAGAGCAAGACGGCCGCCCTTCTCACCGCCTCGATCCGTCTCGGCGGCATGACCGCGAATGCGAAACCCGCCCAGCTCGAGGCCCTCACCGTCTACGGCCGGTCCCTCGGTCTCGCTTTCCAGGTCATCGACGACATCCTCGACGTGACCCAGACCAGTGAGAAACTCGGCAAGAGCGCCGGCAAAGACGAGGCCACCGCCAAGTCTACCTACCCCGCCCGCTTCGGCCTCGAAAAGAGCCGCAAAGAAGCCGCCCGCCTCACTAAAAAGGCCCACGAGGCCCTCAAACCCTTCGGCAAAAAAGGGACCCGACTGAGCGAGATCGCCGATTATCTGCTTGATCGCGATTATTGAGAACGCCACCCGTCAGTCCGGGTGATGCCCGTCCCCACTCACTGTCGTTGGCATTTCCCCCGGCGGATGCCCGTGGATGCGCTCGTGATCCTTGATCGGCTCGAGGTGAGTCGTCACGATCGTTGAGGAACCCATCTCGTCGCGCACTTCGCGTTCAAAATCGGTCGCGATCTCGTGGGCATCACGCACCGTCGTCTCGTCGTCGAAGACGAGATGGAAGTCGACCCAGTGTCCGTCGCCGAGATGGCGATGGCGCATCTGATGCCAGGTGACGCCGTGCCTGGCCTTCACCGCATCGAGCCGGGCGACGATGGCCACCTGCACCGCCGGGTCAGCCCGGTCCATCAGCCCGCTCGCGCTCCGCCACATCAGACGCACGCCCGACCAGAGGATGTTCAGGGCCACGAGCATCGCACAGATCGGGTCAAACCCCATCCAGCCTGTCGCCCAGGTCAGGCCCAACCCGACGAGGACCCCGATGCTCGTCCAGGCATCGGTGAGGACGTGATTGCCGTTGGCCTCGAGGATGAGAGAACCTCCTTTTTTCCCGAGTTTCAAAAGGTGCCACCCGAGCCAGCCATTGATCAGCAGAGCCACAGCCGTGAGGAGACTGCCCAGCCCGAGATGCTGCGGCTGCAATCCGCCGGTCCACTGGACGATGGCCTGGTAAAAAATAAACAGCCCCGCGATCGAGATGAGTCCGCCTTCAAAGCCAGCCGAGAAAAAAGAGATCTTCGCGTGGCCGTAGGGGTGATCGGCATCGGGCGGTTTTTGCGAAAGGCGCAGGCTGTAGACAACAAAGGCGACCGCCGCGACATGAACGACCGACTCCGCTGCATCGCTGAGGATCGCCGAGGAACGCGTCAGGTTCCATGCCACCGACTTGATCGCGAGCATGAGAACCCCGATCCAGAAGGAAAGCCAGCTCGCCTGCCGGAGGAGTTTTTGGCTGCTTTGTGAGTCGTACATGAATCGCTTCCGCCAATCCTACTGCCACACCCCGAGGGCGCGAAGCTGTTTTTCCGCCGTCCCCGCCCAGTCCCGATTCGCCGCCGGACTCGCCGGGCTCGGGTGCAGAATCTTCCCGATCACCGGGCGCGTCCCGATCCGCGCCGCGATGCGGGCGAGGCAGGCCTCCGCAAAGGCCCCCACCCCGATCACATACCCGGGCTCGAGGAGACGCAGATGCTCATCGACATAGGCGTCGCAGGCGGCGTAGACAGGCGCCATCTCCCCGACCGGGAGCTTGTCGGGAGTGCGATTGCGACCGCTCTCCTCCATCCAGACGAGCGGGCAGTAGTTCACCACATAATGCTCCGCGAAAAAGTCCTCCGCCTTTGGATAAGCGGTGGAAAAGAGCCCCCAGAGCCGACGACCGCTCACCTCGGACTTTTCACACGCGAATCCCGCGATGGGGCGCTTGGGATGCTCCGCAGCGGGCTTGCCGACCGCGCCGCTGATCCCCATCCAGTCGCGCACCATCCCGATTTCGCCAAAGGGCACCCCCGTCTGCGCCATGCCCCAGGGGCCCGGGTTCATGCCCATCAGGAGCACCCGCTTCGGCGAATCGGCAAAGCGCGTCACGTATTGCCCGTGCGGCGCCAGAGCATACTCCAGCGGATTGTAGACGTGACTCACCGGCGCGGCGAAGCGCAGCCCGTCGAGACTGTCGCTGAGCCGGTCCGTAGCGGCGAGAAGATCCCGGGAAATGGACATAGCCACCTCACTCAATCGCCGGATCCCGATTCGTCAAGCACTAGCACCCGGGGAAATTCTCGGGAAAAACAACAGCCTTCTAAGGATAGGGCGCTTATCTGCGTCCCATAAAAGGCTTTTCCCCGTATTCGTTTCAGTGTAATCTTCCGCGCCCGCCGGTATCGCCGACGGGAAACACGGACTACGCCACCACCCAGACACCTTCAGCACCCATGTCGCCTGCCAAACTCCTCCCACTCTTCACCCTGGTCCTTTTCTCGGCGCACCTACCCTCGGCGAGAGCGCAGAATGAGACCCAATACGGAGACCTCGCCCAGCGCGTCGTAGCCATGCTCGAAGAGGAGCACTTCCTGCGCGAGCCGTTCAACGACAAGATGTCCGAGCGCACGCTGAACTCCTACCTCGAAATCCTGGACTACAGCCGCATCTACTTTACGAAAGAGGACATTGACGGATTCACGACCAAGTTCCAGCTCCGGATCGACGATCAGGTCCGCAACGGTGGCGTCCCCGCCGCCTTCGAGATTTTCTCCGTCTACGAAGAGCGAGTCCGCGACCGCGTCGAGATGGCGAAGAAACTGGCGGTCCCGAAAACCTTTACTTACGACTCTGACCGCACCGTCGAGATGTCGCGCAAGGATTCCCCCTGGGCCAAGGCAGGGGAAGAGCACGACCAACTCTGGCGCAATCTCATCGAGGGGGATCTCCTCCGCGAGCAACTCATCGCCGAGGCGGTGGCGAAAAAGAAAATCGAAGACGCGGCAAAGCGCGAGAAAGCCGGTCTGGAACCGAAGAAAGAGGTCGATGACGCCGAGTCAAAGAAGTCCATCTACGAAAAAGTCTCCGACCGCTACGACCGCATCCTCAAGCGCATCAAGGAAAACAATACCGAGGATGTCGCGAGCCTTTTCATCAAGTCCATCGCCGCCGCCTACGATCCGCACTCCGAGTACTTCTCCCAACAGCAGTATGACAACTTCCGCATCGGGATGAACAAGTCCCTCACCGGCATCGGGGCGATGCTGCAGAAAGACGACGACCAGGGCGGTGCCACGATCGAGGGCCTCGTTGTCGGTGGTCCTGCCTTCAAGGTCGGCAAGCTGAAGGTGAAGGATCGTGTCATCGGCGTGGCCCAGGGTCCCGATGGTGAGTTCATTGACGTCGTCGAAATGAAACTCTCCGACATCGTCGATCTCATCCGCGGGGAGATTGGTTCCATGGTCCGGCTTAAGGTCACCCCCGTCGGCACCACCGATGCGATCGAGTTCGTCGACATCACCCGCGAGCAGATCGACCTCAAAGACAGCCTCGCCACCGCCGATCTCATCATCACCAAAGACGCCGCCGGGCAGGATGAGAAGCTCGGGTGGATCACCCTGCCCTCTTTTTACGCCGACATGGATGGTGGCCAGACCAGCACCACCGCCGATGTGCGCCGCCTCCTCACTCGCCTCTCGATCGAGGGCATCGACGGTCTCGTCATCGACCTCCGCGACAATGGCGGCGGCTCGCTCGAGGAAGCGATCAACATGACCGGCCTTTTCATCCGCAAAGGCCCCGTCGTGCAGTCCATCGACTGGAAAAATAATCGCGACCAGAAATTCTCCCGCAATGGCGAAGCCGTCTACAGCGGTCCCCTCATCGTCCTCGTAAACCGTGCCAGCGCCTCGGCCTCCGAGATCTTCGCGGCGGCCCTGCAGGACTACGGACGCGCCGTCATCGTGGGCGACGAGTCGACTTTCGGCAAAGGCACCGTGCAGCAATTGCGCCCTGTCATTTCCAACAAGCTGTCTCTTCCCTTCAATCGCACCGAGACGCAGGAGGGCGCGCTCAAGCTCACAATCCAAACCTTCTACCGCATCGACGGCCACTCCACGCAGCGTCACGGAGTCGTGCCCGAAGTCCGCCTCCCCTCCATGCTCGACATTGCCGAGATCGGCGAGGCATCCCTCCCCTACGCCCTCGTCGTTGATCCGATCGAGCCAAGCCGCTACCTTCCTTTCTTCGAGAAGCCGATCGAGTTCGAGCCACTCCAAAAAGCCTCCGAATCCCGCATCGCTTCTGGGCCCGACTTCGAGTACATCCTCAAAGACATCGCCGAGGAAAAAGAGCGCATCGAGCGTAACACCGTTTCCCTGAACCTGGCGGGCCGGAAGACAGAGGCCGCCAAGTCCGAAACCGAGATCGCAGAGCGCCGCAAGAAGCGCATCGACCAGTTCGCCGCGATCCGCGAAGAGGAAAAGGGCCTCTTCACGACCTACAAGCTGACACAGGACAACGTCCTCGACGAAAAGCTGACCCTCCGCGACGACCTCTCCGAAGAGCAGCTTAGCGGCATGGCTCGCGGCGCTGACGAAGATGAGGATCCCGAAACAAAGCTCCTCGAGTATCCCCACAAGCTAGGTCCCTACGAGCGCGAGACGCTCCGCATCCTCCAGGATCTCATCGCCATCGGCAAAACCGGCAAGCCGGCGAACATCTCCGAAGCGACCCGTGCGCCCCGCGAGAAGACCGTTCCGATCGAGGGCCGCACCACGAGCCAGCCGAACTGATCCGGACAGAGCACCCCGGCGGACAGTCCCCTCGCCGTCGGGCCGCGTATCCTTGCACGGATGCATGGTGGACTGGACAGAGCCTTCGAGGGATTGCAGGTTCGCCTGCTCGTCCCTGATCTCTGGCAGCAAGAGGCGATCCGCGCACTCACCGACGGCTTTGATGTCATCGTCGATGCCCCGACCGGGGCGGGAAAGACCTACATCTTCGAGAGCCTCATCAAGGGGCGCAAATTTCCCGCTGCGGGACGCCAGGCCATCTTCACCGTGCCGACCCGTGCCCTCGCGAACGAGAAATGGCGGGAGTGGAAACGCGACGGATGGAAAGTCGGGATTGCCACCGGCGACCTCGCCGAAGATCTCGATGCCCCGTGCTCGTCGCGACCCTCGAGACCCAGCGCGAGCGATTCCTCGCGGGCGAGGGGCCCCACCTTCTCGTCATCGACGAGTATCAGATGATAGGCGATCGCCAGCGCGGGCTGAACTACGAACTCGCCGTCGCCCTCGCCCCACCCGACACGAGACTGCTTCTCCTCAGCGGGAGTGTCGGCAACCCCGGCAAAGTCGCCGCCTGGATGGAGCGGCTCGGACGCCGCGTCCGCGTCATCGGGACCGCCGAGCGCCCCGTCCCTCTCGACGAGATGCCGGTCGAGGGGCTGCCCCGCAGCGCCCCGTTGAAGTACCGCAACTTCTGGCACCGACTCTCCCTCGGCGTCATGCTCTCCCACTACGGACCGCTCCTCATCTTTGCCCCGCATCGCAAGGCCGCTGAAAAGATCGCCTGGAAGATGGCCGAGATGCTGCCCGAGGACGATCCCATCCGCCTCGGTGACCGTCGTCTCGAACAGGGTTGCTCATCCGACATTTTGCGACTGTTGAAAAAGCGGGTCGCCTTTCACCACAGCGGACTCGGCTTCCTCGAGCGGGCCGCCGTCGTCGAGCCGCTCGCCAAGGCCGGGCAGCTCCGCATCATCGTCGCGACGATGGGACTCGCGGCGGGGATCAATTTTTCGGTGCGCTCCGTCTTCGTCGCCGGCACGACCTATCAGGATGGCCCCTATGAACGCGACGTCAGTCCCGCCGAGCTCCTCCAGATGTTCGGCCGCGCCGGCCGCCGCGGGCTCGACGAGACCGGCTACATCATCAGCGGACGGGACAGCGCCCGCCTCTCCGACGCCCGCCCCCTCGACCTGCGCCGGAACAATGAACTCGACTGGCCCACCATGATCCGGCGCATGCATCTCGCCGGCGAGCACGGCAGCTCGCCCTTCGAAGCCGCCCGCGAGCTGCGCGACCGGCTCTTCTCCGAGCAGACCGTGCCACTCGGGTTCCGGCCCGCCGGCGATGGCGACTCCGCGACGACCGGTGGATCCCTCTTCAATCTGCGACCGCTCCGCAAAGAGATCCTCAACCCCGACGGTCAATGGGAGCCCGCTCAAGCCGGTCGCGAGGGCATCGCCCCGCTCGGCGAAGTCCTCTCTCTCGTCCGGGATCGCTACGGGGCCGCAGAGAGCGACAGCGCACTCGTCGGCTCGCTCCTGCCCGCCGGATCACGACTCGCCCGTCTCGATGAAAAGGGGGATCACGAGCGCCGCTACGGTCTCGAGGTAGCAGTCGCGACAGCCGTTGGCGAAGATCGATTTTCCCTCAGCAAAGCTGCCCGCCGCCTCGCCGGGGCCACCGCCCGGGACGACACTTACACCCTCGCCGAGGTCGAAGCGCTCCTCCCCGGACTTTTCAGCGAGACTCTCGTTCCCGCCGTCGTGACCAGCCTCGTTGCCCGCGGCCACACCCTCTTTCTGCTCGCCCACCTTCGCGAGGCGCCACTACCCGTCTATCGGGATGACAAAGGCCGCGCCCTCTCTTCGCCGCCTGAGCGCTCTGTCGAGATCCTGACCGCGACACACTACACCGACATTCTCTCGGGCGATTCGTTCCAGCCCGTCCCCGGCAGCCCCGCCCATGCCTGGAGAAAGCTCGCCCTCATCGATGACAGCGGTCGCCCCACCACCCGGGGCGTCATTTTCAGCCTCTTCCAGGGAGGGGAAGGCCTCGCCGTCGCCGCCGCGCTCGAGGATCCCTATTACCCCGCCGACGAGATCATCCTCCACCTCGCGAACCTGCGCGCCGGACACCGATTTGAGCTCGATTCCCTCCCCGGGGCGGCCCGTATGATCGACTCCATCGGGAGCGACCGTCTCGCCGCCGCCTGTCGCCAGGCCTATGGAGCGGTAGACTTCGAGGGTTATCTCCACATCGGACTTCCTCCGCAGTATGGCGAGAGTGCCGCCGAACTCATCTCGGTCCTGCTTGCCGGAAAGCTCGGTCAACTCACCGCCGGGGCGACCGCCCTCGACTTCGGCCCCGGCGACGTCGAGCGGGCCTACATCGAGTGGCTCAGCCTGCTCCGCCACCTCCGCAACGCTCCCGACCTCGATCACCCGC
>Ga0105054_10009038_pt1 | contig 13057 bp, 12 predicted proteins | sample BON02_FD_78091 | JGI IMG/M metagenome (GOLD analysis project Ga0105054, IMG submission 78091) | Freshwater microbial communities from Lake Bonney liftoff mats and glacier meltwater in Antarctica - BON-02 (megahit assembly) | ecosystem: Environmental > Aquatic > Freshwater > Ice > Glacier...
AATCGAAAAAACTTTCTGTATTATGGAGCAAGGTAAGTTCATCAATGAACCTCTCACGCTCAAACATAAAGAACAATTTAATACTTCTTTTTCAGATTTTTATCGATTGAATTGGTTCACGGATACTGACCCTAACGCCAACTTTCATGCTAAAGGTATTACATTGAGTGAAGGTAAAAATTTATTATATCAGAAAGTACCTAAAATATACAAATATTATATATTTATAGACGACGATATAAATTTTACTAGTACCGATAATACACCAACCGATAATACACCAACCGATAATACACCAATAGCTGAAAAGATAAAAAATATATTGGATACATATAATCCTCTACATGGTACTTTTTATCGTAAAATAGGGGCTAAATGGGGCGCATGGCATGTTACAAATATTATACACAAACATGCTTCTGAGAAAAGGGAAGCATGGCCTGTCTTCGGATTCGATTTAGATTGTGACATCTATCATTGGTCATATATTCGATCGATCCTACCAATTAGATATCATGGCTGTTATAAATGTCTGACATATGCTCAATACATTTGTTACAAATTATATCCACACAAACAATTAATGTTTGACGGAATTAGATTAGAAAATACTAGACAGGGTAATCATATGGAAGAATTATCATTATCTCAGGCGAACAACGGGAATGAAGTGACTAGACTGTTCTTAAAAGATTTAGTACCTAACAGTTTAAATAAGGATGCACGTATTATATTGAATAACACCCATATGGTACCAGACTTAAACTTGAGATTATATAGTGGAAATGTCAGTAATGATGAAATTATTTTTACAACAGAAGATATGAAGAAAATATGTACCTGGTAATGCAGTGGCTAAAGAGACTAAAGTGGCTAAAGAGACTAAAGTGGCTAAAGAGACTAAAGTGGCTAAAGAGACTAAAGAGATTATATTAATTAATATAATACATGGATTCTAGTCGCTGCTCTAAAAAGAATATGTTATTTCGATACCTTATATCTATTAAACCCGAGCCCGGATGGCCCAAAAAGGATATGTTAACTTATCAACGTCATATGTTAATATTTGATCTTCCATCACTTTATATCCATATTTCCTAGTTAGTAGACTTAATACACTTTGATCGTGTCTATGTTCTACAAAACCTGGATAGTTAGGAGAAATAGAAAGACTATCTCGTGACATATGGCAGTTCTGAATCCTCATAGTATCTCTCCATTTAGCGATAAATTCCATAGTATCTTTACATTTACGAATACCTACAAATCCGCTACATATTTGTATCTCATTCTTAAATTCTTTAGCATCTAAATATTCAAATAAATCCATTTTAGTCCATTGATATTCATAAAACCTACTATATCCGGGAATACGAGGCTTTTTAGCTGTAAGACATGTTAATATGGGAGACTCATTCTTCAATATATCAATATAACTCTCAAAAGTCTGTTTAGCTTCAATACCATTCCTTATAGTACAACCTGCATCTAAATAAACCAATATATCTCCATCTTTCATATCTTCTAACGTTTTGTATATTATATGTGGTTTCCATACATAATATCCCCCACCTCGAGCACATTTCATGACAGGATCCTGCTTGAGATCATCTGGTAAATCTGAAGTGGTGTATGTCACCACTTCATCGAAGCCGAAATCTTTCGCCTCCTTAGCTATTCTAACTATACTATTTTTGAATTTTTGATTGCCGTAAGAGCAAAACCATATCTTATTGTCTTCCATTTTAATAACGTTATTAAAATGGAAGACAGATATCACACTAGTATACACGGTTCTGGTAGAATAACAAATAGAAGACACTTAGAATTTTACTCATACGAAATACCAAAAGGTCAAGAACTGACTTCTTATGAAGCTAATTCTTCTATAAAATCTAGTATTGAACGCAAAGCTGACGCGGAAAAAGCACTTGATAATTTCAACGATAGAGATCTAATTATAGCTAAATACGCTACGAGAAATATTGGAGAAAGTGATATTTCTTACAACAACAGATTATCATTATTCAAAGATTTTTTATCGAAAGGTATTGGGCCTTCTAGATCAGAAAACCTATCTAACATATTATTGAATAAGTTGGTATTGAACGTTGTATATCCAGAATATACACAAGATATAGTTAATATCGCTTTAGAGAAAATCGCTTTAGAGTAAAGAAACATAATGGATTTCCCATATATTCATGATATCTTATCGGTGGAAGAAAAAGACAAAATAGTGAAGTCTAATATTAGTAAGGCCATAGCTAAACAGACAAATGTGTTAGTGATAGATCTTAATTGTATAATCAAGGACGTATATTATAACACATGGCACAATCCAAATTACATACGTGAAAATATAAAAGATATGCCTATAATTGAAGGTGATCATTCCAAATATTCTTACTTCTGTTATAAAATTACGGATACAATTAGAACATTAACAACTTATTGCAAACCTAATACATTAGTATTATTGTGCAATGGTAGGTTACCAGTTCATACATTACAGAGGGAAAGGGTTGATCTGTATAGAGATGATAAATATTCAGACATAGTACCGGGAAGCCCTTTGTTACTTCTATTGGATAATCATATATACCAATGGTTGTCTAGAAGTCAGGCGTATCCCGATCCTCGAGGTATAGTATTGCCTGGACACGTTATATATAATTCTTATAAAAATCCAGGAGATTTTGTATACAAAACTGTAGAACTGTTTAAATCTAATATATTTAGTGAAGGTGTAAATATATTATATTCGTCAAATCCTAATAGCATAGCAGCATGTTTAATATCTAGTGTTGTGAACTTATATTTAATGTATCAAAATGTAAATATCATTTTAGATATGAGGGTATACCGGGATATCATAGAATCCAAAAATATTAATATTTTTGATTATGTTGATATATGCAATTTAATAGCTACAAACATGTTACCTAACCGTCATAAAATAAAAGTCAAAAATGTAATATCGTATTATCATAACATTAAGAGTGAATCAGTAGGAAGAATTTTATCAGATCAGAATGGTATATTATGGTACAATATGTCTAAGATTATAAAACTCATTGCTGAGAATGAAGATAGCTTATTAACTTCTAATATTACTACTAATAGGTTATTACTATACCCATCGAAAGTATTGGAACTATCTATAGTTAAAGAACAAACTGAAGACAATAGTGAGAAAATAGATTATAGTGTATACAGAGATAACTATTACAAACATCATATTAATATGAAAGGTGATCAAACACAACTTGAGAAATTGAACAATAGTACTATCAATATATCATACGATGAGCTAGATATAAAAGATAGATGTATACATTTCTTAAAGATACAGGCGTATATACATAACTTATTTTTCGGTATTGGTGTGGATTGGTGTATATATTATCCTTATCATCATCTTCCTCTCTTCAGAGATATACATCAACAATTATCCGATATGGACTCTGATGAGCTTAGAGCTATTAACAATGTCAAAGCTATAAATGCATACTATAAGGGCAATTTTAATCTTTTACACCAATTGTTAGCTATTATTCCTACACAAAAATGTGACTTATTACCTTCTACAATTCGACATATTCCTTGTGAGTATAGTGAATTATCTGATATGTATCCTTCAAAATATTTTTCCGATAAAGATGGTATTAATGATGAAAAAGAATCTGAAGCTATAATACCTTTCTCAAATATTGATAGAATAGTATTACAAACTACTAATATATATTTTCCTCAACATATTAGATATGAAGATGATAATATTCTAACAGAATTTATATTCAAATACAAAAAGGCCGTTCTGTACGCAAAGTCTAATATCAAAGGATATTTATTCGTTTAACGATGCCGTGTGGTTGCAGTGGTCCATCCACTTCTACATGTTCATGTGAAGAACCAGAATATAATGGTGCTTTAGGTAATACTATCATTAAGCCGCGTATATCAGTTCCTGGAAATTTAGGTAACACAGTCGTATGTAGACGATCGATACCCGCTTCTATAGAAGATACTTTTTGCGTATTATCTAGAGGGTTGCTTAAAAGTGGACCTCCATCTGTTATTACTATAGTACCTACACCTGTACCTTTTTATCCTACTAGTTTTGGGCCTCCTCTAGTATCGTATGATAACTTTGGTACTGGGGAAAATATCAACCCTATAACCATTCCAGTTGCAGGTATTTATAATATGAAAATTACAGTTCTATTTACAACCGAAGTGCCTGCAGGAGTAACTGTAGGTTTAGTTGCTATTCAAGATTTTAGTATTGTAGGGGGCGATATTGTTGATGAAGGCGCTGATAGTGCTGTAATTAATACGACGAAAAATTTTTCACCAGGAGAGATAACGTTCCTAATCAATCTAGTATCTATAGATCCTCTTCAAACAATACCTATAGCTGGTTCGTTCGCTTCTATACATTTATTGGCACCGGCAGTTGGTACTACTGTGTGTTATACAGCTATATACTAGATACACAGATATATACTAGATATATTATTAATTAATAATATATCTTTTAGCAAGGGGCTATTTTATCTCCTACTCTCAACACAGTCAGATATCCGTAAGATAAAAATTCAAGTGGGTCTTGTATGGCTTTTACTTGTATATTAACTTCGTCGTCTACACACAACCCATAAACTAAAGATCCTACTGCTGGGATAGTCATACCTCCTTCTGCACCTATAAGAGTAATAGAATCGGCCACTCTGGATCCATTTACAGCTATTACAGAATTATAACCCCCTACAGTTTCACCCATACATATTGTAAACCAGATGATATAATTACCTTCAACACATATTTTCATCTTCTGTACCAATCCAACCGTTACTAATTGGACATTTACAGAGTTAGTATCAATATTCCAAGGGCTGAGCCCTGCCGGTTGAACGTCTAACCAATCGCTACCTACTACTTGAATATAATTCTGATCTCCAGGGATATATATTCTTCCATACGCTGTAGTGGCCAAAGGTCCAGCCGGTCCTGTTGGACCGTCAGTACCAGTAGGACCTTGAATACCTTGAGGTCCTGTCAGTCCTAGATTTCCTTGAGCTCCAGTAGGACCAATAACACCTTGAGCACCAGTCAATCCTTGTATACCTTGTATACCTTGTGGTCCTTGTGGTCCTATCGAACCCGCAACACCCTGTGGACCTAATGCGCCCTGATCTCCTCTGGGCCCGGCGGGTCCTTGTGGTCCTGCTGGTCCCTGAGGTCCAGCTACACCTTGAGGGCCAACCGGTCCAGCAGGACCTTCCACACCTCTATCTCCATCTGCACCTTGAACACCCTGAGGACCTTGAGGTCCTAGGGATCCTTGATCGCCTTTAGGCCCGGCAACACCTTGAGGGCCAGCAACACCCTGAGGTCCGACCGGTCCTGCGGGCCCTTCCACACCTCTATCTCCGTCTGGGCCTTGAACGCCCTGAGGTCCCTGAGGTCCAATACACCCATTATCTCCTTTAGGTCCCTGATCTCCCTGAGGACCTGCTGCTCCTTGATCTCCTCTGGGTCCGGCAGGTCCTTGTGTTCCAGCAGGACCTGCATCACCACGAGGCCCCTGCGGTCCTAGCGGTCCAATAGGACCAGGACATCCTTGAGGTCCAATAGGACCAATAGGCCCTGGACAACCAGGATGTCCTTTTTCTCCTCTACGACCTTCTCCTCCACCACAATTTGTCACTATTTTTTGGACATGACCTTCGTCTTTGTCATGTCGACGTTTTTTGTGACACTTGTTACAATTCCCTACATAAACTTCTTCATGACCCATTTTTTATATGTGTATAATAGTTTGTTATCACAACATTTATTTATACTAAGATATAGGATGAATATGTATTACAAGGTGTAATATATTGCATAGAGGTATTATATACTAATTAATATATAAACTTTCTATTAGAATAAACGTGTACATCCTATGTTATAACTCCAAAGATTTAAATACGTGTCTATTCAATTTAGGATGCGGAGCATATTTATCTCCGTACAGATAACTATAGTCGCGCGGATTGTTTTTTCGTGTAACATAATAACACTTATCACTTTTAAGTTCAAGATTAACAGCCATACAGAATATACAACTATCGCTCACATATACAGCTTCCGCATTAATTAATGTTTCCTTATAATATACTATAGGTTTAAACACAAACGATTGTGCTAGAACATAATCTGGATGATCTTTATCGTAAACATTAGTATCTAAACTCAATATTAATATATCATCTTTATTCTACCCTAAGTGTTCTTCTACCGATTTAGCAGTAAATACATTACCTTTCGAATTAGTATTATGTATAACTATATACTCTCTATCTTTTATTGAATCATAGAGGGTATTACTGCTTTGTGTATCTGGTATATGAAAAAAGTCCCAAAAGTATTTAGTATTTAGACAAGCATGATCGTAAAAACAGAAGGGTATATCGTATATCTTTTTAGCACCATGACAACCTACCATGATAGTAGTATAATCTTTAGTTATTGTATTGAATAACTCGCTGGAAAATCCGAATTTTGGACTAATATTTATATCGCTATCAACAGGATATATAGTGATAGTATTATCGTCACTATATATAAGTTCTACATTTTTCTGATACGACTTTTTACATACCACTTTAACTTCTTCATATAAAGTAGCTAGATATCTAATTAGACCGATAGACGTGATCATGTCACCAAGGCCTAAATGTGTTAAAACAAAAGCTTTTCTCTTAACGTATCCTTTCTGTTCCACTAGCTCTGATCTAAGCAAGTTATTAATCTTACTCTTTATTCTAAATCTCCTATCATTTTCTAATATAATTTTATCGCACAGTTCGCTTCCACCATTCTCATATCTGAATTGATCTTGCATATCCCAAATAAGCTGATTAGAATCGTATAGCGTCTTGTAATGATAGTTAATATTACCATTCATTAGATGAAATATATTTTTCTTAATCATATTGTACTCTGTTTCTACATCGTTCCTTCGGTGATCTGTTATCTTATTAAGTTTTATATCCAAGATACTCATTTTATCGAAAGCTTCACCATACGATACAGGTAATGTGATATTATCTTTAATCATCGGTAAGATCATAGTTATGTGCTTATCACGTGATATCTCTAAAAATCCTAATTTCTTATACAAACTTATAGCCGCAATATTATCAACGTCCACTGTTAAATTAATCTCTGGTAAATTCTTTTTCTTAGCTATGTCTATCAAATGTTTCATCATATCTTTACCATAACCTTTACCTCTAAATTCTTCTAGTACACATATTCCTAGCCAATATTTACCTTCATAGTCTAAGTGTCCATAGCTGACAGCTTCATCGTTGTTATACCCTATAACTGTATAGGTATGCTGTTCTACACACGTTTTTACATCTCTATGGTTGAAATACCTAAAATGGGTTGATATCTCACTACTAGTAAATTTAGATAGTAGAGAGATATTATCACGTGTTATCTGCTTGTAACTCATGTTTGTTTCATATTCTCGATATAAAGTCTGTCTGAACGTTTCGATATCAGAAAATAGATATGTATTGTTATTTTCCATATTTTTTCTATCTAATATGGAATGGTAGTTTATTTTATCTATATAAGTTAAACATCTTTTACCAAACATTAAGGATAAACAGAAAGAACCGCCCCAACCTATGGATATATTACATTCTGCACCTTTGATTATAGATATACTTTCTAGTAGAGATTCATAATTCATTTGATTATGAATTGAAGGTATAGTTAAATCTAATACATCATTGTTATTTCTCAAACACAGTAGTTCATTATATATGGTACTAATATCAGATTCTAATATGCTCCGATCAGCTTTGAATTCTTTCTCGCCTAATAATACAATCTTATACTTACATTTAAAATGTGATAGAACATTAACTACATTTTGCCTAATTGCATTTTTATTGACTATCTCCCGTCCTAATCTTAATTTAGTATGAAAAACGATGTACGGTTCTGATATAATAGTTTGAGGTGGTGTATCCAATTCTAGTTTATAATTATCTATAACTTTAACTAATTGATTGAAACTGTATGTATTGTCTTTCATATTATCGATATATGTATAATTAACATTCGCCTTTAATTCCTTAAGTAGACGAATTCTAAATTCGAGAGCATTTGTGCAATTATCGAAATAATTGCATAATTTTTCATTGAAATATACTAAATTAAAGTTAATAGGGCCAATCTTACCTTGTCGTTGTAATATTACTAAGAATAACAGATCTCCCATACCATAATGTTTTATGATTGGTCGTGTCGGATGGGATAGCACCAAACCATATTGATCTACTATATTTTGTAATTCTAGAGGTAATGAGTTCATTATGCAAAGTATTCTTTATGCAAAGTATTCTTTATGCAAAGTATTCTTTATGCAAAGTATTCTTTGACACACTCGATGATATAGTTTTGTTCGTGCTCTAGTAATCCAGGATATGATGGTAACATAACACCTTGAACATTAATATGTTCGTTTATATCTTTCTTTACATCTACCAGATGTTTATGGTCATGAATATCATAGAATAGCGGTCTAACATCTATATTCTTAACGTTCATGAATCTCTCAAGTTTATTAAAATCTGAATCTATAATAGCTACATACATCCAATTGGAAGGGACGGTATTATTCTCTATTTTTAGCGAATGTATATATGAAATATCTTTAAACGCTACGTTATATTTAGTTATAATATCTTTCTTTCTATTCAGTATATTATCTAAATCATTAAGTTGATCGTATAGCAAAGCTGCTTGAACATTAGTCATACGGTAATTTACAGCTATTTTATCGTGAATATATCTCTCTGGTGTCATTCCGTGACTATAGTAAGACTTCATATATTTATATATTTCAGTATCATTTGTGAAAAATGCACCTCCTTCGCCGGTGGTTATACTTTTATTACCGTAAAAGGAGCATGATGAACATAACGATTCTGTCCCCGAATATACATCTCCATATTTACCGAATAATCCTTCGCAATTATCTTCGAGGAATATGATATCAGGTCTTAATCTTTTCAATCTAGGAACATCGACGATATTACCATAATTGTGAACTATCACCATAGCACTATTAGTTTCCAAACTTTTAATATATTCTTCAGATGTATCAATATTGAGTGACTGAATATCCGTTTTCATAACTCTGAACGTTTCAAGTGGATATTGTAATAACCCTGTATTCCAAGGTGCTATAAATACACCATTAGATATGTATATTCTCTCAATATTAGGGTATCTAAGTTTGAGAGCTACATATAAACATTGTGTAGCTGACGTTCCGTTATTCATCAATATACAATGTTTAACTCCCAATAATTGTTCTAGTTTTTGTTCAGACAATGTTACATATTTACCATAGTTGCTGACCCACTCGCTATTGATAGCATCGATAGCTGAAGCTTTATATCCTTTTAGGTATGGTATGTATATAGGTATTCTATTCATCTTATCTGTATTTTATATTAAACGTATAGATAAATTACATAAATAAAATAAACATGGCAGATCAAGTGTATAAGAAGAAATGCTTAATATTTGGTATAACAGGACAAGATGGCTCTTACCTTTCAGAATTGCTACTCAAAAAAGGTTATGAGGTACATGGTGTGATTAGAAGATCTAGCTCATTCAATACAGGAAGAATAGATCATATATTCGATAAATTACATCTACACTATGGTGACGCGACAGACCCCGTATCTATCAATAATATTATTAATATGATTAAGCCGGACGAAATATATAACTTGGCAGCTCAATCTCATGTTAAAGTATCATTCGAGCTGCCATACTATACAGGTCAAGTAGACGCTTTAGGAACATTATCTATGTTAGAAGCTATAAGAACGATATGTCCCAAAGCTAGATTTTATCAAGCCTCTACATCTGAACTATATGGTGGTATGGAATATAATAGAGGAGAGAAAGGTTATGATGAGAATTCACCTTTCCATCCCAGAAGTCCTTATGGTGTAGCTAAATTGTATGGATATTGGATTGTCAAAAATTACAGAGAGGCATATGGATTATATGCCTGTAACGGAATATTGTTTAATCATGAAAGTGAACGTAGAGATCCTCGTTTCATAACCAAGAAAGTAGTGGATTGTCTAGTAAATTATAAACATAAGTTGGGAGAACATCTCAAAATAGGTAACTTAGATCCTAAGAGAGACTGGGGGTATGCACCTGAATATGTCGAAGGTATGTGGAGGATGTTACAACAACAAGAGCCTGACGATTTTGTCTTAGCAACGGGAGAAGTACATACGGTTAGAGAGTTAGTAGAAACGGTAGCTACTTTATTAGGTTATAAACTGGTATGGATAGGTGATGGTCTAGACGAGAAAGGTATAGACACAAACACAGGTCAGTTATTAGTAGAAATAGATCCTGTGTATTTTAGACCATCAGAAGTAGACTATCTACTGGGCAATCCAGCTAAAGCTAAGGAGATATTAGGTTGGGAATCTAAAACTAAATTTAGAGAGCTGGTCAAATTAATGGTGGATAATAAATTGATAGATGTTATATCTGAAAAGATTGACATGTGAGTACATTAAAAATAATTAAATATTTAATTACTTACATCGTAAACTATAGTAGTTTAATAGGTAATTATGCATATACCAACATTTACTCCAGAAGATATCGAAGGGCTTCCACAGCCTGGAGAAATAACTAGTTTGTCAGAATTACAGGCAGAAGGTCAAGATGTATTCGCAGATCCTGAACATAGGATAGATTCGATGTTGTATTTTCTCGATCACGTTCGCGCAACCAATCCTAACGATGAGGGCGAAATACTTCCATGGGCGTGGTACATTCACGATCACGAAGATGAGAATGTAGATAATGACCAAACCAATATAATTGGTTGGTTCAATGACTGGCATAGTATGATCAGTCCAGAAGATGATTATGGAGAAATTGAAGGTTGTCTCAGTCGTATAGTGTCTATTCCAGGAACGAATCATTATAAGATAACTAATTCGAAGCGCGATCTTGATGGTAATATTATTCATGAAAACAACTGGATCGTCGAGAGAGAAGATGCTAAGGCATATTTGAAAACTATATCACAAGTGAGAGTATTTGAGTACGATTATTGTTACGAATTACATATGAGTTCAGGACTAGATCCAATATACTTTTAAAACGCCTTAGTTTTGATATATTTAAAAAAGTTCTATTAATTAATAGAACAAGTTACAAAAAGTTAGTACAAAAAGTTAAACGAAGAGCTTATGGTAACATTCTCGCCATTTAGACTTATGACCATTATCCACTTCGTCATATCTAGTATCATATAATTCTATTCTCTCATCATTAGAGAACAAGTTATCCCAATATAGTAGCTGATAAATGTTTAATTTGTATTCATACTTCTCTACAATAAATCTTAATATGTTTCCATATGATATGTAATTCTCTCTGGTATCAAATAGATATACCCATTTTTCCATCAGTTCTTCTATATCATATTGCGTAAAATGTATTTCAGGTTTTCCATAATTCTTCTCAACTTGAGAGTTTTTATAACCTTTATATATAACATCTCTACAAAAATTATCATATAGTGCTATGTTTTTAATATAAGGGTTTTTAGGAGATAGAGGTTTAGTATATTCTTTAGGACAAGATTTTTTTCTGATCACATTTTGTCGAGGAGATTCTTTGTAGAAGAAGTTTCTAGGTGAGAAGTTACACGGCGAAAAACTTCTCCTTCTGTCTACATCATTATTTGATGAACTACTACTGGCTACATTTGATAAATCTAAATGTAAAGGATTAGTGCAATCGTCACATACCCATTTACTACATTTGTGACAAATATGTAAATCGCCTGTCATACTTTTAATCATGATAGAAATATCGTCAACCATGTCTACTTCTGATACTGAAGTGATACCTGCAACTTTCATTATATCCTTAGCAGTATTGATGGAATTAATCATCAGCTTCGGACATATACCTCGAAGTGTTAATATGCTAGTAACTGCTATAATATGGGACTTAGAATGTTTCCATAATATTCTATCTAGATGAAAACACATTAATGCTATTGCATCAGGTACTTCTACTTTCATTACATATTTGAACTGTATATTTCCTTGCAACTTAAATAAAATATACAGATATCGAAAGCATATTCTAACAAACTTAGTGAGGGTAGAATCATCATCTCTTAGACTAAGTTCAGGACACGATTCTCTCAATAATAGTAAATTAAATACATTAGGAAGATTACGGCAAAGTGAAAATATTTTATACACCAACCTAGGATCACATATATCTATTATTTTAATCAGTAAATCTATATTATCTGTTAGATAGATATCCATTTTATATTCCCTACAATAAACTATAATTATTAGTTAATAATTATTGTATTATGCTATCTTGACAATGGTCAAACGAGCTATAAATTGAGGTGCAGTACCTGCTGTGGGAATAACTAAAGTACCGACAACTGGACTAACAATGAAGTATGTAGGAGCTGTAACATCTAATATAGCTCTCCCGTGTATCCAAGCTGTAGCTGTACTTGATCCAGAAATAGTATTATTATCTATGACCTCCGTTTGAGTGACAAGAGATGTATATAGTGCTTGTGAAGAGGCAGAGGTTGCAGAATTTTCATAATCTATCGTGTAAGTTCCGACAGGAAGTAGAAATTCTGTACCTTGACCTCCTGGTCCTGTAGTTAAACCTATACCTATAGTATCATATATGCCAGTGGGATTGTCAGTCAGATATTCTATAGCACTTCCAGGCGCTACACTAACATTGGTCGATTGGCTTGATTGTACAAATTCTGCAAAACCTGTAACCTGTGCAGGTCCTGTAAATCCAGTAAATCCGGTACTTCCAGTTACACCAGTCGGTCCTGTAACTCCTTGTAAACCAATAGGTCCAGTAAATCCGGTACTTCCAGTTACACCAGTCGGTCCTGTAACTCCTTGTAAACCAATAGGTCCAGTAAATC
>Ga0105054_10009039_pt1 | contig 13056 bp, 9 predicted proteins | sample BON02_FD_78091 | JGI IMG/M metagenome (GOLD analysis project Ga0105054, IMG submission 78091) | Freshwater microbial communities from Lake Bonney liftoff mats and glacier meltwater in Antarctica - BON-02 (megahit assembly) | ecosystem: Environmental > Aquatic > Freshwater > Ice > Glacier...
GCAGCGCCTCACCGGGATGAGTGCAGATCAAAGTTCTTTTCCCATGACCTCCTCAGCATTCAAATTCAGCCAATATGGACAGAGCAGGACTTGGGTCAGTGAATTGATGCCGCATACTGCTGAGATAGTAGATGAGCTTTGCTTTATCAAAAGCATGCAGACCAGTCAGATCAACCATGATCCTGCCATTACTTTTTTTCAGACTGGTCATCAGCTTCCAGGCCGCCCTTCTATGGGTGCCTGGCTGAGTTATGGCCTAGGTTCGGACAATCAAAACCTGCCTTCCTTTATTGTATTGGTATCTAAAGATGCTGTGCAGGACCAACCGCTTTACTCCAGACTATGGGGAAATGGGTTTCTACCTTCCCAATACCAGGGAATCCAGTTTCGGTCCGGAAAAGACCCTGTCCTTTATCTCGGAAATCCGGAAAATTACGATGGAGAGGACAGACGCGAGATGCTGGATTACCTCAAATCATTGAATGAAGCGCAGTTTGACACCTATGGTGATCCCGAGATCAGCGCTCGCATCTCTCAATACGAAATGGCGTTTCGAATGCAGACCTCAGTACCGGAAGTGACTGATATGTCTAAGGAGCCAGACTGGGTGTATGAGATGTACGGAGAAGAGAGCCGTGATCCTGGCACCTATGCCGCCAACTGCCTTTTGGCTAGAAAACTCATCGAGCAGGATGTCAAATTTGTCCAGCTATATCATCAGGGATGGGATCATCACGGCAATCTACCCAATGGAATAAAAAACCAATGTGAGAAAACTGACCAAGCTACCGCAGCACTGATCAAAGACCTGAAGCAGCGGGGCTTATTGGAAGATACGTTGGTCGTATGGGGTGGGGAATTTGGCAGAACAGTATACAGTCAGGGCACGCTATCTCCGGATAATTATGGTAGAGATCATCACCCGAGGTCATTTACCAAGTGGATGTGTGGAGCTGGCGTGAAGCCGGGTTTTACCTACGGAGAAACAGACGATTTTGGGTATAATGTGGTTAAAGACCCTGTTCATGTGCATGATTTGCAGGCTACGATTTTACATTTGTTTGGGATCGATCACGAAAGACTCACCTATAAGCATCAGGGTCGAAGATTTAGATTGACCGACGTAGAAGGTCATGTGGTCAAGGGGATTTTAACCTAGAATGATCGAAATATGACACAAGATATCGTCACGTTCATCGGACGCTTTCATCCCCTTTGGGTTCATCTGCCAATTGGTTTTTTGATCATTGCTGTTTTGTTGAAAGGGTATATGGTTTTAGGGAAAAGGCCGGTTTTACAGGAGGCAGTCAGTTTTGCATTGCTTTTGGGAGCGATTAGTGCCTTGGTTGCGGCATTGTTGGGATTTCTTCTTTCCCGATCCGGAGGGTATGAAGGGGATCTTTTGGATATTCATTTAATTGCAGGATGGACCACTGTTTTACTAGCTGGAATTGCTTGGTGGGTGAATAAAAACGAGGATAGAATTCCCAAAAAACTCAATTATTCAATTTTGGGATTTCTGATCCTTACGCTTTCTGTCACGGGACATTTTGGAGGAAGCCTCACTCATGGAGAAGATTACCTGACTGCTTATGCCCCTTTTTCGGGAAGGCAAGATGAGAGCAAGGGTCGCGTTTTGGCTACGATTGAGGAAGCTGAGGTATTTACCGATGTGATTCAGCCACTTCTGAGAAGCAAATGTCAAAGCTGTCACCGACCCGGAAAATCCAAGGGAGAATTGAATATGGTTTCCTATGAAACTTTACTTAAAGGAGGAGAAAATGGCCCGGTAATTATTCCCATGGATGGTGGAAAAAGTGAACTGATCCGACGAGTTACACTACCGGAAGATCACGACGACTTTATGCCTTCCGAAGGGAAAAAGCCCCTGACCGAGGAGGAAATACATTGGATCAGGTGGTGGATAGAGAAGGGGAATGCAGATCCTAAGATTTCAATATTGGAAGCTGATGAAGATCTGATCGAATGGGCAAAGCCTAGACTCAACATTCTTGGAGCTGAAAAAATGCTTGCGGTGAGCATCGATACGGTTCATCTCAGGAGTTTGGAGAAAATAGGATTTCGGGTCAGAGTTCTATCCCAGATAACAGGCGCTTTGGATATCGTCTTGCCATCGGAGGTTGCAACGGGCCAAGTCTCCGAACTTTTGAAAACACTTTTGCCCATCAAAGACCATATTTATTGGTTGAGTTTGGCTGAAACGGGGATTCAGGATTATGATTTGAACCTCATCGCTCAGTTTTCTAATATCCAAAGACTGCGCATCGAAAATAACCCCATCTCGGATGCCGGAATTTCAGCTTTGAAGAACCTTTCCCGACTGGAGGTTTTAAATCTGAACGGGACCAAGGTCAGCTCATCCGGTTTGGAAGCACTTGCCGAAATCAAATCCCTCCGATCACTTTTCCTATGGAATACTACAATCAGACCTCAAGATGAATGGGTGATAAAAATAAGTTCAGAGAAGGTGAAGGTGGTTTTTGGAGCTTGATGTAGTTATAGACTCAAAATGAGTTAGAGTCTTTCAAGAAGCAATTCGATAGGAGTTATGGAAACCAATGTGAATTAAATTGGTAAACGTGCAACTTGAAAGATACACGTTCCATCCGTCGCTTAATTTATGACATGCTAAGCTTCTGAAAACCTAGTCCAATCCGAGCAAATAAGCCGATACATCTGCCAAATCCTGCGCAGTCATCCCCAGGCCAGCTGGATCGGGCATAATGGATTTGGGCTTTTGTTTCTTGTTTTCAATCTCGGCCTGAGAGAGGGTGTACTGCTTCCCGGTGAGGTCTTTAAGCAGGAGGTTTTGAGCCGTTTCACCCTGAACAAATCCGTAGTAGGACGCTCCGGTTTCTACCCATAAGTTAATAGAAACTACGGTTCTTATCAGGTTTAAAACTAGTGGGCAAGTAAGCGATCGGCTAATTGAGACTGAATATCAGGCTTCTATGATAGGGGTTTAGCTGCAAGCCAGACTTTCCCATCACGCCCTTTGCGAAGCCTCCGTGACCTTGGCGGTTGAAAAAACTAACCAGAAAATAGTTCGCTGCGCCTCTTATTCTGTTTTCCGATCCTTTGCGAAACCTCAGCGTCCGTTGTGGTAAAAAAACTTTCAAAAAAAAAACTCCCTTTCAGAAGTGGTTTTTATGGCTTAGTTTCTAGAATTTCACTCCAAAGGTCAGGTAGAAAGTTCGTCCATCAGAAGGCATAATTCCCGGCCCTGGATAGCCCCCTGCTCTTCGGGTGAAGTAAGCTGCATCTGTCAAATTATTCACACCGCTCTTCAAGCTGTATTTCTTTTTATAGGTGTAGCCTGCCGATAAATCCTGAACCACATAGGCTGGAATCAAGCCTGAGGTCGCAGCGGCATTTGGCTCTACGGAATTCGTTGCGTCAGAGAACGTCTCGCCGATGTCACTCAACTGCCAAGTGATGGAGAAATCCTTGAAGCGATACGTGGCACCGTAGCGGTTGATTTTTCGAGGCGCATTTTCTACACGGTTTCCTGCAAGATTGGTTACTACAAGCTCGCCATCAGTGATACTGGTTCTCTCAAAATCCTGATACTCCGCATTGACATAAGCAAGTGAGGCAAAGAGATGGATATAACCAATCGATGAATTGCCTACGAAAGCCGTGATCGGATCAAATTCCACAAAAGCTTCAACGCCTTGGCTCACCGAAGTTCCGAGATTTGTACGGAACTGAAAACGAGTTCCAGCAGCAGCAGTTTGGGTGATAGTTCCAATTCGGTCTGCATAGTTCAGATAGAAAAAGCTTGCATCGAAGTTCAAGAAATCACTGATATTTCCACGGTAACCCAAATCAAAATTATGGCCTCTTGCATCCTGAAGATTCGAATCAATCACATCGGTTGTAGCTGGTGGAGTCAAATCCGAAATCAAAACCGGTCGATAAGCCTGGGAAAAGTTGGTATATAATTCTGTCGTTTTGGTCAGGTGATATTCTCCCCCAAAGCCAAACAAGGCAAAAGTTCGCGTTCGTTTCTCGGGAGTCAAAAGCTGCGGAACCCCATTTACCGTATTCAGGATCCCTTTCATATTGGAAGAAATATTCTCCAGTCGAATACCTGCAGTGAGCAAAAGTTTATCTGTCACATTGAACATGTTTTCTACAAATGCTGCATGATTCACGTTATCAAAATCCAAGTCACGGGGATAGCTTGTCTCTACCAAATCAAAATTCATATCAGCACCTGCATTTCCAACACCTTGTTGATTTCGGTCTATATTTCCCTTATAAAATCGGTATCCTGAGACCAGATTATGCTCTTTTCCAAAAAGTGAATAAGAAGTACTTAGCCTCAATTCAGTACCAAAAGTATGATACATGTCCCGGTCTACTTGACGATTAGCCAAATCATCTTCTTGAGTGATCACCTTCGTAAAACCAACACTATTTCGCTGAGCGATACTTCCAAAGGCTTTCAAATTCAACTTAGTCTTTGGGCTAACAATATAATCTGCATTGAGGGAAGGGATAAACCATGGGGTACTGAACCAATTTCTGGATCGGGTACTCAGACTTGGATCGGCTGCAAACTGTGCATCCGTAAGACCACCTGGCTGCTGACTTTCAGTAGTCATATAAGTCATTTCAGCCCCGATTTTCAATCGATTACTCACTGCGTAATTCACCTCCAAATGCGCGTGATCTGTATTGAAGAATCCATTATCTCTCCAGCCATTCCCACGCCTTTTTTGGTAATAAGCGGTGTAATCCCACTTTCCTTCTGTTCCTCCGATGTAGTTGAAGGTGCTAAAAAGTCCATTGCTACCCACTGTATTGATTGTCTCTGCCGTGAATCGGGTAGATGGATCAGGCTTGCGCAATACAAAATTCAATAATCCGCCAAACTGTGGCCCATATTGTAAAGAGGACGCTCCACGAATGATTTCGATATTTTCTACCACTTCCATTGGAGGTGTGAAATAGGCTTCTGGATAACCCATTGGATCAGGCGTGATATCATAGCCATTCATTCGGACGTTGAATTCCCAAGATCTGTTTGGGCTCAATCCCCTAGAAGCTACGCCTAGTTGGATTCCAGAACCGTCATTTTCCCAAATGGTAATCCCTGGCGTCCGTCCAAAAATCTGTCGGCTATTGTTCATCGCTAAGTTGGCGTTAATCTCACCCAGACGGATGACTTCATTTTTTCGACCGGCATTGATTCGGAAATCTTCTACTTCAGGAAGGCGACCTTGGCCGTTCATTCCCCGGCTTGCCATCAGTTCAAAAGATTCCATCCAGATTTCATTTTCGGACAACGTGAATTCAATGTTTTTTATTTCGCTATCATCAATCTTAAAAGAAGCAGTCTGAGCTTCATAACCTATTAAATTGACTTTCAAGTCATATTTTCCTGCTGGAATATCTTTCAGGACATAATTACCATTTTGATCCGATTGAACGCTCCGAACGGTTCCTTCCAAGTAGATTGACACTCCCTCCATAGGATTTTGAGCCTTATCGAGAATCCTTCCTTGAACTGCATTTCGCTGCCCAAAGGCAAAAGAGATTGAAAGCAGATAAAAGAACAGGCTGGAATAAAATACTCTCATATTTACTTGTGTTTATTTAGACTTGATTTAAATAATGATGCAAATCTATTATCTGGATCAATTCTAAACAAGCTTTATTTAGAAAAAGTATAATTAAATCATACTAAATGATTAAGGATAAAGCGCTGGCAATTTGTGCCCCAGCACTTGACTGCTTAAAATTTACGAAAAAGCCAATCAGTGAGTATTTGTCAGGAAATAAACCTCAATCACGGATTGTGGTAGCAAGGCATGCTGTAAAATAGCAACATAAAAGTCTGTGCTTTACTCTATTAGGAACTGTGCATAATTTCTTCTAGCCACACCGTATTATGATCATTTTCTCTTTTTAAGGGATTTTTTATTCTGTAATAATTAAATAAAACAGAATAAAACATTTATTGTTCTACTTTTGAGGCATGGAAAAAAGTGGAATGAAATTCAAATGGAAAGTAGCATTTCTAATCACTATAGCAGCTCCTGTAGTGGGATTGTTTTGGAAGCATAGTCAGCCCATCCTCGAAAATTTTGGTACAGAAGACCAGTTGAACTATGCTGATATCGCATGGCTACTCACTGCATCCTGTCTGGTTTTGCTGATGACTCCTGGACTTTCCTTGTTTTATGGCGGAATGGTAGGAAAGAAAAACCTCATTTCCACCATGCTTCAAAGCTTCATTTCACTGGGCGTGGTCACAATGCTTTGGGTGGTAGTAGGATTCAGCATTGCCTTTGGCGACCCAATCGGTATCACCATCGACGGGGTCAAGTACGGCTTATTCGGAAACCCTTTTCAATACATGTTCTTTGATCAGGTCGCTGAATTGCCTCATAAGACCCTCGGCCCAACGATTCCCTTTATCCTTTTTGCGTTATTCCAGATGAAATTTGCCGTAATCACCCCTGCGATCATTACCGGATCTTTTGCGGAGCGGGTTAGATTTATAGGCTACCTTTTCTTCATCGGGATTTTCTGCATATTCGTCTATGCGCCACTCGCACACATGGTTTGGCATCCAAACGGCCTGATCGGCTCCTATTTTGGCTTACTTGATTTTGCCGGAGGAACAGTCGTACACGTCAGTGCAGGTCTTGCCTCATTAGCCGGAGCTATATTTTTGGGAAAAAGGAATAAGCCTCACCACGAGCCATCCAATATCACCTATGTCCTCCTCGGAACAGGAATGCTTTGGTTTGGCTGGTTTGGATTCAATGCAGGTTCGTCCTTCGGCGCAAATGCAACTGCAGCTTTGGCTTTCGCCACTACAACGATCAGTTCAGCTACAGCGATGATGACCTGGGTTCTATTTGATAGAATTCAAGGTAGAAAAATCTCTGCATTGCAAGCCTGTATCGGCGCCGTAGTGGGACTCGTAGTGATCACTCCCGCAGCCGGATATATTACAGTTCCCGAAAGTTTCTTCTTCGGCGCCGTAGGTGCACTTGTTTCAAATTTGGCAATGAATGCAAAGTTCTTGAAGAAAATAGATGACACGTTAGATGTATTTGCCTGCCACGGAATCGGTGGAATAATGGGAATGATCCTGACAGCAATTTTCGCTGGGAAAGAAGGTTCTAGCTTACTTCATGGAGGCTGGTCAGTTTTCGGATCGCACATGCTAGTATTGGTGGGAGTTTCCATCTTCTCCTTTGGAATGGCTTATGCGATTTTCTTTCTCCTGAATAAGTTTGTCACACTTCGAGTGCGAGAGGAATACGAGGAAGTTGGCTTGGATATCTCTCAACACGGGGAGTCTATCAAATTCTCGTAAATTCCATACCGAATGGAATACCCTATTCCATCACAAAACAGCTTGCAACAAAAGCCATGACTCGATAATTGAGTACAATTTGGATCATGAATGAGGAATTTGATTTACGAACTCTATTCCCCAAATTTTACCATTCTTGAGAATATCAAGTACAATAGTTCCTGCTGATTCATCTTCCAAAACAATGTTCTCATCAAATTGCCATTCTGTACTTGGTAGATTCGGTCTTTCTGCTGAAACAAATCTAATATATGGTTGTCTTATCCATTTGTTTCTTTCATACCTTTTCAATTGTTCAATAAGGTTAAGCATTTCAGATTCTAGCTTCTTGATTAATTCACAGACGAAGTATGGTTCTTTCATTTGTATGAAGCACTACGGTCTGGCTAAAAATAAGCGATAGCGAGCCGCAGGATTATTTTTAGGTAATGTTACCCACCGTCTTCATTCTTTTCAGCGTTGGCAAAGACATACGCTTTGATAAGTTTAGCTTTGCTGATTTTTGCTTCATTCGGCATAGCCCAAACGAGTTTGACCCTCCACTCATTTCCGCAAAAATTTAGCTCCTGGGGTTAGCTTTTGAGCGACTTGCCAATGTGCATGGCTTTTTGCGCTGGAATTTAAACTTGGCTTAATTCATCCATTAAAGCTTTTCGTTGTGGATATTGTTTTTTGAATAATTCTATTAAAATGTTTACTTGATCATTTCCTCCCAAATTTTTCATTCTACGTAAATATCTACAAGCTGTTTTGTAATGATTTCGTCCAATATATTTTTCAACATAATTTATAATTCTTTCACTATAGAGTTCAATCAATTCAGAAGAATAATCTTTTGCTAAATACTGTTCATTCTGCTCGATATTCTCCATAGATAAATTTTGTTTGAGCATAAGAAATAATCTATCCCACCATTCTTCTTTGATATAAATTTTTCGTGTCAACTCCGTATAAGTCCATCTGTTTTTAGGCGTAATTTCTTTTATTATTTCTTCTAAGAATGGATGCCATTTTTCATGCTCCATATTTTCTTGGAGAATTTGGTAATAATCCTGTTCAGGATAAAAATTGTCAATAAATAAGAATCTTGCATATTCGACAATTTTAGGAATATCATTTTGAGCCTGAGCAACTTTAAGTGACCAATTGTACCAAATTTTCACTAATCCTGGTTTGTCTTTTTCATCACATTTAATCCCGTCTTTGGCAAGATGTATTGCTCCTTCAAAATTTTTGTTCTTAAATGCTTTTTCAATCTCTGTGGCTCTGATTGATGGGTTTGAAATGTGTTTATTAGTGTATTTTTCAACTTCCTTTTCATCTTTAAATTTTCTCAATAACTCTAATTTAAAGGATTGAGCTTGTTCCCGTTCATATTCTCCGTTAATGCTATCCAAACAGCTAATTATTATATCAGCATCACTTTCTCTTTCAATTAACTCACAAGCAAGGTGTAACATTCCTAAATGCCAATCCCATCCTTCAAATAATTCTTGTTTAAAGGACGAAATACAATAGTTAAAGATTTCTTGCTTAAGTATCTTAGAAAGTTTTTCTTGGACTAATTTTGAGAGTAGTTCCATTGCTGATTCTACAAAATAACCCAAATCTCCATTGCTATCATCTCCATATTGAAACGCTTCTGTCATTTCTTCCAATAACGCTGTGCTTATGAAGAATACATTTTCAAAATTATTACTTACTAAATACTTTTCAGCATTTTGTAAAAACGGTTCGGTAGTATTTACAACATATTTCATATCACTCCACCCAATCCAACCATCTCTTCCTGTGGCTGTTTGCAAGATGGAATGAATTTGTTTTTGATAAAACTCCTTCGATTGATTTTGACTTAAATAACCAAAGGATGCTAAAAAGTAGTTTCTGAATTTCTTGTCTTTTATGCTATTTTCCTGCACAAAATCAATTAACTCTTTGTGTGAGATATCTTTTAATAATTCTTTTACTTGTTGAGAAACAGACTTTGTTTTTTTCTTTTTAGGAATAGGGAAATTCAGTTGATTCAATTCCAATTCATCTTGTTGTAAATGAAAAATTACTGCAACTACGTGTTTGCAAACTGCCCCCATATCATAAGGGCAATCACAATTATGTTCAATAATAATGTTGTTCCTGATTTTTATCTGAACGGTGTATTCTTCTGTTCCAGAAACAATAGCCTCATATTCTCCATTAGATATTTCTGAAAAATCAGTAATTGCTCCACCTTTAAAATAGGATAAACCTCTTTTTAGGATTTTTTCATCAATAAGTTGCTCAAATTCATTTAATGGGATATTCATTTTCGGTATTAAAATGTTTAATTATTCTGATTTTAAAACAGGTTGTTTTTCTAAATCGTATAGCATTTTTGACACATCAACTTGAAACCACTGTTTAAACATTTTGTAATTACGCTTTTGAGGCCATTTTTTTTTATCCGAACACCATTCATCTAATTCCATCATAAAGAATTTATCGAATTTCTTTTTTAACCATTTTTCGACATCATCAATTTTGTCATCAACTAAATAAATGTTGGTTTCTTTAATGTCTTCTTCAAAATCCAATTCATCCTCAGGGTTTAAATTAAAGTACCAATCTATAAATGGTTGTTGCGGTTTTAGGATAATGGCACTACGATTAATATAGTTTTCTGCAAAATCATATTCAGTAACTTCATTGTCTAAAGTATCCATCATATCAGCTAAATACACCTCTTTTTCTTGGGTTACAATACTTAGTACGGGGTCTTCTCCTGCTTTAAAGTCATTTAATTCATAATCAACAATAAAATTTTCATACTCCTTGAAGTTAGAAATCTTATAATCAATCATTTTACGCAGCAAAACAATATTAATTTCCTTTTCTTTAATTAATTCAGTTGCGCTTTCAAACGCTCCTTTTGGTAGAAGAATTTCCATATTTCCAAAATTCCAGGCATTTATTGCAAATTCAAAAATATCTTCAATATATTCTGTATTTATAAATTCATTAACAAACGGTGACATAAACTGTTCTAATAATTCAGAATATTTCACACCTTTATTCTGTACATTATTTTTGTCTCCAAATAAATTAATCACATTATCTTTTATCTTTTTCATAGCTAAAAAGCATTAAACTTATCTCCCATAGCGTGTTTCAGATTCCATTTTCTGGTAGTGTCCAAGGCACGTTCCAAGACAATCAATTTCTGGTCGGTATGGGTTTTAAAATATTCTACTGTTTCATTTTCAATGGTCACATCCAAGCATATTAAAGTTTCTTTGTCTCCATCCGTAGCGAGTAGAATTTCATTTTTCTTAAATCCCTCTTGTTTGGTTAACCTGTAGTTGAGTTTGAAACCATTTTTGATTAATATCTCGGTAATCAATTCATCTCTGTTGAAAGCTGTAACCAATTGAGCTTCTTTATCCCGAATGTATTTTTTGAGCAACTCAATATTTTCTTCTTCCGATTTTTCAGGGTCAGGTGCGTATTCCACTCTTGGGAAATTAGATTCCTTTAAATTAAAAACTTTGAAGCCCAAACCAGAATTTGCTGAATTTTTAGGATTGCCAGAATTTTCATTTGCAAATAAATTCTGTTTATTCTTTAATTCTTCTAATTCTAGTTGAGCCTGTATTTTTTCAACTACTCTTTTGTTGCGCTCAATAGTAATGTCGCTTATTTTTTTATAACCTGCTTTGTAGGCTTCACTTTTAGAGTCAATTTTTTCCGGAATCTGCACGAGAATGAATTTTACCTCTCTCCCATTTTCCTGATTTAAATTAGACACCGAGCGTCCACTTGATCCCGAACCAGCGAAAAAATCCAGTAGTAAGTCACAATCACTAAGAACTTGGTCTATTAATTCTGTAATAATACATGAAGGTTTTGGGAAATCAAAAATTCTTGAACCGCATAAGTTGTCAATTTCAGCTGTACCGTCTCTTGTATACACATCTTCACCGACTATGGAACTAAATCCTGGCAGAGTATCCGAAAGCTCCGATAAAAATACTTTTCTACGCGGACGCCCGCTATGATTTTCAGGCCAAATAATTCTTTTTTCTACAATTAGCTTGCTCATGGTTTTCGGCTCGTATCTCCATCCCATAAAAGGCTTTCCATAATCTATGCTTGTTTCAGGGTTTATTAAATTATAATGCAAATTTGGTCGTTGGCTTTCATCTTTTAGACCAACCATATTACCGCTAACCCATGGACCTCTTGAATCATTATCTGGATTACTATATTGTTCTTCTTTTCTTTCACTTCCTTTTAAAGCCCTCTCATCGGGATTTTTGCTAAAACAAATTACATATTCATGGTCAGTAGAAACTCCAGTTGTTGTTTTATTATTTTTGTTTTGTCGACTCTTCCAAATTAGTTGTCCTACAAAATTTTCTTCTCCAAAAACTTCATCGCACAATTTCCGTAAATGATGCACTTCATTATCATCAATCGAGATAAAAATCACACCATCTTCTTTCAATAACTGTCTAGCAATCAACAAACGGCTGTACATCATATTGAGCCAATTGCTATGAAAACGACCATCAGTTTCTGCATTGGTATCTATTTTAAAACCGTTTTCGGTTATTTCTGCATCTTTCCAATATGCCGCCTTGTCTTGGTCAAGATCATCGGAATCTACATTCTTTTGAAAGTGAGCAAATGTTTGAGCGAATGCCTTCAAAACAAGCATTGTCAAATGTGTTTTTGATATTCCCGTCAAAAACGTTAACCACAGATTTAATTGCTGTTTGTTGATGTGCTAATTCTTCTAATTTTATTTCCATACAATAGTCTTAAGTATATTAGTTATTAGTCGTAAGTGATTTGATTAATCCTCTAATAACTTTTCCGATTTCATTTGCATTTTCCAGAAACTGTTTACTCATTTCATAGCTTATATAATCAAGCCTATGCGCCAAATAGAGCATTGACTTCACTTCGCTACAAGATGATTGAGCTATGTATAAAAACCGCACGAATTCTTTGTAGCTCAATCTATCGAATCCTTCCGCTATGTTATTAGAAATAGAAACCGATGCTCTTTGAATTTACTCTTTAAACCCAAAATCTTTCGACTTTTCAAATGTTTTATATATAACAACAGCCAAATCTTGAGCTTTCTGCTAAGCAATAATATCTTCAAATTTTTGAATTTTCATTGTCTCTCTTTTTGAATAACGACTATTAGACTAACTTTACTTACGACTAATATATTTCATCTTTTGTTCGGCTACTTTAAGTGCCTTGCCTCCAAATTCTTCATCCTTTATTTCGTAAATAATTTTTTCGCTTAGGTATTGAACAACGAGTGTTTCTTCGTCTAATTCGAGAATTTCTGCAAGTTTTATTATCTGTTCTTTACTTGCTTTTCTTTCACCTCTTTCAATTTTGCTAAGTATAGCAGTGTCTATATCAAGCATTACTGCTACTTGCCTAAGAAGAAGTTCTTTTTTCTCTCTTTCTTCCCGAAGTATTTCTCCTGTTGTTTTGCTTTCTTTCATTTGTGAAATATCACTTGATTATTTTGTCTTGACGATAATTGTCAAATGCAATTAGTCTTTTTGGTAATTCCTTGAATTTTTTCTCCGAACTTATTAACAGTCTGGGAGCGGTGGAGAAATTTATACTCTTTTGGTTTTTTGGGAATGGCTCGTGAGTTGGCAAAACCAAATGTGTATAAATGTGCGGTGGGC
>Ga0105054_10009040_pt1 | contig 13056 bp, 8 predicted proteins | sample BON02_FD_78091 | JGI IMG/M metagenome (GOLD analysis project Ga0105054, IMG submission 78091) | Freshwater microbial communities from Lake Bonney liftoff mats and glacier meltwater in Antarctica - BON-02 (megahit assembly) | ecosystem: Environmental > Aquatic > Freshwater > Ice > Glacier...
CCCATGGCGGCCCACGCGTTGTGCGCAAGATTATTGATGCGCTCATTGCACTGGGTTGTGAGGTGACGAGAGCGATGGCAGCGCGCGATGTTTATCCCGAAGCGGAGAGCGCGTTGGAAGCGGAGATGCTCGCCGCCGTTGCTCGCGCAGCCAGTCCGGTGGCGATTGATTTATTGCTGCGCCAGCCTGCGATTTGGCGCAAGATGGCCAGTGATGTTGCTACAAATAAAATCCCAACGCGTGATGTGATTCAATCGTGGCTCAGTCGATCGCGTGAGCTGGATCAGCTCATCGCGATGCCCAGTGTTGTGGTGGTCGGGCAGCCTAATGTGGGTAAGAGCACGCTGACGAATCGGATGCTTGGCCGAGCGGCGAGCATCGTGGCGGATCTGCCGGGCACGACGCGCGACTGGGTAGCGGGGCTGGCGGAGCTGCCGCCCGGTGTGGCGGTGCGATGGATGGATACGCCTGGGCTGCGCGGCAGCGATGACGCGATTGAGCAGCGGGCGATTGCGCTGGCCAATGAGGTGATACGCGCAGCGGATGTGCTGGTGGTGATGCGTGATCCGCAGCACGACTGGCCGCAGGCGCAGAGGCTGCCGCGTGAGCCGGATGTTTGGGCGATGAACAAGTGCGACACGGTTTCGCCTGCTTTGGTAAATGCGAATGAGCAGGCGACTGGAAAATCGCCAGACACCCCGCGCGCCATCAGCGCTCAGACGGGCGCAGGCATCAACGAACTTCAGCGCGACATTTTAGAAAAGCTGTCGCTGCACGAGATCGCAGACGATGAGCCTTGGGTATTCAGCGATCAATTGCGCGAGATGATCACGCAATCGGATTGGAAGGCGATAGCTGAATTTTCATCGCCTCATACGTCCGCTTCATCGCGCTGAGCATTTCATCAGTCGCAGTAATTCCCGCGTGTTTCATCGCCATCAGCGCAGCCCCCAGCACCGCGGGCATCATGTCGGACACGATCGAAGCCAGCGGCAACTGCCTGCGAACCGCATCGTAGAGCGACTGAAAAAATAGTCGGCCAGCGCTATTTAGTCCGCCCAGCACCACCACTTCGATAGGCTTGTTATCCATCTCCAACTGTTTCGCCACGGCGAATACCATGCGCGCCAGTTCCTCAGCCGCAACATGAATAATCGCACTAGCGCAAGGTTCGTTCAGCGCCGCTGCGGCAAAGACCAGTGGAGCCAGCGAAGCGATGCGCGTGCGGTCTTGGCCGGTCGCTGTCATGCGAGCGATGGCGCGCAGATCGCCGCCGAGTTTTTCCATCACCTGCTCCGCCAGTGATGAAGGAGTATCGCGTCCGTCAGCGGCGCGCAGGGCATGCATGATCGCCATGCGACCGATGTCAAAACCGCTGCCGCGATCGTCGAACATCGGCCCCCATCCGCCGCTCCTGGCAACCTTGCCTTGGGCATTCACACCCAGACACGAAGAGCCTGTGCCCGCGATAAGCACCATGCCCGCTTCGCCTTCAAAAGCCCCGGCATGAGCGATGCGCAGATCGGATTCGATGAGCACTGATGATGCGCCGCGAACATTGAGCGCGCTCATGATCGATTGCAATTGAAGACGATCCTCTTCGCTGCCACAGCCTGCGAGGCCGAGACAGGCGGCGTCGAACTGCGACATCTGCGGAAGCGATGCGGATTGCATTGCCTTCTGCTGTGCGCCCAGTAATGCTGCGCGCGCACCCTCAACACCGACACTGTGATAATTCGAAGGCCCAGCCAGCCCGCTGCCTCGCACGCAGCCTGCCTCATCGACAATCACCGCGCGGGTCTGCGTGCCGCCGCCATCGATGCCGAGGTAATAAGGCATGTGTCACCGGGGATGAGGAGGAAAGACTGAGCCGCGACTTAACAAGTCGCGGACGCCATCGGCCTCAAGGAGCGTGAATCGTAGAGTGATTGTGCGATTGGTACATCGGTCGCGATTCGCTGAGGCCTACGGGACTCGGCGCGAAGTTTACCCCTTGAGGCCGGTGGCGTCCGCGACTCGTTGAGTCGCGGCTCACGCAAACAAAGTCGCGGCTCACTCAAGCAGCCTTGTCCTACTTCGTGATCGAAACCGGAATCGCTTCGCTCACCTGCGTCACCGTGTCGCCGTCGATTTTCGCCTGTGCCTCAAGCACGATTGTGCGGGTGCCCATCTCCGATTTGTCCTTGGCTTTGAGCGTGATGGTGCCGATGGTCTGATCGCCCTTGAGTGTCAGCGGGGTCACGATGATGTCCTTGCTGATGATGTTCGCAGTGCCCTTTGCATCACGGCCAGCGGCGTAGCCCAGCGCGGTGACGACGATGTCGCCGGTGAAGCCGGGGGCGCGTTTCACTTCAAACGCCACCGTCGAGGTCTGGTTGTATTTCATCGAAGGATTGCCCGCGTTTTGCGTGGCTTCCAGAGCCGCCAGTTTCTGACGATCGGCTTCCAGCAGCGGCGCAACCGAACGGTAATACGCAGCCAGTTCGCCCTGTTGTTTCGCATTGCGCTTGTCCGCTGGCACAGCGAGCAGCTTCACAATATTGCCCGGCAGCGAAGGCTGATCAATCGCAGGCTTCGCCGCCGATGTCGTGGCGATGCGAAAATTACCCAGTGTGTGCTGCACGTGTGGCGATTCGTTTCGCATCGTGATGGTGATGATGGCATCGCCTTCAATTCCCGCAATCGGTTTGACCATGAAGATCGCAGTATGGTTCTGGCCAAACTGCGGCGAGACGGCCCAGCCGGTGGAATCGTTGCCATCAAGCGTATTGGCGACAGGCCAGCCATCCTGCTCAAACGTGGCCTTGGGCGAATGCAGTTCGACCTTCTGCTGCTTGGCGGGAGCGATGGCGGGAGCGATGGTGATGTTGAACTGCGTGAGCACGAAGTTGCCGTTCTCAGCGCGGCCGGGACCGCCTGCTTTGAGCTTGGCGTCGGCGAGTGCTTCCAGACGAATCGCCGTGATCTTGGTGCTGCTCACAGGGGCGGTGAGCGTGTAAGTGTCCTTAGGCGGATTGGCAGCCGAGAGAAGAATGGAGCCATCTTTGTCGCGGGTAAAGCGTGCGCCGCCCACTGATTTCATCTCGGCAAATTCGAGGGTGGACCAGGTGTCGCTCGTCGCATCTTTTTCCCACTGCGCCTGAGCGACGGCAAGCCCAGGAATCTCCGCTGAGAGTCTGGCGCGAAGGCGGGCGAGCTCTTCGCGCACGCCGATGCGCGCTCGCAGTGATGCAACCTCGGCGCGCTGTGGCGCCAAGAGCGGCGACTGTTCGCGGTAATACGAAAGCAGCTGACTGCGCTGCGCCTCGCTGCGCTTTTCTGCGGGAACCTTGAGTAGGACAAGAATCTCAGCCTTGACTTTTGCATCGGCGACTGCTGCCTGCTCCCATGCGATCATCGCTTTGTCCGCCTCGGCGTGCGGGGCGAGCATCTGTTTTTCAATGGCCTGAATCTGCGCGACGACCGCTTGCACCTGTTCATCGGTGAGCGGCTTAGGCTGATCGATCGTGAAGGGCGACGCCGACTGCACCGCGAGATAAGCCCCCTTCACCGGCTCCACCATCGCCAGTGGCTGCGCAGCGCGCTCGATGACCTGATCGCCTTGCTTACCAGTGGCGATGAGTTCCAATGATGCGATGCGCATGTCAGCATCTGCTGCTGCTTCGATGACAAAGAGCCCGCTCACCGGGCCGTTGTCGATGACCAGTGGCTGCGCGCTGACACCGGGCGGCGCGTTCTTGAGTGCGACAGTGACGTCGCCATTGAAGCCGCCGGTGCGGAAGACTTCGCATTGCACCACGGTCCTGCCGCCGCGATGAAGGCGAATGGTGTCGGGGAAGAAGCGCACCGAAAAATCAGGCGACACAGGCTTGGGCGGCGCGATGGTCAGGCGGTAGCCGTAGTCTGAACCACCCAGGCTGGTCAGATCAGTAACAACGATGTGATACTCGCCAGGGCTCAGATCGCGCACCAGTGCAGCATCGCTGCCGGGCGCTGCATCATCAGAGCGCACGATGATGTTGCCCTTGGCATCGTGCAGTGTGAGCAGCGCATCGAGCCTGGAGCCGAGCTTCATCGCTTCCACCGCGAAGCTCAGTTTCATCGGCTTTTCCACCTTGAAACGAAACAAATCCAGATCGCCATGCTGAGCAATGACACCATTGACCACCACAGGCAGCGAAGGAATCACATTCGCCCCAGCCAGCGCGTTGTTGTTTTCAGTTTCACTCAGTTCATCGCTTTCACTGACACTGATGGCCAGCGGATTCGAAGCGCCATCAGGCGTGGCGAAAATCGATGTGCGACCAACAGGCTTATCCGTCAGATCAACGCGCAGCGTGGTCGAAGGCAGATTCCAACCGGTGAGCTGCGCATCGAAAACGGTGCCGCGTTTGCCGCCCATCGGGAAGATGGCTTTAGCGTAAGGAATGGCACCGGCATTGATGCGGTAGGTGTAGTTGCCGCCGCCGCGGTATTGCACATCGTGCACGATCAGCGTGTGCGGACCATCGGCGGCGACTTCGTAAGCGATCAGCGAATCGGTGCCGATGGCGTCTTCACTTCGCTCCACTTCTCGGCCGGAAGGATCGTAAAGTTTGAGTGTGGTATCGAGCGCTGATCCGCCGCGCTGGGCGAAGGATTCGAAGATGAGGTGCTGTCCTTTTTTCGCGGTGAACTGAAAAGCATCGATGTCAGCGCCGCCGTTGATCACACCATTGAGCGTGGCGGGGAGTGTGACGACTTGTGCAGTATCGAGCGTGTTATTGGGTTCTTTTTCGAGAGCGACGGGAAGGAAAGTGATTTCGAGATCGAGCTTGTTGGAGACGCCGCCGGGCGTGACCAGGCGAAGCTCGCGATCGCCTAAGGTAGCGGACGCATCGATGGTGACTTGGAGGGCGATTGAATTGGCGACAGGCTTGTCGCTGGCGACGAGCTGAGCGGCAACGCCGGGCGGACCATCGAGAATGATGCGCGAGGTTTCGAGCAGGTGGTTGCCGGCGATGGTGAGCGTGACGGATTGACCGCGCATGAGCTTGGGCTGACTGATCGCGGTGAGCACCGGCTCCGGCGCGGCGATTGCCGTGACAGACAGCGACAGGAACATACAGAAAGAAAGCAGCCAGGAACGGAATGATTTCATCAGAGCGATCTCCAAAGCCTTTGATACGGAATCAGGCGGACAGGGGATATTGCATTGTAAGCAAGGATCGTAACAAGCGATCGCGGGGGCAGTGCGGTGATGCCGCAACGGGGAGCGAAGCCGCAAGCGGCGCGAGCCTCACACCTCCCATGCCATCATTTTCTGTTCGCTTGCGCACGCACTAGCTATGATGGTGGACCCTATTATGATGACACCTCACCGTTACAGGAGATTCACGATGACCCGCTTGATTGCTCTTTCCGTACTGTTCGCCCTGTTCACTGTCGTCGCTGCTGATGCAGCCAAGAAGGAAGTGCCCGCTGTGCTCAATTTCAAGATGAAGAATATTGATGGCAAGGAAATTAATCTCGCTGAGCAATATGCAGGCAAGACGATTCTCTTCGTCAATGTCGCCAGCAAATGCGGCTACACCAAGCAGTACAAAGGCCTTCAGGCTCTCTACGAAAAATATTCGGACAAAGGTCTGGTCATCATCGGCGTCCCCGCCAACAACTTCGGCTCACAGGAGCCAGGCAGCAACGATGACATCAAAGAGTTCTGCTCCTCCAAGTTTAACGTCACCTTCCCGATGCTCGCTAAAGTCTCCGTCAAAGGCGATGACATCTGCGATCTCTACAAACACCTGACCGGCAAAGACACCAACGCCAAGTTCGCTGGTGACATCAAGTGGAACTTCGAAAAGTTCCTCATCAGCCCATCAGGCCAGGTCATCGGCCGCTACTCCTCGAAGATCGAACCGGAAGACATCGGCAAGGATGTGGAAAAGAATCTGCCCAAGCAGTGAGAGGCCAGAAGTTAGAGGTCAGAGGTCAGAAGTCAGAGGTCAGAAAATAAGAAGAAAGCAAGTCGCAGAGCGGCTTGCCGCGACAACGACGCCCTCTCCCCCGGGGAGAGGGTTGGGGTGAGGGCAGGAGATAAACCTGATCGCTAGCTGTTAAGAAGAATCCATACATCAGTCACGCCTCAAGGATGTGGAAAAGAATCTGCCTAAGCAGTGAGAGGCCAGAGGTCAGAAAATAAGAAGAAAGCAAGTCGCAGAGCGGCTTGCCGCGACAATGACGCCCTCTCCCCCGGGGAGAGGGTTGGGGTGAGGGCAGGAGATAAACCTGATCCCTAGCTGTTAAGAAGAATCCATACATCAGTCACGCCTCGCCTCATTTCCACCTCCCCTGCATCGTTAATTTGCTTACATGCCCTTCCCTCTCCCCGGGAGAGAGGGCGTTGCTGTCGCAGTTTCGCTGCTCACCTGGCGAGCGGGTAAAAAACTCCTTCGTAACTCTGCCGGGGGTATCTACAATTAAAGATTGGCTGGCGTGAAGCTGGCGTCTGGCTGGGGGGCTGTCCGATAATGGCTTGTGGACAGGCTGGGTTTTTGATCCGGGGCTTTGGCAGGATGTGACTGACTTTTCCAAGGCTTTATGGAATCCACTTCATGCTCACGATTTTGGGACAGCAAGGCAGCCGGTTCTGCGATGGACAGTCGCGGCGGTCGTTCCTGAAGGTCGGGGCGATGGCGCTGGGTGGCCTTTCGATGTCGCAGATCATGAAGGCGCAGAGGGCGTCGGCGGAATCCATCAACAGCGGCGGAGCGAAGCCGCGAGCGGCTGGGGGACTGGGACACAAATCCGTCATTATGATTTTCCTGCCTGGGGGCCCGCCGCATCAGGATATGTGGGACATCAAGAACGATGCCCCCATCAACATTCGCGGCGAATTCAATTCCATCAAAACCAACGTCCCCGGCATCGAGATCGGCGAATCATTCCCACGCATCGCCGCCATGGCGGATAAGTTTTCTTTCCTTCGCTCTGTCGTCGGCTGCAAGGATCGCCACGATGCGTTTCAATGCCTGACCGGTCGCACCAATGATGGCGCCCCGCCCGGCGGCTGGCCCTGCATGGGTTCCGTCGTGTCCGCGCTGCAAGGCCCGGTTGTTCCCGCAGTGCCCCCCGCCTTCGGCCTGTCGCTGCCGATGGGGCATAAAGAATGGGCTGACAACGGCAGCCCCGGCTTTCTAGGCCCCGCTCACTCCCCCATCACGCCAGGCACCGGCGAAATCATGGACAACATGATTCTCCGCGATGTCTCGCTCGATCGTCTGCGCGATCGCAACGCCATGCTGCGCAGCTTCGATCGTATTCGCCGAGATATCGACACCAGCCGCACCATGGAAGGCATGGATGCGTTTCAGCAGCAGGCCCTGGGCGTGCTCACATCGAGCAAACTTGCGGAGGCACTGGATATCAATAAAGCAGATCCGAAGCTGCGCGATCGCTATGGCCGAGGCACGGAAAAAAGGCGCGATGATGGCGGGCCGGAGCTGCTGGATCAGTTCCTCATTGCCCGTCAGCTTGTCGAAGCAGGCGCTCGCTGCGTCACGCTCGGATTCAATCGCTGGGACTGGCACGGCGGAAACTTCAAGCAGGCCCGCGTCGTCTTCCCGATGCTCGATCAAGGCGTTTCCGCTCTCGTGGAAGACCTGCATCAGCGCGGCCTAGATAAGGATGTTTCCGTCATCGTCTGGGGCGAGTTCGGCAGAACACCGACGATTAATAAAGACGCCGGCCGCGACCACTGGCCTCATGTTTCCTGTGCCCTGATGGCAGGCGGCGGCATGAAGCACGGCCAAATCATCGGCTCCACCGATCGTCTGGGCGGCGAGGCCAAAGATCGCCCCGTCCACTTTCAGGAAATTTTCGCCACGCTCTATGATCGCCTGGGCATCAATGTGGAAACTGTCACGATCAACGACCTAGGTGGCCGGCCGCGTTACCTCATCGATCCGCAGTACAAGGTTATGAAGGAATTGGTTTAGGCTCTATCCGAAAACGAGCCGCGACCGTCAGGAAGCGGTCTGGGCGCGACTTGACAACAGAAGAATCCACTCCCTTACGGTCGTGGCTCGTATCGGATGTTTCCGTTTTCAGATAGAGCTTAAGTCCTGTTAACGCTTTGGAGTTCACATGCAAACACGCACCCACCCGTCCATTGTTATCGCGTTCACGTTCGCGTTCGCCCTCACCCTGTGCGTCTGTGCATCACTCGCCTCTGCTCCTGCCGCTGCCCCTGCCCCTGTCCTCAAGCTCACCATCGCCACCGCGCATCCTGCGGACTCGCTCAAGAACGGCCTCATCCTCTCCGGTGCCGATGCTCGCTTGCAACTCATCGTCACCGGCGATTTCGAAGGCAACAAGAATCGCGACATCACCCGTGAAGTCACCCTCACCACCGCACCCGTGAGCATCATCAGCATCAACGCCCTCGGCTTGGCCACGCCTGTCGCCGATGGCAAAACCACCATCACCGCCAAGACGAAAGATGGCACCGTCGCTGCGACGCTTGAAGTGACCGTCAAAGATTTCACCGCCACGCCTGACGTTCACTTCACCAACAAGATCACGCCCATCTTCACCAAGTACGGCTGCAACAGCGGCGGGTGCCACGGCAAATCAGGTGGCCAAAACGGCTTCCGCCTTTCGCTGCTCGGCTTTGAACCCGCAGAAGATTACGAATACCTCGTCAAGGAAGGCCGCGGCCGTCGCCTCTTCCCCGCTGCACCCGACAACAGCCTGCTGCTACTCAAGAGCGCCAACATCGTTCCCCACGGCGGCGGCGAGCGCATCAGCAAAGACACCTTCGATTACAAACTCATTCGCAGATGGATCGCGCAGGGCATGCCGCGCGGCGATGCGAGCGCACCCGTCGTCGCTCGCATCGAAGTCTTCCCCAAGCATCGCATCATGGCCCGCAATGATTCGCAGCAGCTTTCGGTCATCGCGGTCTATACCGATGGCTCTGCGGAAGATGTCACGCACACCGCACAGTTTGAAGCCAACAGCAAAGACATGGCCGAGCCTGACGCGACGGGCCTCATCAAAGTCTTCGAGCAGACCGGCGATGTCGCCATCATGGTGCGCTATGCCTCGCAGGTGGGCGTCTTCCGCGCCACCATTCCGCTGGGCGCACCCGTGGGCGATCTGCCTAAGTCCGTGAACTTCATTGATGAGCTTGTCTTCGCGAAGCTCAAGATGCTGGGCATGCCGCCTTCTCAGGTGAGCGATGATGCGACGTTTATCCGCCGAGTGACGCTCGATGTCGCCGGTCGCCTGCCTGATCCTGCGCGGGCTGCGAAATTCGTTGCCGACACCGATGCGAACAAGCGAGGCAAGTACATCGATGAGCTACTGGCCTCAAGTGACTACGCGGATTTCTTCGCCAACAAGTGGTCTTCGATTCTGCGCAACAAGCGTCGCAAGGCGACCTACATCCGAGGCACGTTCACCTTCCACGACTGGATTCGCCAGAGCCTGATTGAGAACAAACCTTACGACCAGTTCGTGCGCGAAGTGCTCGCAGCCAGTGGCGAAGTGACGCAGAATCCGCCCGTCGTCTGGCACCGCGAAGTGACCAAAGCAGAAGATCAGATCGAAGACACCGCGCAGCTTTTTCTGGGTGTGCGATTGCAGTGCGCCAAGTGCCACCACCATCCGTTTGAGAAGTGGAGCCAGAAGGATTACTACAGTTTTACTGCGTTTTTCACCCGCGTCAGCCGTAAGCCCGGCGATGCACAAGATGAATTCCGCATCTCGCACAACCGCGGCGAAGCATCGATGAAGCACCCCAAGACCGGCGAAAATCTCAAGCCCGCCGGCCTGGGTTCACCAGTTCTCGCGCTCTCTGCCGATGACGATCCGCGTCAGGCCTTGGTCGATTGGATGAGCCAGAAGGACAATCGCTTTTTCGCGCACAGCCTGAGCAATCGCTACTGGAAGCACTTTTTCAATCGCGGCCTGGTCGATCCCGAAGATGACATGCGCGAGACCAACCCGGCCAGCAATCCGGAGCTGCTCGATGCCCTGGCAGCCAGCTTCATCGCCTCTGATTTCGATCTCAAGAAACTGGTGAAGACAATCTGCGAATCGACCACCTATCAGCTTTCCTCTGATCCCAATGAGTACAACGCCAGCGATAAGCAGAACTTTTCCCGTTACTACCCGCGTCGCCTCAATGCTGAGGTGCTGCTCGATTCGGTGGATGATCTGTGTGCGACAACGACTGATTTCAGTGGCCTGCCTCGCGGCACCCGTGCGGTGCAGATTCCTGATCGCGGTGGTGTGAACAGTTACTTCCTCACCGTGTTTGGTGCGCCCGAAGGTTCGAGCGTTTGCGAATGCGAACGCACCAGCGATGCGAACCTGGCGCAGTGCCTGCACCTGCTCAACTCGCAGGAAGTGCAGAGCAAACTTTCCAGCGGCCGCGCCAAGACACTGGCGAGCGACAAAGGCCGATCACACGAAGAGCGCGTCACCGAACTTTATAACAACGCCTTCGCTCGCAACCCCGATGCTCACGAAATGAAAATAGCTCTGGCCGCCATTGAGAAGTATGGCGAGAAGAACGTGCAATGGGCCTACGAAGACATTGTGTGGGCGCTGATCAATACGAAAGAATTTATGTTCAATCATTGAGTAGGGAAGAGGGAGAAGGGCCTAGGGCCTAGGTGTAGCTAAGACAGCAGCAGTTAACCGTTCGCATCGGCGAACGGAGCGTCGCGAAGCAATCTGATCCGGTTCTCCATCCCCCTTGGCCCTAGGCCCTGATCCCTAGGCCCTTTCCCGGAGCCTCGCCATGTTCAACATCTTCGGCCACGTGAATCGCAATTACTGTGATCGCATCTCCCGCCGTAGCTTTGTGCAGGCTGGGGCTCTAGGCGTGGGCGGCCTCATGCTGCCCGATCTTCTCCGCGCTGAAGAGGCCGCAGGCATCGGCAAGTCTGAAAAATCCCTCATCAATATCTTCCTGGGCGGCGGCCCTTCGCACACCGATATGTTCGATCTCAAGCCCAACGCTCCCATCGAGTATCGCGGCGAGTTCAGCCCGATCAAAACCAACGTCTCCGGCATGGAAATCTGCGAACACATGCCTCGTCTTGCCACCATGGCTGACAAGTATGCTGTGATCCGTTCCGTCGTCGGCACCTACGATGATCACAATGTCTATCACACCCAAGCGGGCTATCGACAGAGCGATCTCAAGCCCGTCGGCGGCTGGCCCTCCATCGGCTCCGTCGTGAGCAAACTCAAAGGCCCCACCGCCACCGGCGCTCCTTCATTCGTCTCCACCATGGGCAACATCAGCCCCGGCTTCCTCGGTGCCATGCATCGTCCCTACAGCCCCGATGGCCCCGGCCGCGACAATCTGAAAATGCGCCGCGAACTTGATGGCGACCGCCTCAAGAATCGCAACGAACTGCGGGCCCAGCTCGAACATCTTCGCCGTGAGTCTGATGCTTACGGCGAGATGAATGCGCTCGATAGTTTCACCAGCCGGGCTGTCGATGTCGTCACCTCCGGCAAGCTCGCCGATGCCCTGGATGTCAGCAAAGAAACCAAGCAAGTTCGCGATCGCTACGGCGAAAACGATGGCAAAAACTTCCTGCTCGCCCGTCGCCTCATCGAAGCAGGCAGCCGCTGCGTCACCTTCAACTGGGGCGGGTGGGACACGCATGGCAACAACTTCACCTCACTCAAAAAGCAACTGCCCCGCCTCGACCAAGGCCTATCCGCGCTCATCGCCGATCTCTATCAGCGCGGCATGCTCGAGAACACCATGATCGTCATGTGGGGCGAGTTCGGCCGCACCCCGCGCATCAATAGCGGCGCCGGCCGCGACCACTGGTCCCGCGTCATGCAGGCCTTTGTCGCAGGCGGCAAATTCAAGACCGGCCAAATGATCGGCTCCACCGATCGCCACGGCGGCGAAGCCGACGACCGCCCCGTCCACCTCCGCGAAATCTTCGCCACGCTCTACCACCACTTCGGCATCGACGCGAAAAACACCACGATCCACGACACCGCCGGCCGCCCGCAATACCTCGTCGATGGCCGCGATCCGATTCGGGAGTTGATCTAAGAGCGAGCCGGGGCGTGTCGCCCCGCTAAGGCTAAAATGTCATCATGAAAATCACTCTTACATCTGATGCGCAGCGAGTCGTTGATGAACGCGTTCGTTCGGGGCAATATCACAGCGCCGAACATGTCGTCGAAGAGGCGCTGCATCTGCTCGCATCACGCGATGCGTCGGAAGATGATCCTGCGAATATCGAAAGACTCCGGGCTTTGGTGCAAGTGGGTATCGATCAAGCGGATCGCGGCGAGTGTAAGCCATTGGATTTCGAGGCGCTTCGAAAACGGCTTCATGCCGAGCATGCACAGCGTTTAGCAAACCGGGGGAACGGGAATGGCTCTCATTGAATGGTCGCCCGAATCTGAAACCGACTTGGTTGAAATCTGGCATCAGATTGCTCAGGACAGTACCGGCGCTGCAGACGAGATGATGGTGCGGATTCAAGAGCAATCACTCAACCTTGTGGAGTTCCCATTGATAGGTCGCACTCGTGACGAATTGAAATCAGGCTTGCGCAGCGTTCCCGTGTACCCATACTTGATGTTCTACCGCGTCCAGTCAGAGATGGTTGAGATCGTGCGTGTGCTGCACGGCGCACGTGACTTGCGTGAGCAGTTCTGAGTCTGCAATGCTGGCATCACTGCAATCGGTAAAGAATGTAAATGATGAATGTATACCGCTTAGGAATGTCTTTCCGATTCCGGTCGCGATGAACTGACCAAGATACATAAAGGTTTGCTTGGCGAGCCGAGACGCCTCGGCCAATCGCAAACAGATCGAAAACAGAACGAAACAATAGATAAGAAGTAACCCACTTTTAATTCCCTCCGGGGCGACACGCCCCGGCTCGCTATGCAGGAGATTTTGATGAGTTTTCGCTTCGCCATATTCGCAGTCGTCGTTGCCATCGCATCGACTTCCACCTTCGCCCAGCTTCCCGCGCCGCGCCTCTACGCCCTCTCTCAGTCCGGCGGCCAGGCGGGTTCTAC
>Ga0105054_10009043_pt1 | contig 13053 bp, 12 predicted proteins | sample BON02_FD_78091 | JGI IMG/M metagenome (GOLD analysis project Ga0105054, IMG submission 78091) | Freshwater microbial communities from Lake Bonney liftoff mats and glacier meltwater in Antarctica - BON-02 (megahit assembly) | ecosystem: Environmental > Aquatic > Freshwater > Ice > Glacier...
AAAAAACTAATCAGATCATTGCGGAGATTGGCGATATTTCTGTGAACCTATCTACCATATAGGACGCTTTGAGATCCAAAATGTAAGGAAAGTAGAAAATACAATTAAAAACTAAAGCGCTATCGAGACTTTGAATACTGAATTGAAGTACCTCGATCTTTGTAAAAGATGCACTTCCGGTGTATGTGACATTGTACGCAACGACCTTCTTATGAGTTGTTCTTCAGTTGATTTCGTTCTTTTTATATTCACATTATCTGCCATTTCGCCCCATCACCACTCTAGAGTTCTAGAGAAAGCGCTACTGTTATTGAAACCAGGAGGCCATCTGCTTATTCGAGATTATGGATTGTATGATATGGTTCAAATGCGATGCCAACATAAAATTGAGGACAATTGGTATATGAAAGCAGATGGGGTGCAATGTTTCTTCTTTTCGTTAGAGTACATTGAAAACATTCTTGCGGATCTCTCTTGTAAAATTGTAGAATTAAAATACTGCACAATTCGGAACATAAACCGAAAAAAGAATATGAACATTGATCGGGTATTCCTATATGCAGTTATTCAAAAAAATTAATTTTTCTTAATTCGTTCCAGAGCTGCCAATTCTATTTTTCTCCTTCTTTCATCTGGGGACTGTCCCATATTCATAAACATAAAAAAAGAAGCGAGAAACACCCCCCCTGAAATCATAAAAATTAAATTTTGATTCCTTGTCGCGAAATCAATCACCATCTTGAATTGTTTTTCTTGATCTGATAAAACAGGTCGTTTTGGTCTTGGTTTAAGTTCCTTAATCCCGATAGCGTTCGGATTAGCACGCCCATCATAACATGTATTTTCATCTATAGAGTAGCCGTAAAGAGTGCATAGCTCCAAACCCGAATCGACAAAAGACTCCAAAGGAGAACAAAGAAGCGAATCATCTCTACAAGGATCCAACGATACGCTAGCCACGCTTTTAATACTAAAAAATTCCTTTTTGCAGGCGTTATACCAACTGTCACATAAACTGTGACACACTTTAGTCACCTGGTGAGTTCCTACGGTGGGATCGCAAACATAACACAACGCGTCCTCAAACCTATCAACGCAGGCTGAAGAAAACCCAGCATCCACTAATTGCTTCCACACTCTTTTCGACGTTAGAATGAAATTCAACTACTGAAAAAATGCACTCACCGAAACAATGCATCAGTTTCTGTTCGAGCACAACAGGTTTTCTTTTCGAATTTTTTGCACAGAGTTAGTCCATTCACGGATCTGTATGTCGGGACGTCTGCTGCAAAATGCTGCCCTTGAACGGGAGTACATTTTTCAACACCTACTACACTTGAAAACAAGACAAGCACAATAGCTCCTCGTAACAACATATCCTTTACTCCGTAATTTTACATTGGTACCGGTACTACGAATTAGTACCTCTAAATACTTCACAAGAAGTCGCTTATGTTCTAAAATAAAGAGTTGAAACGATATTTCCTAGTTTCAGATTTGATTTAGTCAAATGGTGAATTCGAATTTATTGTGTACATAAAACAAATGGAAAAGGATGTTTGATTTTTGATTTTAAATAATACACGTACACAGAGTACACTGGGTTCGTAAAAAAAAGAAAATATATCCTCCTTGTTTTTCAGTAGAGTAGAATACGATTTACAGTAGGAAAGTTTCTGGAGAAAAAAGGAATACAATTTCAGTAAAGGGAATATCGTCATACGCGAGCGGTAGACAAGGGACAGAGAGAGATTCGGCCTCTATTACCCCTCGATACAAACAATATTCAAGCGATACTCAAGAAGCCTACGTAGCGTAAAGGCGTCAAGTACTCATAGCGTCGTATCGAGTAGGTAGTTGCACCAAGTTAGGATATCGTCACACCGGTAGGTTGCTTTAGAGCCCAGATGCCAGACCAGCAGCAAAACGGACAACCTCCTTATTCTTCAAACCAGCCGCCTGGACAGTTACGTAGTGCACCACCGCCACCACCACCACAATATTATGGCTCTAATGGTCAGCCTCAGCATGGATATCCTCCTCCACCTCCTCATGGATATCATGGCCAGCCTCCACACATGTCGCAACAGCAGCAGCATTACGACAATCGAGGTTACCACGGTATGACACCGTACCATCCTGGTCAAGCTCCTCCTCCAATGCAGCATGCTGGGTATCAACAGTATCCTCCACCTCCTCAGTCACATGGTATGCCTCCTCAGCACCATCAAACACAACAACATCGGCCATCAGGACCTCCTCATAGTGCTCCTCCACCTCGTGGGGCGCCTCCACCGCAAATGAATCGTCCACCACCTCCACATGGAGGGGCTCCTCCTCATCCACCTCAGTCTTCACGACCGCCTCAATATCTCGGCTGGCAGAATGATGCACGAGATAGGGAAGCAAGGAGATTCATGATTGCTAACATTGTCAGGTTATTGCAGCAACGTAAACCAGAAGCTCCAAGGGAATGGCTTCAAAAACTTCCTGACATGGCCAAGAGGTTGGAAGAACGTCTTTACCGCTATGCGCAATCAAGAGAGGAGTATGAAGAACGCAGTTCTTTGAAGCAAAGGTTGCAATATATTGCGCTTAAGATGGCGGAAGCGCGTCCAAGTCCCGGTGGAGGTGCTCCGCGACCGCCTGGTCCTGCACCACATCAAGGGGGACCTCCTCCGCCTGGCAATGTACCTCATACAGGGGGACCTCCTCCACCTGGTAATGTACCTCATACAGAGGGACCTCCTCGTGGTCTTCCAGCAAAGCCAGGAACTAAAGCACTGAAGAAACAACCATCAAGTTCACGCGGTAGACAAGCTGTGCCACCGAGACCTCCGCCACAAGGACAGTATCCTTATCCAAACCCACCTTATCCTCCTGGTACAAACCAATCCAATGCTGCGTATTCTAACAATGGAGGTTATCCACCAAACAGCAACTATAATTCCAGACCTCCTGCAGCTTCAAGACCAGATCCGTCAAATAGCCAGCATCGGCAGGTGCTCCTTCAACAGCAGCAGCGCTTACTTATCTTGCGCCATGCTTCCAAATGCCCTGTCAATCCTCCACATGTATGTCAATCTACTCCTCATTGCAAACAAATGAAAGAGTTATGGCACCATATCGCCAAGTGCAAAGATCAACATTGTCAATATGCTCATTGCGTTAGTTCACGTTACGTGTTGTCACATTATCACAGGTGTAACAATCCCGAGTGCGAAGTTTGTAAGCCTGTCAAGGACGCAATTCAAAAACAAAGCAACAATGAGATGAATGGAAATAATCGAGGAGGTGGACGCCCGTCGTTTGACAATTATTCGAATCCTCGCCCAACTAGTCAGATGACAGAGCAAGAGCGTCTTATCAATCAGCTCCAAGAGGAACGCCGTAAAGCAGAGGAAGCTGCACAACTTCAGGCTCAAAAGGTGAAGGATCTAGAAGCCAAGATGGAACTTCTCAAGAGGCAAGCTTCGGATGGGAGTATGTCAATGGATGGTAAGAAACAGAAGAAAGCACCAGTGAAGAGAGCTGCTTCTTCTTCCGGAAGGGGTAAAGGAAAGAAAGCTGCAGTTAACCCATCAATACCTCATATCCCTGCACCAACTCCCCCGGTGTATAAAGGACCTGCCATGCCGAAGCCACCGCAACATATGATGTCGATGAAACCGAATTTTAGCAGCAATATTTCTATTATTAACGCAATGACTCAATATGAAATCAAATTGCATATTGCGTCTCTGGTTCGTTTCAACGCGACCATCCGGCCTCAGGAACTGAAGAACAAACTTCAGACATTGTTGAGGAAACAACAAGATCAGCAATTTTCATATATATTCCAAAAACCAGTGGATCCCATCGCCATGGAAATCCCAGATTATTTTGAGGTGATTAAACGCCCAATGGATCTAGCTACTGTGAAGAAGAATTTGGAATCTGGAATGTATCGTTCAATCAAGACGTTTGCCGATGATGTGCAGCTTGTTTACGACAATGCTATTCTTTACAATCCAGACACTCCAGATGGAGTACATGCTGTAGCAAAACAATATGCACAGGTCTTCATCGAGGATGTCACCGAAATGCTTCGTGGATTGAAGGATGAAGAACAAATGAAACGTTGTGGTAAAAATGCATGTAGATTGTGTGGATCTGGCGAATACACCTTTGAACCTCCGGTTTACTATTGTCACGGGAAATGCAACCAAAAGATAAAACGAAATGCCGTGTTTTATTTAACTCCCGATTTCAAGATGACTTGGTGTCAGCCTTGCTACAGTCAGCTTCCTGTAACCGTGGAGGCAGAGGACGGCACCACAATTGAGAAATCGAAATTGGAAAAGAAGAAGAACTCTGAAGTGGCTGAGGAAGCATGGGTCCAGTGCAATCGTTGTAACAGATGGTATCATCAAATATGTGCGTTGTTCAATGGTAAGAACGACGAAGCCAAAGATGCACACTATTTTTGCCCCATGTGTGTTCTTCGTGAAATGGATCGCATGAAGATAGAGGTCTTACCTAAACCTAAACTTAACGTCCAATATGCAGCGGCTGATCTTCCAACCTGTAAATTCAGTGACTTTATAGAGAAACGAATAAAATCAAGAGTGTTTCTAGAACGACAGAATCAAGCGAAATTGGAGGCGACGAGCATCAGTAATATACCTGAACCTGGGACTCTTACAGTCAGAGTCGTGCTTCACAAGGACACGGAAGTATATCCAAGAACCAATATTGAAAAGATTTACAAAGATGCCCCATACAACTACCCACGGTCCTTTCCTCATAAAGTCAAATGTGTGTTGATATTTCAGAGTATTGATGGAGTGGATGTTTTGTTTTTTGCGTTGTATATTCAGTCGTATGGCTCGGATTGTCCTCCTCCCAATAATCGTTGTGTATACATTTCCTATCTCGATTCTGTTTTTTACATGGAGCCCCGATTCATGCGTACACCTGTGTATCAAGAGGTCCTCATTGCGACACTGGAGTACGAGAAAGCACGAGGACATACCAAGGCATTCATTTGGGCATGTCCTCCACTTGCAGGTGACGATTATATTTTGTATGTGCATCCGAAAGAGCAGCGTAATCAAAAGGCGGAGATGCTTCGTACATGGTACAACAGGTTATTGGAAGATTGTCGCAAAGAAGGCATCGTTATCTCTGTGGATAATCTCTATGATTCCTATTGTCGCCGAGTGTGTAATCCGTGCGGAATTCCAAACTTTGATGGTGATTATTGGCCTGGCGTTGCTGAAGGGTTAGTGGACGACTTGGAGAAAGAGAAAATCGCCCCGACATCAATCAATGCACGGGTTGTTCGGAAGAACAATCGAAGTGTAGGAAGTAACAAGAAGGCCAACAAGTCAAAGAAAGCAAAAGGTTCCAAGTTGAAAAAGAAGAAGTCTAGTGTGGTTCGTGTGAGTGGTAGACACAAGTCTTCCACTGTTGAAGAAGAGGAAGAGGAAGGCGAGTTTGAAGGAGTTCTTTTCTGGCCTCCGCCTGAACCTGGTGAGATTCGAGACATTCCTCAACAAGATGCTTTGACTGTCAAGATCTCCGACTGTATCAAGCAAATGAAAGATGATTTTTTTGTGGTACATTTCCATCATATATGCGCCGAATGTGACCACAGTATCGATGGTACCAATGAGTTGTTTTGGTTGCCCAAGGAGTATAAGGAAGGTATGGGTGATTTGGAACACGGGAAGCAAAAATATGCTGCTCCTTATGCATTGTGCCATCCATGTTACTTAAAGGGATATACAGAAGAGTTCGATTGTGAACCTGAATTTGAGGAACCTCCCATGTATGTTCCTGTCAAAGAAGAAGTTGAAGACAATGCTGGCAAGCGTAAAGCTAGCGAAGGCGCTACACCACCTGGTCGAAAGAAGGTCAAGGAGGAAGAATCTGTTGAGCCGCCTGCTGCTCCTATTGACACCGATGATGCTGTCATGGAAGTAGTGAAACACGAAACTGATAGCCCAAAACAAATTGATGTAGTTGAGAGCCCTAAGTTGGAGGACGATGAAGGAAACGAACCAATGGTAGAAGAAGATGTTGATTTGAAGGAAGGTGATGAAGATTCTTCACTGCAGAAGGAAGATGATGATTCGCCACCGGAGAACCAAATGGAAGAGGATCAAGTGAAGGAAGATAGCGATCATCAAGTTGAAGCTGATGTAAAGCTTGAATTTGATGACAAAGATGAAGAACAGAACGAGGATATGGCTTTGTCCCCTTTGGTGGAAGAAACCGACATAGAGAACAAAGAAGAGTGCGACGATGAAAACAGTTCTATGAACGAATCTCGTCGTAGCAAGAGACATCTTGCCAAGGAAGGAGAATTCTTAGAAATCGGAGACGATGATGATTTCTTGTTGGAGGAAGAATCCTTGCAAGAAACCAAACCCAACATCCTTCCTCCTAATGTTCCTGCTAAACCACAGATGGCATGGCCACTTCGAACAGTGCCATTGAAAGACATGGCAGTTAAGCGAACCGCGATTGCTGAAGACACCAAGGATCCTGATCCGTTGATGGACAACTCGTTCTTCAATACTCGTCAAGAATTCCTCTCTTTATGTCAAGGAAACAAATACCAATTCGATCAGCTGCGTCGTGCCAAGCACAGTAGTATGATGGTGTTATATCATTTGCACAATCCTGATGAAAGTGCATTTGTCATCTCATGTAACGGATGCAACCAGGAGATCAAAGACGAATCATGGTACAAATGTCAAGAGTGCGACGAAGTGGATTTTTGCAAGTCTTGTTATAATAGACCAAATGTTCATAAGCATCCTTGCAGTATTCATTTTGCCAGGTCTAAGAGGGATGTCGCTCAGCAACAAAACATCAGAGACCACATGATTCTGTTAGTTCACGCCAGTGGATGCACCAACCCTGCTTGTGATTTCACAAATTGCACTAAGATGAAGCAGCTTTTGAATCATGGAAGGTCGTGTAGCAAGGGTTACAAAGAATGCCGCATATGTAAACGGATCTTCATGTTGTTGCAAATCCATGCAAGGCAATGCAGAGTACCTCATGGCCATTGTCCTGTTGATCGATGTGCTGATTTCAAGGAGGTAATTCGTCGTCAGAGCACTATGGTACAAGACCGCCGTATCAGGGCTCAAAATGATCGCATCAATCAAGAAAGATTGAATCAGGAGTCTATGGACCAGCAACCAGCCCCGCCAGTAGCTCAATATTCACCAACCAACTATGGGAACCATCAACACAGTACCATACGACGGGGATCTAGTGGCATGGGCAAATCAGAAAGACCGGGAAAGTTTATTACCAACTAAATTTTAAAAATGAAATATTAAACAACAAACGGTGGTGATTCAAGTGTGAAAGTCACTGGTCCATCGTTCACGATTTCCACCTCCATAATTGCTCCAAAGACCCCATCATATACACCACCTGAATGCTTCTCTTTCAATAGTTCTACAAATCGACTATACAATTCCTTGGCATCACTCGGATTCACTACATTTATAATGACCAACAAAATCAAAGTTCAAGCCAGCGCAACTTACTGCTCTTGTGAAAATCCGGTTTGGTGCCTTTATTTAAAGCAGCGTAAAGGGTGAATTGGGATATTAACAATATATCATGTGATTCGGATGAGGCACTGAGTTTCCATGGACGTCCATCAGTATCAGGCCACAAGCGCAATTTCATTATTTTGTTTATCATCCAATCTACATCTGAAAATTCATCCGTTTCACAAAGACCTATTAGACAGACAATACCTTTTCCTAGGAAGACAGTTGATTATTTACAAGCAATGAGCATTCGGAAACTACGTACCAATCTTCGAAATCAAATTGCCTTGTACAGAAACTGATCCTCGAGTTACCCGTTGAACAATAACTCGCACTGCAATGTAAAGAGTAAATGAATTAAAAGAATGATTCTAATTCAATTTTATTTGTACGTACTCCCAAACCTCCCAGTTTTCTAATTTGTGTTTATTAGTCGACGATTTTTTCCTTCCACAAACTCAATTCGAAAGCACAAAGATGCTTGCCCGTGCAGTATTGAAAGCCGGTTTGTCCAGACGCGTTTCTGCTCGCTCCTTCTCTTCATCCTCCTCGACAAACTCTCCTGCATCCATGGTAGCAGCAGGCAGTGCAGCAGCAGGACTGTTGGCGTTAATGTTTCTAGGAAGTGGCAGTAAGCCTGCGCAAGCCGCCGTTGTGGATAGTCCCGTAGAAAGTGTCGTTGAAAGTCACGTCGAAAAGCAGGAAGAGTATCGCATCGTCATTGAAGACAACTCTTGTAGAGAAGATCTTGATGCATTGGCTCTTCAAATGTCTGCTCTCGAAATGGATGTTCTTGCTTTGAAACTTTCCAAGGTCAATAAAGCGTTTGTCTTCATTAAACCGCATGCTGTTACTCCACAGGTATGTAGTTTAGTAAAATCTGGACTGGAAGCTGCTGGTATTAAAGTGATAGAAGAGGGGTCAATCTCCCACTCTGACATCGATTCGAAAAAGTTAATTGACAATCACTATGGCGCCATCGCGTCGAAGGCGGTTCTGTTAAATCCCTCCGAACTTTCTGTTCCTGAAAAGGGCAAAGAGGAATTCCAAAAGATGTTTGGAGTAAGCTGGGACGATGCAGTGTCAAGAGGAAAAGTGTACAATGCCGCGCAAGCCTGCGAGAAGCTTGGAATAAACGGAGCAGAAATGGATCAGAAATGGAGCGCATTAAAACGTGGAGAAAATCTGATTAAATTTGGAGGAGGTTTCTATTGTGGTCAAATTGGAGATATCTACGTGATGAATGGATTCTACATGTCCATGCGAGATAAATACTGCGAGGCTCCCGCTAGTATTCATTACTACTCCGTCGAGTGGAACCCATCCAAGCTAGTATGGGCTGACTTTCGGGGCATCGTATTAGGTGCTACTGATCCAACTGAAGCAACTGGCGGTTCCTTGCGAAGAAACATCTACGACAATTGGGAATCTTTGGGCTTAAAAGCCATGCCAGATGTTGGCGATAATGGCGTTCATGCAAGTGCTTCTCCTTTTGAAGCTATGGCAGAAAGAGTCATTTGGCTCCAAAAGGATCTTAACGATGAAGCCATTGCGAAATACGCTTTCAAATCTGGTGTTTCAGAAGATACATTGAGAGCATGGATGAAAGATGCCCAAGTAAAGAGTGGAGATAAATCAACCTCCATATTTGATTTGTTTGAGGATCTAGACACCGATGAGGTCCTTGCACTTCTCAGAGAAGTTAACTAGTTTCAAAACCATTTTGGATACGTAGTGAGATTCTTTCTTCTTTTAAAATAATAGTTCTAACAGCTTTTCGATATCTTGCATAAAGGGAATCTGAATTCAATGACGATGAACACCAATTCGTATCACCGTACAATTTGATCACCCAAAATATGCAATGCTATCGAATTCGCACATATCCAGTTGAAAAGAAGAACAAACAAGAGGAGAAGAAAGTAGATGACAGCGAGAAACCCGTCGATTACGGTGCCCAACACTTACAGTACAAGGATGGAACTGCTTGTTTAGAATGAAAAGTTGCCGAATCATGGGAACATCCTTCACTATGGTAACAGATTGGTTTCTAACGTATATCACGCAGATTGTCTAGGAATCCAACTATCATCAATTTTTGTACCTCTGCTCAAAAGTTTATTGAATTCAGTGATTCCACATAATGTTCTTGCTTCTGATTGGCTCTTTTCTTTCAACATGATACTCTTGTTTATTAAGAAATTAGCATTTGATGGCTTTTATCCACTACTAGGTTTTAAAAAAATCCACTACTAGTAGTTTTAAAAAATCGATTTTTGTTTTTGTTAAAAAAAAAAAAAAATCGATTTTTGTTGTTGTTTAAATTCAAATTCCGAAACCTAAAAGAGAAGCCCCCCTCCTCGATGCAACCCTAACTAAAGAAATGGCGACATGGCGTGAACAGCAGTTGGCTCAAAATTTTGAAGAGAAATATCCGGCATGGTATCGATGGGCTGGAGTAGGCGGAATCATATGCGCGGCCGCATTCCAGCATCATCGTATTAACGAAATGAGACAAACCATTCCGATGAGCAAAACTGATTTTCTAGCGATAGTATTTGCCAGTGGAGGGGCAGCATTGTTAGCGTCCAGTTCGATGACTACTAAGAAGATAGACATGGTTAGTAATTCTCCCACGCATTCTAGCGCCAGTGCAATAGGATCTTTGATAGAATTTGACTTCACGGTTTTGAATAAACGTTTCGCTCAGGAAGAACAGGTATTGGAGGCGGTTGTGAACCAGCAACCATTTTGGTTTCCTCAAGAAATTCAAAATCTAATGATTGAAGCTGAACGAGAAGAAGAAAAATCATCCCGGGCTCAATTGCTGGAAAAGGAAAAGCGAATCGAAGCGATTATAAAACAAGATATGAAGGAGCTGCCTCTTATCAAAGTTTTGCAAAAGCTAAAACGCAGGGTTTATGTGGTTGATTTTGCTGACTATTTGCATGCCATTCCGCTGAGTCAGGACATTGGTGTTTCAGATCCAGCAACTCCACTTAGTAGTATCGAATGGATTGGCGTGTTTAGAGACACATGCTCATTGTTGATTCAAATAGCGAGTGACTTTGACACCGTTGTTATCCGATTGAGTTCACCTGGTGGCTCTGTTTCAGAGTATGGACTGGCCTCCTCCCATATCCTTAGGTTGAGAAACGCTGGTATCACAGTGGTTGCGTGCATCGATACTGTGTGTGCGTCAGGGGGGTACATGATGGCTTGCTGCTGTGATGAGATAGTCGCTGCCCCTTTCGCTCTTGTAGGATCGATTGGAGTAGTGGCAGAAATCCCAAATTTTTCAAAATTGCTCAAAAGGGTTGACATAGATTACTTTTTATTCACTGCTGGGAAATTCAAACGTACTGTAAGTTTAGAATATGCATTGCCGATGGTTTTTTAGTAATTTGACTGATTTGTTATTAGGTTCATCATCTGGCTGAAAATTCCCCTGAAGGAATTGAAAAGTTCCAGGAGCAGCTGGATGACATTCACAAATCGTTTCAAGACCATGTTCATAAAAATAGAGATGCAGTGGATATCGAAGCTTCCTCTACTGGCGAGGCTTGGATTGCAAACGAGGCAAAAGCCAAGGGTCTAGTTGATATTTTGATGACAAGCGATCAATACTTGGACATCAAAGAGACCGAAGAGTATGATCTCATCCGAATAGGACTCAGAAAGAAAAAGAATCGTAAAACGTTGACTATGATGATAGTAGATAGGGTTTTTACATCTCTTCAACAAGCATCCGCGCTTCCTCCAATGTTTCAAGCAAAACTTTAATCTCGAATCTCAAGTATTCTTTCGAATATAGTCCCATAAAGTTAGCCCTAAAGCAAACCCCGATTTTCAAAATTTATTCTAGATTTTCGAGTATCGCTTGAATGCGATGCTTCAATTGAACAATAGTTGGTCGATGTCTAGGGTCCCGTTGAAGCACAAAATATAAAAGTTCATGTTCAACCAACGAACCAAGTTCAGTTCCAAGTTTCTCCACAAGCTTGCTCTTCTTCTCGTTGGATATTAAAGATACAGCCTCACAAGAAGTCAGTCTTGAAAAGAAGAGAGCCCAATTCTGGTCGGCATCACAGAAGAGAAATTCTTGGCACAGTAATTCATAAAGGAGACATCCGATGCTCCAAATATCAGATGCCGAATTCGTTGTGCGCTCGTAGCTCCTTCGACGGTCGTGATTTTCTCGTAAAAGCGCATTTTGAGGAGTGCAAACTTGCAGCATTTCTGGAGATTTAATACATTCTGTCCCTCTGCTTGAATATTGAAACATATCAGCATTCGAAAAACAAACGGATTCCCCGAAATCAGCCAGGATTACTCGATCCTCCAAACTTCTCAAGATGTTATCGCACTTAATATCATAATGAACAATACCCAAGCTAAACATGTTATATACGCATTCAACCACTTGCAACATAACGTTCAAACACTTCTTCAATTTCTCCAAGGAGCTGTCTGCCTCTATTGTGGCTCGCCAAGATGTCAAAGTGCACACCCCTTTCTTCATTACTATTCTGACATCTTTATCAGCATCTAGTCCAAATGAATGCAATCCAGTAGCATACATTCCACCAAACGTTTCTTGCATCCTTTGCAATGCCAACACTTCATTGAATAGTCGAGAGATACTTGTTGTGGCCTTGCCTAAGTGGATTTTCTTGACAACAAGATCAGGATTTGATTCGCAAACATGGACAGAACCATGACGACCCATTGCTATCGTCTTTCCTAATATGAAATCATCATCGTCATTCGTTCTAACGATAAGTTTCAGCAACCGTATGGACGTTGCATTCTGCTTGCCAAACGTCGCCAAGGGTGTCACCGGCATGTTCGTCAATTGGTCAAATATACTGTTTAAGACTCGAGTGGCTTCAGCTATTAAACCAAATTCACTGTCTATTAATAGCATCACCAATAGCCCAAGGGGTTTGAAAATATCTCTTGTAGCTTTCTTGGTCAATGACAGGCGCAGAGAAAGTACTGCCGAGTTGACAGGCTTGTTAAAAGGAGGCGGTGGTGGTGGACTGCCTCGAATATCTTTTACCAATGTTTCAATAGCGTCATACTGACTTATTAATACTGTTTTTACAAAAGGCCCTTCCACGAAGATCAATTCCTGCAGTTGATTGAACTCAGCGTATCGGTTTTTCCAGAGCTGCTGGATTTTGGTACAAATGTTTTCAGAAGGTATAGCAGGAGTACTTTGTACTTTATGCAATGATAATTTCAATTTCCGCACCAGGCATGTCGGCATCCCTTGCTCCGATGGAAACACCTCCATAAAAAAATGTATCCGTTAATCTTTTTTCATTAAACAACAACAAAAATCGATTTTTTTAAAGCACTACTTGTAGTGGATAAAAGCCATCAAATGCTAATTTCTTAATAAACAAGAGTATCTTGTTGAAAGAAAAGAGCCTGATGGCAATCTGTGAGGTAATCAGAAGCAAGAACATTATGTGGAATCACTGAA
>Ga0105054_10009047_pt1 | contig 13047 bp, 6 predicted proteins | sample BON02_FD_78091 | JGI IMG/M metagenome (GOLD analysis project Ga0105054, IMG submission 78091) | Freshwater microbial communities from Lake Bonney liftoff mats and glacier meltwater in Antarctica - BON-02 (megahit assembly) | ecosystem: Environmental > Aquatic > Freshwater > Ice > Glacier...
CATCAAATGCTAATTTCTTAATAAACAAGAGTATCTTGTTGAAAGAAAAGAGCCTGATTATATAATTTATTCAACATGCTGGTAACTTCAAATCGGTTGACACGTGATTCGAGGAATTTCGTCTAATTCCACACTAGCAAATTTTGGACTGTTTCAGGTTAAATCCTAGTAGGATTGTGGTTCACACAACCAACACGTGCGCCGCGAACTTCTTCTTTTAGTTAACTGTATTTTGAGTATTTCATTCTTCTTGAAATTGGTAGCCAGTTATTTTATCCAGCAGTTGTAGAATTTAAAAGACATAATATATTCAAAGACCCGGTGTACCATTATTTATAGTAAATATGAAATACACTTGATCTCATAATAGTGAATATTCCATGTGCTATTGGAAACGGAGCAATTTTGAAACTGGAAAAATTCTAGAATTACTAAAATGTGAAACAATAACTACAGGTGCGTTTGCTCATTATTAATTATTAGTGATCAAAACCAAAACCAAAACTTACACACAATGAACTTGAAATTCGCACTAGCAGCATTGGCCGGTTCTTTCATTGCAGTAAAAGGAGGTTCGGAAGGGCAAGTGGTTTCAAGTATGCCAAAGTTGGATTTGAGCAACATCGAAGCAGCACTGCGAGGAAATGGTAGACATCTTGCTGTTTGCCCCAATTATCAAACAGTGTCTAGTTCCTGCTGTATTGGTGAATGCGGCCTAGCATGTTCTTCGGGGACATACTGCTACTTGACCCTGAATGAATGTGAATGCCGCATAGGGAGCGGCGGAACTTTGGGCGATTCTTTAGACTTCACTATTTACGATAGTACAGATATGGCTATTATATACGCGGCTGTTTTAGCAGTGAATCTTCTGATTGCCGTTGCCATTGTATTTTGCTGCATTTTCCCTTCCTTGCGAAAGCAGGAAGCTCATCTTCCTCAAGAGCTTCAAATTGTGGACAGGAAAAAATGCCTTGCAATATCGTTGTCTTTCTGCTTTGGTGTTATTGGAGCACTGATTGCATACTTTCTCATTAAAGGAGAGATAAGTACCAATAATAATAACTTTATGATGAGAGGGGGACAAGTTGCTCCAGCTCAAGTGTATCCGGCGAAACTTGGTTAATAAAATAAGAGATTAATACATTTTGACATTAGGTTGTCCAGTTTAAATAGGTTGAAATTTAGGTCTCGACAAAACAAAAATTTTCGAGGCGAAGAAATCTGCATGAGCGGATACCCCCATAGTAACCGAAACCCACGAAAGGCCCCCAAAGGAGACATTCTATATATGCATTCAAGTATGAAAACTTTTGAAAATTACGAACAACGTATACAATTTTATCTCTTCATGGGCAATATTGGGAACGGCTTTATTATGATAAATCACTATTCAATAGACCTTCTACAGCAAGTTCTACTTTTCCAATGCCTCATATTTTCAAGAAATCTGTTTGAAACAATCTGAAGCACCACTTTATGTGAATAGAAGTTGAACAAAGTAGTGGAGATCAATTATACGATCTCGTTTATAGTGCGAGAAGAACTAAAATTTGCGGGTGCGGCGAGTTTCAATTATGTGAAAGAAGCGCCGTAGGCTTCCAAATTGAATTATCCACCACTTGTACAAATACAGCAGTAAATTTTGGGTATGTGTTATATCGCCGCTTTTTTAATTAATTGCAGATTTCATCCTGAGGAATGAAGGATTCAATGTGTTTTAAATCTCCGGTGTTTCTAGGATGAAAGTAAGAAAACATTTGAATTCTCGATTCAAATAACCTACCGGGATGTAAACTAACAACGAGGCTGACCCAGGGTTCAGTGAAGTATACATCGACATTGAAACAATGGCCGCCGAATAGTTTCAGCACTCGAGCGTGTAATTGGGATAAATTGCCTCAGCAAATCGTCATTCGAACTCACAAATAGTATTCACATACTTCTTAATTTTTAACTTTTGGGGGCAACGAGCTAAGAATGATAAACCAATCTTCACTCCTGACCGGATTGACACTCTAAGCTATATTTTATAATGCCACTTGCGTTCCTGGTTTTGGAGGAAAAGATTTAATTAAATAGTGAATCTGCCCAAAATAAATTTGAAAGAATGGCCTCGTATCTATGGCCATTTGAGTACGAGCCTTATGATATTCAGAAAGAGTTTATGTCTGCTATGCTGGAGACTCTAGACACGGGATCGTGTGGGATATTTGAAAGCCCTACTGGAACTGGTAAGAGTTTGAGTATCATTTGTTCTGCGTTGCCTTGGTTGATACACAATCGAGGCAAATCGTTGGTTCAAAAATCAGAAGAAAATTATGTTGACGATGTTCCTGGCTGGATCTCTACATTTAAGAGGAAGCATGATGAGGATGAAATCATGGCTATGGAACTGAAACAAAAGGAAAGGAGAACTCGTGTGGAATTACAACGAGATCAAAGACACATTTTCAAAACCAAATCCGCTTCAAAACCAACTAAACGGATAAGATCGCAATTATTTTCCGATGATGAGTTTGGACCTGAAGAAAGCGGAGATGAGTTTGATGATGAATTTGGGAACGACAGTTCTGAAGAGGAGATTGGCGATGCTGCAAATACACGAAAAGTATTCTTCTGCAGTAGAACTCACTCACAACTCTCGCAATTTATGAATGAAATTGCACGGACACCGTTTTCTCGTAGTGTTGCATGTCTAGCTCTTGGCTCGAGGTCTCAATTATGCATCAACCCGAAACTGAAAGATTCCGGGTCCCCTACTATAATCAATGACGGTTGTTTGGAGTTATTTGACAAAGCCAAACAAAGCAGTAAACAGTCTAAGAGATTGCAAGGCCAAAATATGTCCTTACGCAGATCCGTTTGTCCGTTCTACGATAAAAGCAGCATATCTAAACTACAAGACCATATTTTGTACGAGTCACAGGACATTGAGACGATTGCTGCTCTGGGAGAAAAGATGCATACGTGTCCTTATTATGGTTCTCGAATGTCTGTTCATGATGCTGAATTTGTGGCCTTGCCTTACTCGATGCTTTTGCATAAAGAAACCCGAGACTCATTGGGAATCTCGCTCAAAGGCAATATTGTAATTTTTGATGAAGCCCATAATTTGATTGAGGCCGTTAATAGTGTTCATGGTTCTTTGGTGACTTTTTCAAACTTGGTTCGAGTACACTCGGAACTTTTGGAATATAGAAAACGATACAAAGCCAGACTCGGTCCGAAAAACCGAATAGGGTTGAATAATCTGGTGGTATTTGTCAATGGATTGTTTACTTTCCTGAATCAACTACCTAGGAACTCTAGTGATGTTAACACGCTATCTAGTAGCCGTTTAGTCATACAGGCTAAAATTGATCATATCAATATCTATGAATTAATCGCCTACATTGAAGAAAGCAAATTGACCAAAAAATTGCAAGGTTTCGCTGGAAAATACATCGAGAATGTTGAAATCCACAAAATGACGGACAGAAAAGCTTCATCATTGCAGGATATTCTTGGTTTTTTTAAAGCCATGACGAACACTGCATGTGATGGCAAGATACTAATATCGTTTAATGACGGGGAGCCTTTTCTGAAATTCCTCAATCACAATCCAGAGACATACTTCCAAGATATTGTTAAAGAATGTCACGCGATAGTTCTTGCAGGTGGGACTATGCAGCCTACCGAAGATGTAGTCATGCAGCTCTTCCGTGCTGTTCCAGAGTCACGACTTCGTTTTTTTAGTTGCGGGCATGTAATCCCGAATGAAAACATGTCTTGTTTTACACTTGGTGTTGGGCCGACTAAACAATCTTTGGAGTTCAATTTCGCCTTTCGTAATTTGAATTCAGTTATTGATGAAGCGGGGAGATGTGTCTTGAATATATGTACAGTCGTTCCTCACGGAGTTGTGCTCTTCCTGCCTTCCTACAAGTATGAAAACGACGTATATCGTCGATGGGAGGAAACTGGGCTGCTGTCCAAGCTCGTGAATAAAAAACGGCTTTTCAGAGAGGTTAAAGGGGCTACTGATACAGAATCTATCTTGGCTGAATATGGCCGGGCATGTATCAGTGGAGGCGCGGTGCTGATATCTGTTGTAGGTGGAAAACTCTCGGAGGGTATCAACTTCAAAGATGAACTTGCTAGATGCGTGGTGATGATTGGATTACCATTTCCAAATCCAAACGATCCTGAAATGAAAGCCAAGTTACAATACCTCGAAACTCGCAATCAAAACAAGAATGCATACTGCGAGAATCAATGTATGAAAGCTGTCAATCAATGCATCGGAAGAGCTATCCGGCATAAAGGAGACTATGCATCAATTGTTCTTATCGATGCAAGATACTCGTCTCCCCGTATAAAGAATAAACTTCCAAAATGGATTTCAACTAACTTGCATGAATCCTCATCATTTCCACAGTTTTTCCGAGCACTCGTGTCTTTCGTAAAAAATAAAAAATGAAATTGTTTTGCTATGAAAATCTCATACATAGTAAACAAGAAGATATCGCCGTTAGTATGTCTGGGATTAAGCGACTGATCTATCGCTCACATAATGGACACAAGGACTCTCCAGTAGACGCAGCTGCATCTCAAAGATCTGCTCTGGGCAGTGATGAAAACGTAGGGGAGTTTATTGCCAGTATGGTCGGCGTTCGAGCTGCGTATGTCGTAGAGGAAAACGAATACATGAGAGATAAAATGTACCATGTCGGAACATTCGGATTTGGAGCGAAGAAAGGGATTAGTGATGGATATAGTCTGCATGAAACGAAGGTTGGAAGTGTGTGGAAACCTAGGATTCTAATAGTCACCAACTGCTCCATTTGTTTGTTTGCCTTGAAGGGAAAACCCCCCACCGTTGATTCGACAACCGATACCAAAGCAGGTGATCCTCATTCTTCGCCAAATTCAAGTATTCGAACTCTTGGAGATATGGGAGACAAAGCAGGAGGTTCACTGCTTAATTTATGTGAGGAACTACGTACCAGTATTCCCATGGAAGATATTCACTATGTTTCCGAACCCAGCATTCCTGCTTCACAAAAAGATTTTCTAATAAAGATACAAAGTACTCTAGTGACTGGTTACTTAAGCACTACCCTTATTAGGCTTAAGTCCAAAGAAAAACACAACGAGCTAATGAATATCATGGAGCTATCACTTCGGTCGTACAGATCGGCATTGGATGCCTTGAAAGAAGGAAAATTCGATCAAAATCGCTCTTTGAAAAAAACTGTTGGAGTTACGATGGTAACTATTGCAACAAATAGTCATGATGAAAAAGTGCTTCACCATCTTGTTGAGTGGGATCAGCCAGTGGTACTGCAATCATCTGCTGATTCTTCAATTTCGGTGTATCTCAATGGGTTTTCCAATCAGAATTACGTCGCTAAGATCCTTCCTTACATGCTTCGTTGTGGTGCTTCAAGGAATGCTCCTGTTTCGATTCGAGCCAATCCAATCAATACCAACTTAAAGTCCATCAGTCTACAAGTTGCAATCAAGAAATCAGGTTCATCTCTACGTGAATCCTCTGTGATAGCTCGTACTCCACAAATTCTTCTGACCTATACGATGCGTGAAACGACGACCATCTTTTTGGTCTGTTTGGTAGTTGTATTTTTCTACGCTGCTCCTGAAGAGTATCTCACTAGAGACTTTTTATTGTCGATGATGATAGTACCTGTACTTACGATCATGCTCGCTTCAAGATCTCTTCAGCAACACAAACCTGTTCTTGGGACTCCTACTATCGAGAAGTCATCGGCACACAAGTACGAAATCATTTTTGTGTCAGCGGAGGAGAATTTGGCGAATGGTATTATGGATGCATCAGAGGATGAAGAGACATATCTAATCAATAACTCTGTCTCGAGAAGAAACTCGTTGGTGTCAGCAGTACATGCTATGGGTCCGTCTTCAAGGAGCTTGTCTGTATCAGACCATGCTCCTCAGGAAGGTATTGATGTTTTAATAAGCGCCCTTTCGGGAGCAGACAAGCTGGAATCACTTTGTGAAGATGATGTCCCACAGAAATGGCTTGATGCGACTGATGGGAATCACGATGACGCAGTCAGACAATGGAAAGATTCATTAAAGTGGAGACGGGATTTTGACATTGACAATATGCTTACGAAACCACAGCCGAAGTTTTTCATCATCAAACAATTATTTCCGCATTTATGGTTTGGCCTTGATAACAAGAACAATCTCGTTACGCTGGAACGTTTTGGGGAGTTGAAGAAGAATGTTAAGGATATGATTAAAGAAGGAGTGACTGCCGACGACTTCGCTTATCACTGTGTATTTCTCAACGAGTATTGGATTAAGAATAGACTCGCTACAACAGGACGACTTAATAAGATCGTGGATTTGAAAGGTTTTGGTATAAGTCAACTAAGTGGGGAAGTGATTAACTTTCTTAAACCGATGAATGCGTTGATGCAGCAATATCCTGAACTTTTAGAACAAGTATACATCATCAATGTGCCCAGCAGTTTCAAATGGGTGTGGAAAATTGTGTCGCCGTTTCTGGCTAAGAAAACAACAGAAAAGTTTCACATTATTCAGAATGCAGAGAAAGTGAAGGAAACTCTGGCTAGTGTGATTCCCTCGTCTGTGATCTTTCCGGAGTATGGTGGGACCAATGAGTTAGATCCTAAACGCCTTGCATTTGAATTTCAATCTGCAAACTATGTCAGGACGCTTAACAAAAACAACGGGGTTGATGCGCCTATGGACTGGCATGTGACTCAGGAATTGCCTATTGCATCACTCGTTGACAATGGCGAATCGAAACTCATGAACGAGTTGTTGGACACTCTGGTTGGCAGTTGGGTTCCTGATAACACTCGTAGCGACTCCATGGATCCGCTGCTTGCATTGCAAGGTGCAAACGTAATCAGTCGTAAAGCTGCTGCGTTGGTTCAAATCCACCAATCCATTCAAGTGACTGGTATGGATCCTTTGAGACGTTTTGAAGTGACCACTAAAGCAGGACCAGTACAAACTATAGTGGGGGGTATATTGAATGCTGTTGAACCTACGTTATGTGACGACGGAGAAACTTGTCATGTTCTTTATGAGAAGGTGCCTGATGGGTTTCAAGTTATGGACGGAAAGTGTATCAAGATTAATTCAATCCTGCGCAATGGAGATAGACGAGTGGTCTGTCATGCGATTGCACAAGAAAACACAAATGAAAAGTTTACGTTGATTACCTACACCTCGGCAAAGAAAAACCAAACAGTTACCATTAAAATTATCCACAATCGAGCATCTCCACATTTGAAAACAGACAATGGATCTATGGATGTAAACCTGGAGCCTCGATTAGAGCCTCGTGTGGCATTAAACTCGATCTAAATTAAACATAGTATATAAAGAAAAAAAGACGCGAAGTTGGAGCGTCGACTAGTATTAAACTCGAAATAATTCAATATATCACATCGCCACATTTGAAAACAGACAGCGGGTCCACAGATGCAAACCTAGAGCCTCGACTAGCAAGACGACTGACTTTCCGGCTGTTTGGTGTACAATGTGCATGTGTGATCTTCACTACTGAACATGGATTAGAGAGCCTGTATGACATCTTTCTTAGCAAATACAAGACCCGGTTTTCGGCTCCCAACATATTCTGTACAAAATCAACTTGGTTAATGAAACTGCCAATTAAGGGTGGAGCAAAAATAAATGCATCGTGGCTGCCTCTATATTGCCTACATTCATTATATTCGGTTGGGTGGCACTTGCTTGGTTGACGACTCAGCCCGAGTACAAGTCGTTTCGTACCAAAGTATACTATCGGGTTACTGATGGCATTAACTTGCCTTAAACATCCTAGCGAGCTATCAAACAAAATGTCACTGTTGCTAATAATAGCCACCGTTCCACGTGCAAGGGCGAGGTTGGCGTAGTCGAAGAAGTATTGGTATGTAGGTTGGGAATCGACTTTTCGAACGACTAACTTTTTCAAAAACATGGAACTGACCGGGGAAAATACAAGAGCAGGGTTGAATTCACCTTCGACGATAAGATGCAAATAATCAATCAGTTGATTTTGGATGTTGCGGTTCAGAACATCGGCTATTTCTTGGTGGCGCTCTTTCGAATAATCAGAATTATTGTAATAGGAAACGATCAAGTGAATTCCACTATTGAATTCCGCAACAGGTTCTTTCACCAAAATGGAACTAACATTATGGGATTTTGGTTTGGCGTGTGGCGTTGTAGAAAACCGCAGCTGATGCGAATGATAATTTAGACTAAAATGCTTTACCTTAGAACTACCTAAAACACAGAATAAAACTTACTTGGATAGAACACTACATATAATCAGAATTAGAAGAATCGCAATTCTCCACTGGGTGTTGCGCTTCATTCATGCAAGACACGAAGAAAAAAATACGTCGAAAACGGTGAAGCACGAAGGGGGCTTCTATCTCTATTGACTATTATGGTTTTCATTATCTGTACCCTACACGGTACCTCCCCTTGAAAACAAACATTGGATTCAAAACTGTTACAAACGGCTGCACACCTTTATGAAAGAATCACGAATATTAGACTCTTCAGCTGAAGTTGGCTTGAGCGTCCGAGTGAACGAGTCAACCGAGACTGACGAGGATGAGATCTTTAACGAGCCTATAAATTACCAAGAGAATGTTCTCATTGCTGCACTCAACCCTTATTCAAAACGCTGGGATGTTGTTCCTATTCGAATTGGATTCTATATCATTGGGGCCCTCATTGCTTTAGTTATAACTTTCAGAGGGTTTCACAATTTGGATATGCTTGGATGTGCTATTGGCGCAATCGGTGCCCCCTTAATCCTTCGCGTTTCAATCCTCATCTCTGAAAATTGGATTTTCTTGTATCAATATAAGAAAAAACAAAAGGCGCAGTATCCCATGGTGACCTGGTTATCGTTTACTTTGTTCATGGATTGTGTGTACTATTTCACCAACCCAAATAAGCCCGAAGATTGCAGGTTGACGGACAAAGTTCGAGATGCAGCTGAAATATTCGATCATCGGAAAGACGCGAAATTTGAAAAAGATGGTCGCTTTTATTTTGATTTTGTTGCAGATACAGGGGATGGTTTTAATGCTACTTATTCAGTGGCCAATTTAATAGGGAAGAAATCTCTGAAAGTCACCGAGCATCATCAAGACGGAACTACGGTGGAGACAGAACTACCCCGAGCCAAAGTACTAGTACATGGTGGCGATATATGCTACCCATTTCCCACTTATGAAAATTTCCTGATGAGATTCGTGCAACCATTTGGATGGGCTTTCCCTAAGTCGCGAAGTGAAGGAGAAAGTATTTACTTTGCTTGTGGAAATCACGAGTACATGGATGGCAATCAAGGATTTCGCAAGTTTCTACTTCCTAGAGAAAATATTGGTGGATGGAAGTTTTCCCAACAAGGCACTTACTGTGCTTTGAAATTGCCTCAAGGATGGTGGGCCTTTATTATTGATTTAGGCCCGGAACCAGAAGACATCGATGAATATCAGTTGGAATTCTTCGATTCTATTGAAATGGACTCTACAGATAAAATCATTCTTGTATACCACGTGCCTGATTGGATCAAGTGCGGTACCATGGGTTACAATAACATGGAAATATTGAGAATGTGGCGACGGGACTTAGGCGATCGAGTTCGATTGGTGTTGGCAGGAGATTTGCATTACTATAGACGCATGGAAGTCGATGAAGATGAATTCGAAACCCCTGAAATTGTCGTTAAGACAACGAATAACAATGTAGCAAAAGTCAACTGCGTCGTTACAGACAAGCAAACCTTTGTAATAGCTGGGCATGGAGGAGGGTTCGGCCATTCGACTGACTATCCTGCAGTGCAACGTGCTGAACTGAAAGGAGAAAGGAAGTTTCTTGAGAAGAAATGCGATTATCCTGAACCTCAAGTATGGAAGAATATATTTGCATATCGATGGCCATTGATGTTTATTACCACGACAAACCACATATACTCCAGAGTATTAGGTGCCGTGTACATGATCTTGTTCATGGGCGTCTATCCAAATACATATGCGGGACTTTCTTGGACCTCGTTTTTCTGGACCATGGGACGATCGGCCTTTTTTTACTATGCTCTTGGATGGTTGATTGTGACACATTTTATTATGGTAACTGCCAACTACGCTATTCCAAATTTTTCAAAACTCGTCACTGCTGGAGTTTTGATAACGATTCATACTATGCTTCATGTACTTTTGGCGTTTGTGGTGCGATACGGTTTGGATCGCTTTTTTATATTCTTCTATAAGCGGGAAATTTGGCAGGTTAATAAGTTTGATATCCAGGATGAACTGAGTTGGCTTCAAATCGCTGGATACACCCTTTCTCTTAATCTCGCTATGTATTTGTTTGGAACAATATTCGCACCATTTATAACAGCTTGTTACTTTGCAATGTCAATCAAGGTATTCGATTGGCATTACAATGAGGCAATAAGTATGCTTCAGCATCCTCATCATAAAGGTTTTTGCAGATTCGCAATAAACTCCAACGGAGATCTAGATATGTACTCCATCGTAGTTGATCGCTATGCTGGTAAATGGAAAGAAATTTCTCCCGAGAAACGAACGACTGAGGAACCAGCGAAACTTCAGTCGCAATTCTTGAAGCATCATCTTTTGGAACGCGTCACTCTGAAGAAAGTACCAAAAGCGCGCTCTAGGAAAAGACCCACATTATCCAATACCTATAAAGATGAACCTCATCGATTGTGATTGAAACCGAGATTCTACTATCCAAAAAATTAAATTAATGGTTCATGATTTTCAAAATTCCAAATAAAATGGTACGGTCCCCGAGGGTTATTCTAACTACCATTTTATAAAATCGATTTTTGTTGTTGTTTGAAATTCAAGTAAATTCAACCAAACGGTTTTGGTCGTTGCTGCTGGCGCTTCCCTTTAAAAGTTATAATTGATTCCAATTATAAAAATGAGCAAAGTGAAAACGTTCTACTCTGGTGGAGGAAATGCCGCAACCTTAGTGAGCCAAGGAGATGATGTTGTTGGGGCTCATGTGCACCTAGTTGGAGGAGCAGTGGAGATTAGAAATGATCCACCAATCATCAAAGTAGGCCATGATGTGAAACATGCACGATCCGAATTTGACAAGATCCTTGGTAATGTGAATTATGTTCTGCAAGACAGTGAATACGATTCGAGGTACACGGCACCTCCATCAGTTTGCTATGGCGGTCCTAGTAGGTTGATTCGTCCGGTGGAAGCAGGAGTCTTCGCATACGACTCATCAGGAATAGTTTCTTCAAGAAGACACAGCTTTCAGAAAGAGAGTCTACCGGTGGTCTGGTACAATCAAGATCCAAATACTTCAATAGAAGATTCGGAATATGATTCGAAGTATCACAGGTATCCAAAAGATTTTCTGCCTGCAAAACCGACAAGAACGGATGCCACAGAATCTGTGCCATCAATTTGGGGAGATTCAAACGTGAAAATGGAATCAGAGCAACATGAAAAATTTCGTGCTTTCTCAAAACAGGAGTTGAAAAATTTGGCGTCGCCGATCGTTTCAGTAGAAACCCTAATGGCTTCCCCACCACAATCAGCTTTTGATTTAGTAGCACTCCGTGAACAGTTTAATTCGGAAATGGAACATCTTTACAGAAGGGATTTGAAAAACGATTATCAAACTGAATACTCAAGTATGTCAACGCCCCCAATCACCACTGCTGATGAGTTAAAAGGTGTGAAAGACTACAGCAAAGGTAGCGAGTACTATGATTCATTTCGTGTGACCGTTGATGATTTGAAGAAAGACCATAAACCGCCAGCTGGTATCGTAACACCTCCAAGACAACCTCTGTTCGAAACTAGATTGCCCGGTGCCCACGTTAGCGAATATGATGCTGCTTTTATTCCTCGATCTATAGAAAGGGTTCGTCCATTTTTACCGAAATCTGACGACGATATATTTGGGATACCAGAAATCGTTCGAACCAATAGTCCTGTACCATCAAAGAACCGCAACAAACTAACTGAATACGAAGAACAGTATTCTTGTAATCCAAAGAAAGCCAAAGAAGATCAACGTAGGCCTCAATCGCCTTCTTACGTGTCGCAATACAATATTGCCTTTGATCACGCCGAAGATGTTGTAGCGCGCCATGATGATATTGGTCTACCTCCTCATGAGCATATGAATCCTGTTCGGGTATCAGAGTACAACGCTTCATACGATCATTTAGCTGATAAAGTACTGGAGCCGAAACACATTGTAGAGATTAAGCCGAAGTCTTCCCTTGGTATCACGGAATACGAAGGAATATTTTGCAAATATGATATTTCAAAAGGAGAAGAACTTTTGCAACAAGAGGAACAAGAACGTCAAAAGGTGGTGCTAAAACCAGCCTATGCAGGAGAGCCGACAAAGTCCCATAAACATCATTTGTTTAGATCTGAAATAAATCCAGGGTATGTGGTTCGATCCGAGTACATGGACAAATTCCCTTCTAGGAAGTTCAAGAAACCAACAGAAGGAAATGCATCCCGTACTACTAAAACTCACGATGAGATGATTGCCAACTTCAGTGAGAAGAATCTCAAATGGTGGTCGCAAAAGGGCAAGCGACTTTGGCGAGCATTCAACCCAGTCACCATGAATCCACGCTACAATCCATTTTCAAATCTTCGCAAAACTCCGAAAACCGAGTATCAATCAAAATACTAAAAATCTATAGTTTCGAAGTTTGAAAAATCTATTTTAAAATCACCAGATAGGTCTTTACAACTTGCGGAATGGGGTTTGAAGACCGAGATGAGCGTATTGATGAAACTATTTGAGAAGTTAGATAGAGCTTAGAGTATGTTGGTCCAATCACCGGAACTCGTGGTATTTAAATCATACGTGCAGCGCTTGCCATATAGTCACGCGTTACATCATTTACTTGCGCTTTAGTTTTTAATTGTATTTTCTACTTTCCTTACATTTTGGATCTCAAAGCGTCCTATATGGTAGATAGGTTCACAGAAATATCGC
>Ga0105054_10009052_pt1 | contig 13040 bp, 11 predicted proteins | sample BON02_FD_78091 | JGI IMG/M metagenome (GOLD analysis project Ga0105054, IMG submission 78091) | Freshwater microbial communities from Lake Bonney liftoff mats and glacier meltwater in Antarctica - BON-02 (megahit assembly) | ecosystem: Environmental > Aquatic > Freshwater > Ice > Glacier...
ACGTGTATACATCAGTCACGGCACACATATCCATGAGTCATAGCACACACATTTATGAGTGCCACTAATATACAATGCATATATATATACACACACATGTATACTGTACCGTCCAAGCATGGAGAAATCGCGCTTTGGTGCCCACGAACTCCTTGTTTGCAGGATTTTGAGTATTGTTGCATACTCAAAATCCTGCACACGAGGCTTCACTGACATTACTAGTAGAGATAAGCTAATTTACATAGATTACCAACACGGGGTGAGCAAAATTGTGTACCAGCGGTAATCAATGGTGCCTGGTTTTGATGTTTGTTTGTTGTTTTTGTTCTCATTTTATCAAGGTGCTGTGACAAGAGTGCACTTTACTCAAGAGTGCATTTTACTCATTTTTGGATGCTGGTAAAACAGGATGTTTCTCGACCACTTGCCATCAGGTCAAAATTCTCAAAAAAATTCCTCGCTACTGGATTTATTATATACAGTGACTATAGGGCTGACATTTAAGGCTGAAAAAGTCAGCTCGCTACTAGATTCACTATATACAGGGCTGACCTTTCGGAGAATCTTTCGTAGTCATCGAGCAACGTGTATTATGGCTGCACAATGCAGCGCGCCTGCCGCCCATCGCACAAGAGCGCTACCACTCCAAGTCGCGATTCTAAGCGCGTCTTCCCAGAAATCATGCACAAACCACACATGCACATGCGTTGCGTTCCGCAGTAGAATTGTTTATATGGCAAAATAGCAGTAACTTCAGTAGAATTGTATATCGCAGAATAGTCAATTCGTGTCGAGGCAGTGGGGGGGGGTTTTGCGGCTTGAAATCACAGCCTGCGTCGTTCTGCTATTTGTATATAGGACTTGTGTGTAAAACGTGTAGATATGACACTTTCCACTGAAAATGTAAAATCCCCTAAATCCACCACATCAAAACACTCAGATTCCTCGGTATCTCGTGGTACAAATTCAAAGTGAAATTTTTGTGTAATTCGAATCTGTGACTTGAGTTTCTCGATTTGTTGGATATGGAGGTGTTTTTGCGGTGGAATCTCGGTGTCGCCTGAATTGCCAGGAGGCCTTGTTTTAGAAATCGCGGATTAAGATAGGAGGGTCCTCAAGTGAAATGCACCGTCTGGTTGTTCGTGAGTGCTTTGGTATAGTACCAAAAGGGTTACCAAAAGGGTGGGGGGGCTTGTTTTAGGAATTGACATCAAATTATTGTAATTCAGGTCTTCACGCCAAAAATTATCGGCTGACGCCTGCAAATCTTTTTGGTGGTCCGACATGCGCTGTTTTGACCCCGATGACGTTCTTAGTCATGGTTCTGTAATTCCTGTTCCCTGCATACTACTGTATGAAAAAAAGACATTTAACAGAAACACTACTTACTCGACCAATTTCATGGGATAGACTATGGGGTGGCTACGGTTAGTATGCTCCTTAAAAGTATATGTCTCTTTTGCGAAAGAGCTCTATAAAAGAGACTATTTCTGCAAAAGAGAGCTATGCTTTTAAGGAGCATACTAATCGTAGCCAACCATAGCTTCTATTCGGAGTCGGAAATCAAATATTTGTCGATGGGAGTCCCAAGCAAAACTGATTCCATAATAGTTGGTGTCAGGGTGAAATTCACTTCCTTTTGCATTCTGGTAATTAAAATTTAGCATGTCCACTAAAACTACAATACTCGTATTTGTATATGCATATGTATTCATGGTGGTGTGGCTGTCATGGTACATGTCTGTCTCCTGTCACGCTCGAACGAGCGCTCTTCTCCTCACTCCTCATCTATTTCAGTTTCTACTTTAATATTGCACGTTACGTCGTCACAGTTTTGCTTATATTTGTTGATATGTATCCCTGTACTGACACATTTGCACATGCACATATAGAGGCACAGACACACAAGCACACATGTATGATTATCACACAACAGCGATAGTGACAATCAGGCACAGGAGCCTGGTTGTGAGGGGCGGAAGAAAGTTTTTTGTTGGAGACAAAGGCCTAGCACACACACATACACACACACACACACACACACACACACACACACACACACACAAATGACAGTACACCGAGGTCTCAGATATATTCATAATCGAGCAAATAGAGCTTCCAGCAAAGTTTCTAGACTATTATGGAATATTCAAAACAACATCAATCAATCTCAAGCCACAAACTGCTCACGAACTCTCCCTGAGCAGTTTGTTCAATAAATCACCTATGTCGTGTTGGTCTATCGCGAAGCGTAGATTGGTTTTCTGATATGGCGGGTTTTGATGTGGGATTGCAGAGATAGTTTTTGACATCCTATAAATAGAGCGTTTCAGGCTGTGCGATTTTAAATTGATCTATCTAAATCTGTCTATCTGTATGTCTGTATCTGTACGTGTATGTATACTTACACATGAATGTGTATGTATATATATCCATGGTTGTGTTTCTGTCATGGTAAGTGTCCGTCTCCCGTCATCCTCGAACAAACGCCCTTCTCCTCACTCCTCTTTCGTATACTTCTTAATCCGTTGAGACTATTTAATGCATCAACTTTTGAACACCAAACGTGTTCACTAAAAGTACATAAACAGGATGTAGTTTAAGAACACATCCCCTTCCTCCTCCCTACCCTCCCATACCTTCCTCCCAATCTCCCTCCAACCCATGACAAAAAATAAAACTTTTCAAATGTCTCACTTTAGTGCGCAGCAACGTATGTATAAAGCGCAGCAATATGTGTGTAAAGCGCAGCATTGTGTCTATACTGCGCAGCAATGTGTGTAAACCGTCTACGTATCTCAGTGTCTTTATGCTCCTGTATGTATGTGTATGAGTGTGTATACGTGCCAAATCAATCTAGAAACACAATCCCGAAACAGAATTGTGTACGTAGCTCCTATGGCGGTGTCAGCCCGTCCAAAAGTCACGTGTAGAATACGTTGTCTGAAAATTAGTCTAGGTTGAGACTCATTTGCTGTTCGAATTCACCCTCTTCTGTCGTGGGCACTGACGCATTCTCTCGTCCTCTCTTTCTCCCTGTCCCTCCCCCCACGCTGCCCTCTCCGAGGGAAGACGCGGTTGGCGGTTGCACACTTGTTCCTATAAAACACACATCGTCTGAGGAGTCATAATGTGCCGCTGCAAGGGCATGTTCATGGTCGTGCTGTGCCTGTGCTGGAAGAGCCGCGTGGCTCTTGGACACGAAGGCACTCCCTGCAGCGCTGCCTGGTTTCGTGGTGTTCTTACTTGGTTGCCCATCGCCGTGCTGCACCTGTAGACCGTTTCTGTCAGAGATTGACGCACAAGAAAGAACGTTCTTGCTAGCGAGAGAAGAGGAACAGGTCTCTCACTTTAGGAAATTACTTCTAGCAGCATCTATGCAACATTTCGAACATGTCATCGTATTTCTTCATTGCACATAGGCAGTTCTCATCAAATTCTATGATGCATTGATCAAACACTGTAATCTACTCAACGCACTGTGAGAGACTCTACACAGCTGTAATATATACTCTACGTAATCGTACTCTGTTTCTTGTACTCGCCCACATTCACACGTCACTCACCATTGGCTGTTTTGAGGGACCGTGTGGGCTGTCTTCACGCGCACGCTTGTGCACCTGGGCTGCTCCCAACTCTCCCTCCACTCGATCGGTATGCGCATCTTGAGGGTAATAACTTTCCTTTCCTTTCCAAGAGCTAATGCCCTTTCCTACGCCTCCCAAAACAGCTGGAGCAGCGTTTGTGCCACAAGAGCTTAGCAATTCCTCTAATGGCTTTATCGTGCCATCATCGTCAAGGCATAAATGACAGCATGCAAAGAGCTTTTTGTTGGCATCAATCACACTTTGATCGTGGTGGTCTAGAGAAGCCCACGTGTTGTCGTGCATGGCGAATGCGACGGCATCAATGAACAACATATCCCTCCTTCTGACCATATATTTGATGCAACCGTCACCCTGAACGATCCCTGTGATTTCCCTTCTTCCAACAGGGTCGAGATATGATATATGATCACCTTCTGTGATTTTTCCATCTTCCCACAACGTCTTCCACCTCGGATCTGTGCTGTCGCTGCAAAGATGCAGAGGCAGCACCCCAAGAGCAGGAGGGAAAGGTGGATACGGTATCAATTTGAAAGCAAATGCCTCCTGCACCTTCCCCTCTTGATATTCCGGTGCTTGAGCTTGGACAACAGGTGTACCAGGTTTAAGGTGTTGGATTACACGCTCCCGAACCGCCCTGTGAACCATGTCTTTCAAAGCAATCATTCCACAAACAAAATGATCGCTTCCAGGTAGTTTTATCATCTCGGGCTTTCCTGCGGCTACCTCTGTTAATGCATTATGCAAGCATCCTGTGAACCGACTCATGCCTTGTTTTCCGGGTTCCACCATGGAGAGAAGTCCCGCAGATGTAGCCTGCCAGATCACGTGTTGTTGGAACAATTTGCTTATCTTCAATTTGAAAGCTGGATCCGAGACTGGCCCGTTTTTGGAATCTGACTGCATTATTGAACGGCAAGCATCAACGATGAAGACCAGAAAGGTTGAGTTATCGGCCTTTGCTGCTATTGCTTGTGCAGTTTCTTGAATGCAGAGATTATTGTATTTTGATTCCCAATCTGCAGAAAATTGATCGTCTCTCACTAACAAATATGTCTTGCCGTCCTGACTTTGGCACCCGTGCCCCGACATGTAAATCACAACATCTGCGGTCAACACTGCGGCAACAAAAGACTCTACATGTCGGCGCGTGATGTCAATGCAGCCACCGGCAGTGTCGCAACAAGAGAGTAAAATATCAAACCCAAGCAGACGGTGATCTGCAATCATATTGTCGAGGTCTACTTTGCAACAGTCCAACGCGTGGACACTCTTTGGCATCGTTTTGAAATTATAAGTCTGTGCTACGCCCCAAAAAATCTTCAAAGGTCGGCATGTAATCATCAACCTCACGACCTCCCCATCATCACCTACCATGTTCTGCGGTGTGATAATTGCAAAGTTATGCCAACATCTTTGCCCTGAGGCGTCAATCTGCCATTTTTTATCGCCCGTGTGTGCTTGCGGCTTGCCTACTATCACCAGGTGCCCGTTCTTGACCTTGATACTGACATCCTTATCACCCTTACGAGGCAACCATGTATCATTCTTAGGGACAAACCGGTAAAACTTAATTTTGACTTTCTCAAGGGCAGACAATTTATGCGTATCAAAATCGATCTGTGCCTCGGTTTGAATGCCCATCATCAGCGTAAGCTCATAGTATCCTGGCGACCTCATTTTGAAAAGTGTTGCGCGCTCAACATATTCTTCAAGTTGATAATTCTCCTGATCATCTGCAGCTAACTTGATTTCCTTTATCGTCTTGTCTAATTCGCATTGTGTAATCCGTGCTGTATCTGGCGTCAAACTAGGCGGTTTCCAGATCTCAACCCGAGGGAGCAGCAGTTGTAAAGAAAAATCAGGTAGACCTGGGCAGCTTATCGTGACCTTGTGCTCCTGGCACTTGAAGGCTGCGTTGGGCGTGCCCGCTATTTCAAACTTTCCGCCACTGATTTTGAAGCCATATCTCGACAAATCCCCAACATCCGTGATGGACACTCCTAATTCTGACAAGACGTCGGGTGTGCTAGCCAACAAAATAGCTGGACTGAAAGCTTGGCCCTTGATAAGTTCGTGCGGGATGTCTATGAATGAAAACTCGATGAATTCGACGACCAGTTCAAACTTTTCCATCTCACCCATCCGATTATTCCTTGTAATGCAGAAAACTTGCGTCCTCTTGTCGGAGTTCTTCGGGAGATCTTTCATATTCACCGTAAGTTTCCCGGACGTAGAGTCAAGCTCGAGCCATTTACAATCTACGAGCACTCGTTCTTTCGGATCGTGTTCTTTCAGATGAAGCAAGAATTTGCCCATCTGCTCAGGTGACTGCTTTTCGCAATTCGATGGCTGAGCTTTGATATAAAAGGTAATCTTTTCTTTCTTGGGCTTCAATATGGGCTTCAATACACGTTCCGGATCGGCATAGTGCAATTGGGTTGTCACATGAAGACGATTTCACAAGCACATTCTATGGCGTTGGGAGAAAAGCGCATCTTCACAGGCACCGTCTTGAGTTTTTGATCCTCGTCGGTCACAGGGAGTTGAAATGTGGCAATCAAGTCCTGGCCATTTTCAAAAGTCAGCATGGGATTTGCTTCGATCGATTCTGACATATTCACAAATGTTGCACCCATCACTAAGTCATTTGCTGTGATTCTACATTCTTCTCCGACGTAGACAAGGACTTTGAACGTTGTCATGCTCTCATCAGACCACACCGGCCACCGCAGAGCCGATCTGCTCTCCTCTTTGTGTGGAAGAACACGAAGCCGAACCACATCGTAATTACACAGACTAGCGTCGCTATCGTCGGCGCTATTGTCGGAAGGATGGTGAGCTTTGTCCCCCCCATCGCCTCCATTTTCCTCGCCGTCGTCATCTTCGTCATCATCAACTCCGCAAGATGGAAAACTCGCTCCTGACTTTGATCCCATCTCGACGGTTGGATTCTCACCTGTTCCTTCGGACGCTGAGAGTAAATCGTTCGATTTCTGTGGACGAGGACACTGGTCTTCCCTCTCACCTCCCAGCCCGCATGATGCCGTTGGCAGCCCAAAGTCAGGATTGAGAGTTTGTTCCGAGCTACGAGCGGACGATCCTCGTGCACTTCGCCCTTCCTCTTCAAGTCCACCAGATCTATTTCGATGAGATGTGGAGAAGACATCCACTTTCGACCCACCCCCCCCCTCCTCCACTTCCTCCTGTTGCTCCATCTGATCCGCAAGTCGACTTGATTGTTCATCAACGTGGCAATCAGCATCATCAATCTCTTCAATGCACAGCCTCCTGCCGTTGTGTACAAATCGACCCTTCCGTGTGATATTGTGGCTCTTGTAGCTGAGCATCCCGCGTTCTTCAACTTTGCCGGATGCGCATAATGACTTCCAATTCAAATCAAATTTCTTTTTGCCTTGTCCCACAAGGAGATCATGCAAATTTAGAGGGTAGGCTTGTGTTGTGGGCGCGAAATGCTTTATGGACCTGCATTTGAGCGTCATCTGGTGGCATTTGTCCGAGTCGTTTGCATGCCAATTCTTATCTTGCACCGCAAATGCAACGGGATCACGATAGAGGCCATCAAAGGTGTCAGTCGTCTCGCCTTCACCTCCATACCCCTTTCTCTCTGCCACCTCAAAATGTCCCTCTGCTGCCTCAAAGTCCTCCTCCTGGAGGAAGTGCTCGTTCTCCTGCTCTTGTTGTATTACAGGGCGATGGCAGCCCTTCAGGTGACGAGCAATATTAGCTTCTTTTGTTGGTCCATACAACTGCGTGAAGTCCTTCAGACAGTACGGACATTTTGTTAGCTTCTCGTCCACCTCTTTCTCGATATCGTCGACCATTGAATGACCACCGCCTGCATTATCACCGAAAGACGAGTGAGCATCATGTCGTCTCTTCCATTAACAAAAAAAGATGTGTCAGCAATCGTGTCAATGATCTACTTTTCGAAAGTGTTTATGCTGTCAATGGTGCACATTTGAAATCAAATAACTTGCACACCCACCCTTTTCAGGAGATGGGGAAAAAAGAAAAAGGGCACTCTACCAGATTTCAGATCCAATGACTCCCCCAATTCAGGATCTGCTGGCACGGAGATGATCCTCACATCCATTGCCCTGTAAATCGGATCTGTTAGTCACACAAACTGTAGGCAACCACGGCATAATGCCATCAATGATAGTTATACAAGAGAAAAGAACAACACCCAAATTCAACAACACCAAAACAAATTACCAATCTCTTGTGCCTGATGCGAGATGATGCACGCAGTCGCCGCACCCGTCACAAAAACTTTGACTTTCTGAATCATCTTCACAAATGTCAAGCTTAATGGTCCATTCACACTTCGTTTTGTCGAAGTCTGTGAGCTGTGCCGTGAACCACTTGATCTTTTTGTCCACGTCAAATCGGACTTGAACACGTGCGCCGATTGCAGGTTTGAGATTATTTGGTGCAGCGCTTGATGGGGGTCCTTCGTCTCCTCCTAGGCTATTCCTCTTACGTGCCTCGATCTTTAATTCACACAGACTCGGCCGCACGTCCTCCTTGCCACCACGCACGCGTGTGCAGTGTCCGAACCGGTTTCGATCTTTTAAGAAGGACATAGATTTTTTCCAACCGTTATTACTTACACAAAACGCGACAGGATCCTCCCAAGACTTGCGTGTATTCTCTTCGAGCAGAGTCCCGTTGCTCTGGACTACAGCACTGCGATCCTTGTTCTCTCCCCTGCCCGGCGGAAGAATAGTATCCCCCGGTTTGACCAATTTAGAATCTAATAGTTCACCCCATCCTTGATCCTTGGGTGTGGTGAAATTTTTAAAGTTGTCTTCATCACGCCCGCTTGCCAAAGTACTGTTTCGTCTTCCTTGTTCGCCTCGTCTTGCTAGTCCTTCTTCTTCAACTCCCCCTTCGGTTCCGGCTGATCTTTCTCCATCCTTTTTTTTGCCGCGACCATCCTTTTCTTCACAAAGTGGGCAAAACTATTGGGTTGTGTACGTGTGAGAGATTGTTGACACGTAAAAGTGCCGTGTGTCACTCACACGCCCACACACACACTTAATATCACACGCACACATCCACACACGCACACATCCACACACCCAATATCATCAACGTGCAAAAAAATACCCAGTCTTCATCGGGCACATTCGACAATGGAGGATCAAGGCACTGCATGTGCCAGCCCGCTTCGCATCTGTGTGTCTCTTGACGTGTCAACAAACTTAGAATGGTGTTCGGGGATGGCAAAACAGAAAGAATCTCCTTTTTTTGCGGAACGATCCGAGGAGGCACGTACCCATCACATAGGAGCATATCTTCCTCATACCCTGAGCAGCACTTGGCGCACAATGTCTCGACCTCTTCAATCTCTAGATGCCCTACCCGACTGTCTTGCCTCCAGTCCACATCCGTGTGTCCAGACTCCGTGCGACACCGATGAAACCCGTTGTTCTTGTATTTGAACTTCCCACCCTCGCACGCACACTCCCAGCACTTCAACATGAATTCCGATGCGGTGCACAAGGAACAATCGCCGCCGCGGCATCCTTGTTTCCCCCCCCCCACATCGCCCTCAACGCGTTGCATGTTGTCACGGCTGCCCATCATCTAAGTGTGTGAGTAGGGCGATATAGCAGAATAGAGAGCTCCACTCACCACGAACTCGTATGCAGCTTCGAGTATAGAAAGGGAATATAGTGCAAAAGGGAAACGAGGGAATGTGCAAGCGAGAAAAAATACAACATGAAGACACGACATGCATAGCATAAATACCTCCCCGCACTAGCATCTCTGTCCTGCGGGCGCCGTGCAGCGCCTCCTCCAGGAGTCGATGGTGACTTCAGCGGTGAAGAAGTTTTGGATGTGCCATCCACCCCTCTCTCCTGCTGGTCAGTACGCGCCCGATCGTCGTTCCTCCAATCAATGTCCGTGTGTTCTTTTTCCTTCCGGCACCGCTTACACGAGTAAGCCTTGTGTTTGCACTCCCAGCACATGCTAGCAAAATAGCGCTTCCATTCGTCCTCATCACCGGAAGACGACTCGTATTTGGACTTTTTCTTCGGTGTATTTCTTTTCGGGATCGGTTCATCGTCGGAGCTGATATCTGCCTTGGCGGCCTTTCTGACCCCATTTCCTTTTGTCTCCTCCTTGGACCCGTTGTCCTCCTTCCCTTTGCCGTTCTCCTTCTTCTCGGCAGCCTCGGCCGCTGCCGGGGCATCGGACTCAGTCTTCGCTGCCGAAGATGCTCCGCCGGTATCCGTTTCGTCGGCCATTTTGTCGTCGGCCGCCGCCACTTGCTCCTGCTCGGACTCCCTGTCTGCCCTGCTTTTCGAAAGCGCGCCCTCCCCACGGATCCGCGCTCTACCTCTTTCGCGCGAGTCTCAGAGGCCGGCGCTGGCGCCGATATCCTGGCAAACCGGCAGCACACAGCCCCTCCAGTCTTAATCACTCTCTGTGATGCTCTGCTGGTATCCGCCTCCTCGGTCTTGTGCGGGATTGAAAATCTCGCCTCTAATTTCAGTGGTGAAGTTCGCGTGAATCAGCAGGCGCAGCAAGAGTTCGAACCTGCGACGGGACACAGTAGGTCCAGCTGCACAAGAGAATAGATACCCAAATATTGTTTGCGCTTTCAGCTTCAGCCTGCTTAGCCCATCTGCCAGCACGTTGTAGAGACACTTCAAACTGTGAATCAGGTCGCAGCAGAAAGAGAGTTGGGTCCTGCTGGCCCGTTCGCCCGAGCAACGTGCCGCCCCGTTACAAGGCAATGTCTGTCACTTCTTGTCTTGGCTGGTCCGAGAGGCTGTGTCAAGCGAAGGTGGGACAGCGGTTTGTGGGCCAGTTCGCGTCAGCAGGAGCAGAGTTTGGAAATGCTGTGGACACAGTATGACCAACTGTGCTGGGGGCAGAGCCGGCAATTCCCTGTAATATTGGCTACGCCTGCGGCCACGGGCTTGGCCAATGGCTAAGCCCGGCCATTGACCAGCTGCTAATTAGCAGCTGTTGAATTTGCTAGTGCGAATCCGTGGCCGCGCCAGGACTGCTGTGGCGTGCAACAGCAGTCTCAACTCTCGAATCCTTACATTCTGGAAAGGAAGGGCCGGCAGGTCTTTCAAATTGGTACGTCTGCAGTTTCAGGCTTCTAAAGCTCAGCTGCCGGGCTGTTATCACACGGACGTTTGAACGCGCATTACAAAAGGTCCTGCGGAGGGCGCAGCAGAAAGTTGGGACCTGAGCAAATTCCCGCCCCCGCTCAAACTTGGCAACCTCTGTTGCTCAACAAGAAGGACGCGTCCTTCTCCGACCTTATGAACACGACCCCCCCCACAGAGCCGCGCAATCGCAGAGCCGCGAAAATGGTGCCTGCCTACAAATAATCCGGGAGCCTGGAATGAATGCGGCCTATCAATGCACCTCCACATGCACCTCCACGTGTTTTGCCTGCCTCGTGCAAACACAGACAGTGTCCAGGCACATCGCACCGTTATCCACGTGGTCTTTTCGAGAGCCGATGGCGGCGCGATGTCATTTTCCATCAGGTCTGCGATATGTAGCCAGCTGGTCACAAAAGAGCGAGCGTGTCGTGCCGTTACGTGCATGTAAATGCCACTGACATGGCATGCTCTTAGCCGTGGTGACGATGGCGCAGGCAGACAAGGCGTTAATACGCGGGGCAGCTTACGCCATCCTCGCTGCGACCGCCGCCTTTGCGAGTTTCCAGGTCTTTTTCCACTCTCTCCATGACGGTACTGGTGCCTGCCAATGTCGTCAGTCTCTCCATCTGGCGTTGGCATGTGCCTGCATTGTCGAGCCTAATCCAGAAAATTTAGTCCCCATGTAGAGAGACCTCTGTATATTTTCAGATGTAGTCCGATGATCTCCCCTTTTTGACCACGAGGCGCTGGAAAGACAAGCGATCTCATAGCCTTCGGTTGTTACAGGTGCCTGTCTGGCAGGCAATTGTCAGCACAGAGATTCACAAGGCAGACGTTGCCAAGGGCCTTGCATCCAATCCAGTGCTGCGACAGGAAGCAGCGTCCATGATGGCACAGAGCTTTGCGCGACCCCTCCCAGAAGATTTTGATTTCTTAGAGAAAACATACGTGGATGAGGCAGATGGTGTTCAAAGATTACTGTATGATTTGAAGGACCAGTACACGCGTGTGGTTGGAAGCTCGGGTGAGTGCATGTGTGTTGGTGTGGGTATGTGGATGGTGGGTTGTGTTTTCAAGGTCAACTTAGCTGCTTATGACGACATGCTCTCGATAAGAACTTTGTAAATTTGCCTGTTGCAAAACGAATCGGAGGACACCTTTCTTTTCAATCCCCACCTCGACCTTCTGCTTCTCCTCCCCCTCCTCTCTCTCCAGAAATGAAAGAACTTTCAAGCAAGTACGGTTCAATACCTTTTGTACTGCGCACGGAAGATGACAAACTTGTTGTCACTCGCGCTGAACAAGAGGAGGAGGGGGAGGGGGGGGTGAGAGGGCTGGTACTTGGCGATAAGATAGAGTTGATCCAAGGAATGTCTACGAAAGGTGAGCGCACTGATACTGTGATGTATACTGCGAATGACAACAATGAGAAGGCTCCCTGAATCGCTAGGTCTTTTTTAAAAAGGAGCCCTGTTTTTGTATGACCCTTTTACGTATGTATGATTGTTTGCGCCCATGCAATTTTTTTATTACTTCAATATGCAGTACTCAAGACTCGCACACACGCTCTGCCCCCCTTCCAACACACACATCCCTCCCTCCCACCCACAATCAACCCACTCTTCAAAAAATTTCAGGAATGTCAGTGTACAGAGCAGCAGACCTTCTTGAGTCCTTGCCCAGACCAGTCACGCTCGAATTCACCCGGGGTGAATCGGCGGAAAGGAGACGTGTTACACTACAAAAGAGCCCTGTAAATATGGGCAAAGTGATGTCGTCCGACGTTGAGTATTCCTCCCGCCGCGTTGGTGATGTGCAGGTCCTCGCCCTCTTCCTCCCCCGTCTCCTCCTCGTCGTCTTTCTCCATCTTGGTTTCCTCCTCCTTCTCCTCTTCCTCTCTCTCTCCCTCCTCCTGTGCTTTGTCCTCCGACAAGTCTTGATACTCTATGCTGTTTTGTTCCCACTTTGTATCACGCGCTGTGTCTGTCTATCTGTGTATCTATCTATCTGTGTCTGTCTGTCTGCATGTCTTTTTGTCTATCTGTCTATCTGTCTATCTATCTTTCTCTCTCTCTCTCTCTCTCTCTCTCTCTCTCTCTCTCTCCTTCTCTCTTTCTCTCTTTCTTTCTCTCTTTCTCTCTTTCTTGCTCTCTTTCTTGCCCTTCCCATTTCTCTGTCTTGCTGTCTTTCCCATTGACTGTCTACCTGTCTGTCTGTCTGTCTGTCTGTCTTTCTGTCTTTCTGTCTGTCTGTCTGTCTGTCTGTCTGTCTGTCT
>Ga0105054_10009057_pt1 | contig 13032 bp, 8 predicted proteins | sample BON02_FD_78091 | JGI IMG/M metagenome (GOLD analysis project Ga0105054, IMG submission 78091) | Freshwater microbial communities from Lake Bonney liftoff mats and glacier meltwater in Antarctica - BON-02 (megahit assembly) | ecosystem: Environmental > Aquatic > Freshwater > Ice > Glacier...
CTTTGTAGAAACATTGGCTATAAAGGGGCTACTAGGATTAACGTGTTTCATTAATGAAACCATATGTTCCGAAACCGCATTGAGCGATGGTTTAAACAGTTTCCTTCGAGAAGTGACGTGATGGGGTATGTGTTCATCAGAGGAAGAGGAAACCGTGAGAACCGAACCGGGACTAAGGGCGGCATTAAGTTCTATATGAATGGAATCAGAGAGAGCTACCCAACCGTAAAGTCTAGCATCCGGTCCGTCGTTAGTTACTTGCCATGCTTTCCACGTGCCTCGTATGTTGCGTACGTGGCGAACGGGTTGCAGGGGTAGAGGTATACGTGGTGTATGGTCTAACCAGGGCTCGTACCTAACGGAGGGGCCGGTGTGAGTAGAGCAGGTGAAGACAGGTAGACCCTTGCGTTGAGCCTTAGCGATCTTATCCTGGATGAGACCCGCGGCTACTGTAGGGGTCACCCAACTTAACACCTCGGCAAGGCCTGGGGTATTAGATTCTATAAATACGCGAACGAGTGGAAGTGTAGATGCTTCCTCTGGTATCGTAGAAACAATATCGCTAGGAGCGCTAATTGAATTAAATATATCTGTTACAGTACGGGGTATAAGCATAGGCTTACTCTTACGCCGTTCGTTTAGGAAAGGGGTCCACTGTGCTGCCATGGCTATAGCGATTTCGTAACTAGCCCGCGTGGTTTTGGCGTGCGGGGCGTGGTATGGAAGTATAGGCATATCTTTGGTGGCAGTGACGCAAGTTGGTTGAACCTGGGGAACGCCGGCACTAAGGGTCAGGCCCATAGGTTGGGTTGACATGATGCCGTGGTCACAAGGGCAAACAACTTGAGACGTGGTGGATTGGTTCGTAAACGGGTAGGGGTTTAAATAAGATGTCTTGTAAACGAAGTACGGGACGTCAAATTTAGGCGCCCGGGGCGTTCTATAGGTGGATGGGCTGGAGTCTGTATTTAACCTAATAATTAGGTCAAATCCTGCGTCTAGAAGGATGTCAGGGGCTCCTACAAAATGGGGAACGTGAGATACCGTGGAGGGGAGAGGATCGCTAGCGTAGCGACGTCCGCCCCTGCGGCGCGAAACATAGACGCAATAACGCCTTGAGTATCTCCTGGTACTAATACGAGAGGTCTACCTAGACCCTTTTCTTCGAGTGCGGCGCTATCCTGGTGGATGTCGGATAAGCCTGAAAACAGAGCATCATAATGGAGAGGTAACACCTCCACTAATGGCGTTAGTGGGGTGGCAGTCGGATTAATCGTCCAGGCTGCTTCCATTAGCGATGTGGGGGTAAGGGCGTGAGAGCTCTTAATAAGGAATATACTAAGTGCTTTATCAATAAGCCGATTTAACCGAGGAGAGGGGTTGTGTTCATGCGTGGGTGAAGGATACGCTATTCCATAAGTTATGGATAGCGCATCTACTAGTGTGGTTGTGGAAGAGAGTGTGTGTGATGTTCTGAGGAGCTCCTTGTCCTGCTTACCAGGGGTCTCGGGGGGACCGTCTCCGTCACTATTACTCCGGCACTGTTTCCCGAGCAGCTGCTCTGTGGGGGTCAGGGTGCGTTGGAGTTTTCGGAGGTTGAACGGCCGCTACACGTTTGGGAGTAGAGCTATTCGGATGTTGTGCGTTAAATACCTTTACAGCATCATTAGCCAATTCAATGGTCTGAATATGGTGAGAGGCGATGTAGGTATTACTCATCTCCTGTACCTTACCGCCTCCAGAGCGAATCCTTTGTTGTGCCTCGTGCCAACGGAGGGTGAACTGGTGATGGTTAGCGCGGCCACGGGCGGGGTCACTAACGTCATTTCCAAGACAGTTGGCGGTACGGGTGTTTATCTCGCTAGCATAAAGCTCGTTACTCCAAATGGTGCGGTGGTCGATGTCGTCTCCTATTTTCTGCAAATAGCTATCATAGACGCGGTTGGCTAGGGTATGAGCGTCCTCGCCCGGCAGGCGGGAGACACACGCTTCCCATGCGGCGGAAGGTGTTTCTCTGGAATAGCCAGGGACGCCCAGTGAAAAGGAGCTATCGAGTTTAGCAACTATCACCATAGCGTGAAGGACGGGGTTACAGAAGAGGCACGTGTCTTTCATGGCCGTAACTACGATGGATCGTACTCGCTGCTGCCCGGTCTTGAGAGCGCGGCTACAAACATGCAAACAGGTGAGGATCTCCATCCAATCGCAACCGTAGGTGAGTGCGTTGGTAATGGCGCGGATAAAGGTTAGTCAAAACGTTTCCCATCCCTCCGCCATTTTAGTGGTATCATCACCGGCCCGTAAATTGCTATGGAATTTAAGGGCTTCTAGCGTGTTTAGGGCGGTGGTCGAGTCCTTAGACTTACCTTTGGTGCGTTGTAAAGTGCGCGCCTCTAGCCATTGCGTCGAGATCTGTTTCAAATAGATAGAGTTACTATGCCATTTATCGCCTGATCTGTTCTTAATCATAGATAGTACTAGGCGAACCCACTCTGAATCTTCCGAATCTATGTAGACTGCGGCGTGTTCCGCGGCGGATAATTCAAAGAGGGCTATCCAGTGGCTGGAATTGGCGTCGGTGGAGACGTTCTTTTGGTCTTTAGGGTCCCCCGGGTGGAATACTTTACCGTAGGGGTCCCGTGGGCAAGGCGTTTTGTAAGACTCTATCTCCGGTTCGTCTCGTCCATAGGGCACTCTCTTCCTTGATACGCCAACTCTGCAGCAATCGAGTGAGCGCCTTCCAGAAAGCCGATGTTTTGCAGAGGAAAGGTGACGTACTGTACCAGTTGTGCCACTTTTCCTCTAAGCGCTTAGAGGAAAAGTGGCACAACTGGTACAGTACGTCACCTTTCCTCTGCAGGCATATGAGTTTGGGGAGTGCCGGGGGCGTTGAACCAACCCGGCCTGGGTGTATGCAAAGGTGCTGGCACGGGATTGAGGTTACCAAAGACGGCCATTCCGGTAGGGTCTAGGCCATTAAAATAAGCCTGGAGCTCAGCCGAGTGGATAGTGGCGGGGACAAGAGGGACCGTGGAGGTCCGCTGATGATGGCGTGTAGGCTCGTGCGAGTCAAAATGTGTGTGGCGCAGCGGTGGAGGGTTAGCGGCGGTTTCGTCTTGAGCGTGCATGTGAGCTAGTTCTACGTCCTTGAGTCTCTTTCGTTCCGCGTGAACTGCCCGTAGGTCTCTAAGTGCGGCCTCTTGGTTTAGGATTTCGTACTTCTGGGTTTCAATTAGAAGCTTACGTTCCTGATCGCGAAGCTTACATTCCTGATCGTAAACCTGTTCGCGAGCATGGAAGTTCTTCTCTGACCGCAGGTCATCGGAGCAGAAGCATTACTCTCCGCATACGCACTAGCGGGGCGTGGCACCGTAGGAATAGGTCCGTATGGGGCTGCGACGAGTACTGGCACGTGTGGAGTTGTGGCGATTGCAGGCACGTGTGGAGTGGTGGTGATTACCGGCGTAGGGGGGGCAGGCCCTAACCCTAACTCTAACCCTAAATTCAGCCATGGCGGGACTGGGGCGGCGACGGGTTCCGATCTGGCACTCGAAAGGGAGGCGTGGTCCGCGAGATCGCTGTTAGGGTCATACCACGGGTGGAAAGCATCATATCCACTATCCATCCCAAAATTTGGGTTTGGGAGAGGGTAGGGAGCAGGAGTAGAAGGTCTAAGGTGTGGGGATAACAACCCACTATGAGCTGGGGGAGCCGTAGGTGGAAGAGATGGAATGGAGGGCGCTAAGGGTGGCGCTGTTCCCTCGGCTGGCGCAGCGGAAATAGGGTAAGAGAAAAGATGGCCCTGTTCAGGATTGAAAGTTCTTCTAGGAGGTCCTGGTGGGACACCGGGTGTGTCAGAAGGACCATATTCAGGAGCGAACTCAGGAGTCCTGGCTTCTCCCCCCCTTAATGGAGATGCTTCGTCCTCGGAGTTATTGTAAGAACCTCCTGCCGAAGGGGGAAAGTGAAGTAGGGTCAGAGTCTAGATCGCCGTTATATGTACGTCGCAACTTGTTTACCCGCCTGGAATGACGAGCATGCAAGTCGAGGCCGAATTTAGAACGTGCGTCCGTGATGACTCTAGTAGCTCCGCGACGAATTACGTCGGGGGAGTGATCTATTTCTTTGAATATGGCCGAGTAGCTTCGAGAAGCGGCGCCAAAGGCGTAACGGGCGCGACTCACAAGACTGCTAGAGGGGAATAACATTAAGCAGACCGAGGTCGGAGCGTGTGAACCTCCCTGTGAAGAAGAGTCAGAGAGCAAATCGCTCTCGGATTCGTCGTAATCACTGGCTGGAGCCGAGGCTGGGTTCGAGGGTGGCGGAGCCTCGTCCTCGTGGTCTATACGGGGGAGAACGAGAGAGCTAGATGAGGGGGTCTCACCAGGCTCATCCTCCATACGAACTATGAAAACAGCTACCTCTGTATGTGGTAGGGGCGGTGTAACTGGTGGCGTGCTGCGTACACTGTGTGCGTCGAGCACCGAAAGTGTTTTAGGCGGAGAAGGGTCATTGCAATCTGCAACGTAATGGGCGGCCCTAAGAAAGATATTAATGTAATTTTCGGGCAGTGGACTAGGCAGCAGCGCCAATGGGATGTGGGTAGATGTATCTGTGGTCGCCGGAGGCGCTGGGTGTGGGGGCGGGTGGATCGCCAGAGGCGCTGGTTGTGTGGTCAAGATGGAGGGTGAAACTGGTGGAGTGCCGTAGTCTATAATCGATTCCGGAGCGGAAGGAGGATTAGAAGGCGGGGGCACAGCGCCGTCGGCAAGTGTGGTAAACCGAGTACAAGTTAGCTCCAACATGGGAGGAGTGACTGGAAGGTTAGCCATTCTTTCCCTACAGGTCATACCACAAAAATCGTAGTGACCTGTGGTGGAGTAATAAAAGACGAGGTTGTTGCAGCTTGGAAAGCCACACTTGATCTCTCCAGGTCCTGCTTTAGGTTTATTACCGTATTTATTTGCCAATTTGGCGTGGTTAATACAGCATAAATCGTAAGCAAGGAGTATGTCTGGTCTAAAGTGGACCGGACGTTCGCATTCCGGGAGGGCGCACTTGGTTTTAGAGCGGAGGGCCTGTAGGTACTTGAGGTGGCTACGGCTACAACAGAGGGACGCTGTACCTCCGATAACGAAGGCATCCTTGTTGCAGTCCTTGAGTGCGCATTGAGCTACCGCCGGGGGTGAATGGTGTCGAGTGGACATGGCGTGGTTACGTGGTACGGTGAGCCTGGGCAGTTGATCAATATGCAGTTGCACGATAGTCTCCTCTATCTGGCGCTCAAGCTCAGCATCCTCGGCCATAGTGATCGCGTTAAGCTTGCGTATTCTACGGTCATTTTCACCGTGAAGCGCCTCATACTTATCCTCCTTATCACGAGCCTCCTTAGTGAGTTTGAGACGTCGAATATATTCGATCTCCGACTCCGTCTGTGCTACAGGTGTAATGCGGCGGGATGTAGGCCGTGTGGGGAGGTTGACCACAGGGTCCCCGCACGGTATACAGGTTTGCATATCGGGAGGTGAGCCGGGAGGCGATGGTGGCGGAGGCGAATCAGGAGGAGGTGGTGGGGGCACACAGTCATCACAATTATCATCCGAAGAATAATCTTCCCAAAAATCAACATCTTCCTCCACGTGAGCGGCTGGGTCATTAAAACCGGGAGGTATGTTGATCGTTTCACCAGGCTCATTTGCATGAACACTATCCGGGTTTAACCCGAGGTTGTGTTGTGGTAGGGTGGACGAAGATTGTGGAGCGGGGGCCGTGGTGCCGCCTTGGGAAGTGGAACCCTTTAGGCCACTAGATAGCCGTTCCATGGCTCGAAATAGTTCGCTAGGGCCTGGGGTTCCTCCAGGCTTATCCTTTCTCTTCTCGTCCTCTGGTGGGTTATCGTCCGGCGGAGGGGGAGTTGGAGGTGGGGATGCAGTGTTGGAGTCAGTGTCCGCCCTAATAAGCCTAATGCACCACAGTTTCTCGGGGTACCCGTCCTCGCCTTCCTCCGCGAGGTCCGCGCAAAGCGGGCCTTCGGAGACTAAGTATATGGACTCTTTATTGGGTTGACATGCCCAATGAATTAATCCCACCGCGCATAATCCTACACACGATGCTTGGGGGGCACCTCGGATTGGTTCAGTTTCGCCCGCCCACGAGTGCAGGTAAGCAGCGAAGAACATGTAATTACCTATTGGAGTGGGGCCCATATCCGTCCACTCCTCCCCGGCGTGAAATAGAAGCTCATTAACAGTCTACCATTCATCATGCCCGGATGATGGTTTCTTTAGCAAATCGGTGACGATTCTACTAAGGATGGCGTCGGCAAATAGATCCATAGGGGGAGTCGCGTACGGAGCGGGTGTAGTGACCGGAGTGGAAACATTGTTAATCCTGAGGCGCCATCTATTCCCTGGGTGAGAAACAGATGGATAGGATTCAAAGCAAATATAGGTAAGATTGTTCCTAGGGAACTTGGCCCATCGAAGCAAACCGATACATAAGATGCAATGATCGTCTCCAGTGGTTACCGAGTACTCTGCGGCGCACAAATATAGGTACCTGCGGAATCAGCAAACCTCGTACTTTTTATTCGCAGTCATATCTTCGGATAATTCCGTGAGGTGCCCTATAAGTTCGCTAATGCTGTAGGAATCCTGTGCGGTTGGCCCTTGACAGCAAAGTAGAGAGGTAACTGCCCTACCACGGAGAGGATTGACCGTGGGATCGGGGTCGGGGTGCGGGGTAAACGGGTCGGAATGGGCCGGAGTGCCATCCGGGTTATCCTTAATAATAATGGGCGGCCCCTTGTCGTCTCGGGGAGGCGAAGGTGGCGGCTGTGAATCGGGGCTGGATGGTGAGTCTGGTTCCGAAAGGGGCCGGTCAGGGAGCCTGAAATGATATCTCTCTCCTATCCCGAGGGCGGGATTATGAAGGGGGGGGCGACGGCCGAAGGCTGTAACCCCATAGATCGCATCATACTCGAAGATTACCACAAGGTGTCTATTATAATCGGGTAGTCTGGCCCAAGTAAACAAACCGGCGGCAAGAATAGCACCGTTGCCTGTAGGCGGGGTGACTCCGATTGTACCCAACGCCCGTAAATAGTTGGTTAGACATTCAGAGGTTCGAACAACGCCCGACCTGTGAGAACCGTGATCTGGTAGATTTACCCCTTTCTTCTCTAATAGATCGTCAATCGACCACCATTGCCCGTTAGGCGCTTCTGGCTGGTGTAGTTAACTAAGAATAATACCGCGAAGGACGTTTCCGGCACCGGGAGAAGGGTTAAGGTCTGCAGAAATAAGACTCCTGTCGGTGTTTAGGTCGATCAGCCTCGGTAGATTCCCTCGAACTATAGCCCTTCGGCTAAGTTGCGTAACCGGTGGAGGGAGTGGCGTATCCCATTTCCAGCTAAGGAAGTAATTATCTCCCGGGTGTTGGTCGACAAGTAGCGAGACAGGATCTTGTCTGGCAGGGATACCCAAGGTTGCGAAGTGGGGTTTATTAATAGCGAGATTGGACCAAGCTATTAGCCCATGACAAGTGGCGTGTTCGATAGCATCCAACTCGTGAGAGGGGATGTAACCAACTCGAGCACAAGAACGCAAATAGGTAACAAGGGAGTGGCATACCTCTGGTTTAGTTGAATACATAAAGTGGTCGAGGGTTTCACTAACAGACCGCCAAGATCTTTGGCTCTTTAGCAGCGTGGGGACCCTTCGGGCGAGGATATGGTGTGGATGGGTTCCGGGGAGAAGCCAGGAAGGGGTCGAGACACTAGCTGGAGGTGGGTGGACGAAGTTGGAGGAGCTGGCTTCCCCCCGACTTTGCCCATTAACATCAGCTGTAGGTCCCCGTGGGTCAGAGGAAGAGGAGGAAGCGGAGGAGAACTGAGGGGATGGACCAACCGAGGGGTTTGGGAAGTCCTTACGACGCTTAGCGTTACTCCTTTTCCCCTGGGCCCGTCCTGCCGGGGCATAAGTGCCTTTAGTCGGACTCTTACCGGTTAGCTCGAGGCCCCATCTATCACAGTGAAACTCCGAGTTGGCGTCGAGGCAAAGGACTCGGAAAATGTGCGGGTTTTCAACATCTTCCGCCCGACGAAGTAATCCTACGCTAGCCGCATTAAATTGCCTATCTTCATCTGCTCGGTAATTAACAGCGTCGATAGCGGTGTCATACAAGAATCGCGTGTAAACAGCACGCGTGCTTATATCTTGTAAGTCCATACCTGCTGTCATGCGCACCGTCCGGTTTAATAAACTCCTAAGTGGCCAAGTGTATACGCTCCGCTGGTTGTCGGGACACTTGCCTTCGAGGAGCGCCCGAACACGTTGGTTAAGCCTCGCGCCGGCGGCGTGTCGGACGTGTGGCGGGAACGGTTGGCTTATTAGTGTATCCCGCTCGTCGCGCAGAAAAGACCCCATGCAATTAGCTGTGCAAAACGTGAGGGTGGTATGTTTCCTGACCACTCTATGACGGAACTGGCCTTTATGGAGTGTACAAATATTCTCGCACTGGCCTGTGTGGTCCGAATAGTGGCACCGAATCTGTAGGTCGGGAAGATTTCTACGGGGGTAATTCGGTGGTGGTGGTGGTGGTCTACCCCTATCGTCATCGCCTCCCTCTCCGTGCCTGTAACCGTCGTTGTGGCGATAAGGCCTAGAGGGGGTGTATGATGAACGTGAAGGAGTGGAGTGAGGTGCACCAGCTGAACGAGGTCGACGGCCGGGCCCGGGGTCACCCCCGGCGCAGCTACAGGGTGTTTTGCAATGGTTGGCCCTACGCGTTTCCTTGCGGGTGGGGATGATCCGAAGGACGGAGTAAAGGGAACCAGAAAGGGGTCGGTCGGGTCCATCGTGGAGACCGGCGTCGCATCCGTCGTGAAGACCGGCACAGCTATGGGGCCTCTTGCGACGGCTGGTGCCGTTGGCCCTACGTGTTTCCTTGCGAGAAGGTGGGTGGTATGCGAGGAGTTTGCGTCGGATACGATGGTGGCGGTAGCCACCGGTCATTATCGCCGCCCAAGATGGTGAAACGAAGGGAACAGCTAATACCGGGGGGGGTGATCCGGGGACCATAAAAGGCCCATCCTTGGTAGCGGTTAGCCGCTTCTGCGTCTCAAGCAGGTGGTTAAGGTTAAGGGCGGCGGCCTTAACGTGCCGCTTGGCGGCCCGGTATAGGTGAATCGGATTGGGTGCCTACATGCGTTTCCGAGCTGGTTTCTTAGCGGAGAGGCCGGGTTTGCCTAAATTAAGGGACGAAGGCGCCGTTTGGCTAAGATGATGAAAGAGTTTCTTCAAGCTAGAGGGCGTGAGACGATCCTCTGTAACACAGAGCAAATGAGAGTTTAGCTCCTGCACTACAGAGGTGCGTAAGACGGAAGGCGCCTGTTGGCTAACACGACGCGCTACAGAGACGTGGATGGCTAAGATCCGGGCATCCTTGAGCGTGGTAGCCTTAAATGTAAAAAGTTCGCTATTAGCATTGGAGAGTGCTGCAAGGTTACGTTTCCGAAGGCGTTCGTGTTGAGAAAGAGTGGTTTTAGTGGTAATGGAAGCGCGGGCGGCGATATTCACTGCCTCTAATTCTAGACGATCCAGGTTAACCCGAAGTAATCCCTGACGATAACCGAATAGGCGCGCGGCCTTAAGCGCCAGGTTTCGGGTGGTGTTTGCGGCGGTAGTTTGGGCACCGGTGAGGGGAACCTGCGCCGGGGGAAAGGTCTCTAGTGGGGAGATGGTCGGTTCGGGGGTGACCGGGGGCATTGCTGCCCCACGGACGTCACCCGTCTCGACGACCTGGGGGAAGATCGTGGGCTCAAGGGGGTCAGGCACGGGTGGAATACCCGCGGTGGGTGCCTGATCCGCCTCGACAACCTGGGGCAAAAGGGTGGGTGAAATCGAAACCGTCTTCGGGGTGTTGCGCGCGTTCTTCGCGGCCTCCTTTTCTAACCGGCTCATACGAGGGGTTTGTGGTGGAACCCAACGGGGAACGTGGGTGAGTGGTAGGGGTGTGGAAGGCTCTGACCCATCCAGAGTGGGAGCGGCCTCGGGGCCTGTGGCAAAGGTGTAGACAGGGTAAAAATAGTTGGAGTTGGATGCCTCAAGTTCTTGTGCGCGTTTGTAAGCACGATCCTCTTCGGCGGTATAGACGTGGAGGCCGTCGTACTCTTGGTAGATGATGGGTTCTAGCCTAGATGCTATATAATCACATTCCTCCTCGGGGGTAAGAGTTTCGTGGTCCGCACTGGGTGCTAGCACAGGCAGGGCCTTAATCCCGTCATCTGTGGATAGATTCTCCTTTTTCTTCTCGCGCAGCCTCTTCTTTGACCCCTTGACCTTTGTGGTCGAGAGATCGGAGTTGGAAGAGGTGTCGTCGTTAAATATGGTAGTATTAGCAGGCCGGGCCTTAGTCCCAGCAGCTGCATTTGGCTTAATACCAGATTTGACGGGACGATCGACGGCTGCGTTCGAGGGGTTGGAAAGGGCACCGAGAATCTCGAAGGTAGGCTCGTCCGTCGAAGTGGGAATCGAGGAGATGAGCTCGGGGTCGTTGATCTTGGGGGTGGACTCGTTCGTCGAGATGCTTTTGGGGTCGTTGACCTTGGAGGTGGACTCGTTCGTCGAAGCGGCCGCCGCTCCCGCCGGGATGGGCAAGTCGTTCGTCGAAGCAGCCTGAGGAATGGTTGTGGGGGAAACGGAATAGACGGCAGGCGAGGCAGCGTTACCTGGGGCAACGCCGCCGGGAGAGGCGGGCAGGGCCACGGAAGGGGTAACGGACGGGGCGACGGCGGAAGGGACGGCGCGGATGGACGGAGGGACCAGCATCCCGTTTCTGTCATAGGAAAGGCCTTCCCACCACACGTCCGGCGGGAGGGGCACGGCAGCGGAAGGGACGGAGGGGGTAACGGAAGGAGCGACAGCGTCAAAAGAAGTAACACCGGCGGAAGGACGGACGGAGGGATCGGAAGGAGCGACAGCGTCAAGAGAAGTGACGCCGGCGGAAGGAAGGACGGGAGGAGCGGAAGTGCCGCACACGGCAGACCGCCTGGCCCGACCTTGTGCGGTCTTCCCGAGGCATTTCGTCCAGCCCTCGTCATCGTCGACGGGAGGAGCGGCCGCGAAGCGGACGGAACGCTTGGAGATGGAGACCTTGGACGCGTCGGCGCCCGCGTTCTTGATGGTAGATGGTTGCGGCACGAGCGCGATGACCGCGGCGCCGGTGCCGGAGTTCTGTGCTTGTGGAGCTACGACTTGTCGCGCTTGGAAAGACAGGGTTGTAGGAGGTTGCAGCATTCTGGCATCGCGTGCGTCGCACACGCTCGCGCCATCAAACTTGCCGCGTGCGCTAACACACGCTGCGGCATCATGGCCAGCCGTCCCGCCCGCGTCAGCTGACGCGAGCGGATTGATCGTTGACTGGATGTTCATGTTTCCTGGGGGGTGGCTGTTCGGGCATAAGCCCGCTGGTTGACTGGGTAGGGTTGTCTCCGGCATGCTAGCCGGAGTACGCAACACTGGGTTCTGGTTCTGATGGTTGATGGTTGATGATTCTTCACGGTTCAGCCGTTCATCCGGCTGAACTGTCGCTGGTCCGCAATGGTCATTCATGGATATCTGGGTGAAAATCTATTGTGAAGGGGTCGTTATCTTAGAGAGTAAGGAATACGGTTTAACCTTAGTCGTTACCCTGGAAGATAGACGATAAATCTGGGGGGTATGGGTGCCTGTAAACCGTTACTGATTCCTGTGCTGATGATGACTGAGGCCGGTGCGCACTGGCCTCGTCATCGGATTTGGCTGCCCAGGTTACGTCTCGGCAATACATATAAGCTGAGTGGCCGCGGTCAGTGTTCGGAAGAACACCAGCTCGCACGGTCCTCAACTGCTATATAAGGGGGATATTGCTGTGTACTCAAGACGCTCTGCGTCTTTCTGTTCCTGTTCCTGTACGTCGAGTTGGCCTTGTAGAGGTCGACTCGTCGTGCCCGTGCCGGTAGTCGGCCTTAAAGTTGTAGCGACGCTTCGGTGGCGGTACGTCTTGGTTTACTGTCTACTAGGTGCTAAATACTATGGTTATCTCGTCTTACCCCCAAGTATCGAGCTTAAGGTAATACCTTAGGGCTCTATATCTCTCGCGGATGCGACATTCATTCACAGACCTCTCGCCTCTCCCTCTCACGCGACTGCTCTGACTGATCTGCAGTCACAGTCAAAGTCAAAGTCAACGGTGTGAAGTGACCCCCCTGTCCCCCTCCCTGCTACAGGCTAAAGGCTACAGGTACAGGCCGCCAGCCGGCAGCTGAAGGGCCGCAGGAACCGCTCAATATCCGGCGGTCCGTGTCCGTGACCGCGCCAGCACCAGCACCGCCAGCCAGGCACACAGACACCGTCATGCAGTATGTAGTCACGGAGAGTCGGTGTGTGTGTGTACTGAGTACTGTATGCCACTTTGTAACTTAGAAACTAGACTGTAACTGTATGGCAGTATGTGGCCGTGACAACATTCGTATGCGCTGAGTGTATCCACATGACGATCCCGGGTGGTACCGCCACGAGGAGCGAAAAGCGGACGTCCTGCCTACCCAGCAACCCTGCGCCCACGCCTGCGTCAGGCGGACGCGCCGCGCTAGGCCGCGGCCCATCCGCCTGAATAAAATGTAAGCCGAGGCTCGGAGCGTCCTCTACTTTTTGGCGGTGATGACCTCGAGCCCGCCCATGTAGGGCCTCAGCACCGCGGGCACCGTGATGGAGCCGTCCTCGTTTTGGTAATTCTCGAGGATGGCGACGAGCGTGCGGCCCACCGCGAGGCCCGAGCCGTTGATCGTGTGGCAGTGCAGCGGCTTCTGCTTCTTGTCGGTGCCATCCGACGCCGGGCGGAAGCGCAGGTTCATCCGGCGCGCCTGCAGCAGAGGCGCGAGTTTGGTCGGTATCAAAGAGAAGCAGGTTAAATATGTACATATACATACATATATATATATATATATATATATATACATACATATATAACCTGTATATATATATATATATA
>Ga0105054_10009062_pt1 | contig 13022 bp, 13 predicted proteins | sample BON02_FD_78091 | JGI IMG/M metagenome (GOLD analysis project Ga0105054, IMG submission 78091) | Freshwater microbial communities from Lake Bonney liftoff mats and glacier meltwater in Antarctica - BON-02 (megahit assembly) | ecosystem: Environmental > Aquatic > Freshwater > Ice > Glacier...
GGAGGTGCCGTTGAGAATGCCGTAGAGCCGGCTTACGCGGTTGGCGGCAAGGCCCTCGCGCAGCGCCTTGATGATCGGGATACCGCCGGCAATAGCGGCTTCGTAGCCGACGTGGACACCGTACTTGTCGGCCGCGATCGCGATGGCGGTGCCGTGATAGGCCAGCAGCGCCTTGTTGGCCGTGACGACATGTTTGCCCGCGGCAATCGCACGTTCGACCAGTTCGAGCGCCACGCCGGTTTCACCGCCGATCAGCTCGAGCACCACGTCGACATCGTCGCGCCCGGCCAGTTCCCGGGCATCATCGCACCAGGCCAGACCGGAGAGGTCGACACCCCGGTCACGGCCGGGATCGCGGGCGCTGACCGCCGTGACGACAACCTTGCGACCGGCGCGCGCGGCGACCAGATCGCCGTTGGCCTGCAACAGGGAGATGACACCGGCGCCGACCGTTCCCAGGCCGGCGATACCAAGACGAAGGACTGACATCAGGCGCCGAACAGCACGTCGACGCGGCGATCCTGTGCCGCATCGGCACTCGCCTGGTTGTCGCCGGCGGCCTCGACCACGACTTCGTTGCTCGGCACGCCCAGGCGGATCAGCTCCTCGGCGACCGCCGTCGCCCGGTCGAGCGAGATGTTGAAGTTCACGAGCTGCTGGTTCGTCGTCTCCATGCTGCCGGCCGGGCGGCTGGCGTGGCCGACCAGGCGAATCTTGCCGCCCCGTTCGGCATGGATCGCAGCGAGCTGACGCACGATGTCGCGCTCGGTTGCGCCCAGCGTGCTGGAGCCGTCTCCGAAGCGAATGATCGCCGCCAGGGTTTCGGCTGTCGGCAAACCCACGGTCGTGAAGGCCGCCTGCGTCGCAGGCGCGGTTTCGGCTTGGGCAATCACGATCGGCTGTTCGGCAGTGCCGGCGCCGGGACCGGACGCCGACAGCAGATCGTCGAAGTCCAGTGTTGTGGCAGGCACGGTCACCACCCGGGTTTCCTCGACCGTCACCGTCGGCAGGCTGGTGACCGCGGGCGCGATAACCGGTTGCACGACGGGCTCCAGCGTCTCGGCAACCTGTGTGAAGGTCATCGCCGGCTCTTCGACGACCACGATTTCTTCAGCCGCCATGACTTCCTCAGCCGGCGGCCTCGCAGGCGTCATCTGGACGACCTTCACGACCTCGACCGTGCGCGTCACGCTGCCGACGAGATCGCCGGTGCTGTTGTCGACCACGGTCTGCTGTTCGATGCGGGTTTCACTGGGAACGACCGCCCGGTCCGGTTCGGCCATCACGACCTCGGGCTCGCTGGCAACTACGGCCGCAACTGCTGCCGTGGTGGCCATGGCGACCGGCTCGGCTGTTGCCGTGGTGACCACGGCGGCCGGCTCGACATCGGTCGTGGTCATCGTGCCGGTTGCAGCGGCTGCCGAAGATGTCACGACCACGGGCTCGACCTGAGCGGCGGCCAGATCGGCCGCGTATTCGGGCACCACGACGACCTGTGCGGGCAATTCCACGACATCGATCTGGCTGTCGGACCGCTCCGATTGAGCAACCAGGGACTGGCCCTGCGCCGCGACATCCTGGCTCGCCGCAGGCATCGCAGGCTCGGCAGGTGCGGATTCGACGGCGACCAACTCAGCCGGCGCAACCGTTACTTCGGCCACTGCCGGATCGGCTGGAGGCGCGGCCATGACCATGGTCTGCACCTCGCTGTCGTCCACGACCTCCATGGTTTCGACCACGACTTGCGGTTCCATGGCGGGCGCTTCCAGAACCGCCAAGGGCTCCTCGACCGGGACCACGGCAGCCGGTTCGACGACAACGGGTTCGACGACGGCCGGTTCTGCGGCGGCGGCAACGCCATGGGAAACGACGACGCGCGTCACCGTGCCGACAAGTTCGCCATCGTCACCACGGATGGTTTCGGTCTCGACCCTGCTCTCGGTGACCGGAACCACGGCCAGGCCAACCGGTTCAAGCTCGGGCTGTTCCATCCCGGCGGCGGCAACCGCTTCGCCCTCCACGGCAACGGCCTCGACCTCGGGAACGGGCATGGATTCGGCCACGGCGATGTCGATTTCGCCGCCGGGTTCGATGTAGGTCGTCTCGGTGGTGACATCGACGACTTCGGGCTGCGCCAGCGGCATGGCCTCGGGAGTCGTCTCGTCGTCGGCGCGCCGCAGGTCGGTCGTGTACTGGGCATTGGCCAGATCGGCCGCCAGGGACTGGGCGACCTGATCGATTTCCTCAGGCGAGGAAACATTGGTCGGCGCCTCGGGAACCTCGGCCAGATTGGGATATTCGTCCTCGCTGCCCGGCACGGGCTGATCGGAGGTCGGCGCAGCCTCCTCACCAACACTTGTGGCGTACCAGTCGGAAGGATCCAGGGCATCTGGCCATGAATCCGAACACGAGGTCAGAAGGACAAGCGAGCCCAGCAGGGCGAACGAACCCAGCGCCGCCGAAGCCGGCCGCCCGAGGATGGTCTTTTTTGCGTTGCACAATGGCATTATATCCGTACGCACGTGGCGCCTTTCACAGGTGGCCCCAATGTAAACGAATTGGCCGTTCCCACAACAGATCAGCGTGTGACGGCAAGCCCGACGACGACCACCCGGAGGCCTGCCATGTCCAGCGAGCCCAACGATCCCGACATTCCCGTGATTTCACCCGAGGAATGGCAGGATGTTGCAGAACGCAGCGCCAAGGTGATGCAGGAGTTCCTGGCCAACCAGGGCAGCGGCCCCTCGCCCATGGACGACATGGTGCGCATGGGCGGCATCTTCACGAAGGCCATGGGCCAGCTCATGACCGACCCGGCCAAGCTGATGGAGGCCCAGACCAGCCTCTGGCACAGCTATTTCGACCTCTGGCAGGCCACAGCCCGGCGTTTGACGGGCCAGGAAAGCGCCCCGGTCGTGGAGCCGGCCGCCGGCGACAAGCGTTTCCGCGACGACGCCTGGTCGGAAAACGCGGTGTTCGACTACATGAAACAGTCCTATCTGCTCTCGGCCAACTGGATGCAGGGCCTGATGGGCGAGGTCGAGGGGCTCGACAAGAAGACCAAGCAGCAGCTCGATTTCTACACCAAGCTCTATGTCGACGCCCTGTCGCCGACCAACTTCGCCGCGACCAATCCCGAAGTCCTGCGCGCCACCGCAGAGACCAAGGGCGAAAACCTGGTCAAGGGCCTGAAGCACCTGCTGGAGGATTTCGAGCGCGGAAAGGGCAAACTCGCCATCAAGATGGTCGACAGCGACGCCTTCGAGGTCGGCGGCAACCTGGCCGTGACCCCCGGCAAGGTGGTCTTCCAGAACGACCTGATGCAGCTCATCCAGTACACTTCGACGACCGAGAAGGTGCACAAGCGACCGCTGCTGATCGTGCCGCCCTGGATCAACAAGTTCTACATCCTGGACCTCAAGCCCGCGAACTCGTTCATTCGCTGGATCGTCGAGCAGGGCTACACCGTGTTTGTCATCTCCTGGGTCAATCCCGACGCCAAGCAGGCTGAGAAGACCTTCGAGGACTACATGCTGGAAGGTCCGGTCGCCGCACTGGACGCCATCGAGCAGGCAACCGGCGAAACGAAGATCAACACGGTCGGCTATTGCATCGGCGGCACGCTGATGGCGGCCACCCTGGCCCATCTTGCAGCCCAGAAGATCAACCGCGTTGCAGCGGCGACCTTCCTGACGACCCTGGTCGATTTCGAGCAGGTCGGCGATGTCGGCGTCTTCATCGACGAGGCCCAGATCGAGGCGATTGAGGAGATGATGAACAAGCGGGGTTACCTCGACGGCGCCGAGATGTCGGCGACCTTCAACAGCCTGCGCGCCAACGACCTGATCTGGTCCTTCGTGATCAACAACTACCTGCTGGGCAAGGAACCCTTCCCCTTCGACATCCTGTTCTGGAACAGCGATTCGACGCGCATGCCGGCCGTGATGCACAGCCAGTACCTGCGCCACATGTATCTGGAAAATGCTCTGTCCAAGCCGGGTGGCATCACGATGGGCGGCACGCCGCTCGACCTCACCAGGATCAAGGTGCCGACCTACATTCTCTCGACCCGCGAGGACCACATCGCGCCGTGGGAATCGACCTACAGGGCGACCCAGATCTATGGCGGCGACATCACCTTCACCCTGGCCATGTCGGGCCATGTCGCCGGTGTCGTGAACCCGCCGGCGAAGGGCAAGTACGGCTACTGGAGCAACGACGCCCTGCCTGCGGTGGCCACCGACTGGCTGGCCGGAGCGGAAAAACACGACGGTTCGTGGTGGCCGCACTGGGAAGCCTGGCTGAAGCAGCAGGCGGGCCCGATGGTCGCGGCGCGCGTGCCGGGCAAGGGCGGCAAGCTCAAGGCCATCGAGGACGCGCCCGGCAGCTACGTCAAAGCCGAGCGAAGCAAGTCTTCCTGAACCCGAGCGCATGATGCGGGGCTGCGGTATCGCTTGATAACGTCGGGCAGCGCAGCGGAGTCTGGCGCCATGATCAACGAAGTCCTGCTCACCAGCCTGGTCGTCTTTGCCATTGTCGGCTCAGTGACGCCCGGCCCCAACAACCTGATGGTCATGGCCTCGGGTGCGGCCTATGGCTGGCGCGCGACGGTGCCCCACATCATGGGGATCATGGTCGGTTTTTCCGTGATGACCGCGGCGATGAACCTGGGCCTGGGCACCCTGCTCGCCGGTGCCCCGGCGCTGATCTGGGTCGTCAAGACGGGCGGCGCGCTGTGGCTGCTCTGGCTTGCCTTTCAGCTTGGGCGCGCGGCGCTGCGGCCTGCCGACGACAAGGGTAAAACGCGCGCCGGAGGACGCCCCATGCGGTTCCACGAAGCGATACTGTTTCAATGGGTCAACCCGAAGGCCTGGGCGGTGACGCTTGCCGCAGCAGGCGCCTATGCCCAACTGACACCTTCGCTGTGGAGCCGTACTGCGCTCATCGTGCTGGTCTTTGCCCTGTGCTCGCCGATTGCCAACGGCATCTGGGTGACCATGGGCGAGGCGTTGCACCGGCTGCTGTCGGGCCCCAGGGCCGGCCGCCTCTTCGGCCTTCTCATGGCGGCGCTTCTTGCCGCAACCGCCGTCTCGATCTTCCTGGCCTCGCCCGATATCGTCCCGCCTTCCTGACACGCGCCGGCCTGGCTTCAGCGCAAGGATGCGGACTCAGGTCAGGGCGGCGATCGTCTCGCGATAGGCCTGGCCGTGGGCAACGTAACCCGCGACCGTACGCAGGAAATCGGCCTGATCGGCCGCCGAGAGATCGCGCATGTGGCGCGCCGGGCTGCCTGCCCACAGGGCGCCCGACGGCACCGTCTTGCCCGGCGTGACCAGGGCGCCGGCCGCGACCATGGCGCCGGTCTCGACCACGGCCTTGTCCATCACCGTGGCGCGCATGCCGACGAAGCAGCGGTCCTCCAGGCGGCAGGCGTGGATCAGGCAGTGGTGACCGATGGTGACCTCGTCGCCGATCCAGGTCGGGCCGTCGTTGCTCGATACGTGGATGACGGTGAGATCCTGAACGTTGGTGCGTGCGCCGATCCGGATCGGCGCGACATCACCGCGGATGACGCAGCCCGGCAGGATGACGCTCTGTGCCCCGATCTCGACATCGCCCGAGATGAAGACACCCGGCGCGACGAAGGCGTCGTCGGCAATGCGCGGCCAGATGCCGTTGTAGGGCAGGATGATCGGGCCGGGTACGCTCACGGGAAAACCGCCACCTGCGGCAGGCCCATGGTTTCCTCGAATCCGGCCATGACGTTGAGGTTCTGCAGCGCCTGGCCCGAGGCGCCCTTGACCAGGTTGTCCAGCGCCGAGATCAGGATCGCGCGACCGGGAATACGATCGGCGAAGACGCCCATGAGGCACAGGTTCGAGCCGCGGACATGGCGTGTCGCGGGCGCCTGACCCTGCGGCACCAGCCGGACGAAGGGTTCATCGGCATAGGCCGCCGCGATGGCGGCGCGCAGGTCTTCGGCGGAAACCCCGTCCTTCATGCGCACATAGGTGGTCGCCAGGATGCCGCGGTTCATGGGCATCAGGTGGGGCGTGAAGTTGACGGTGATGGGCGTGCCCGCAGCCTCGGAAAGCTCCTGCTCGATCTCGGGCGTGTGGCGATGGCTGGCGATGCCGTAGGCGTGGATGCCCTCGGAAACCTCGGTGTGGAGGATACCCTCCTTGGGCGCGCGCCCGGCGCCGCTGACGCCGGACTTGGCATCAATGATGATGTCGCCGGTTTCGATCAGGCCCTGGGCCAGACAGGGGATCAGCGGCAGTTCGGCCGCGGTCGTGTAGCAGCCGGGATTGGCGACCAGCCGCGCGGCCCTGACCTGCTCCCGCTTGATCTCGGTCAGGCCATAGACGGCGCTGGCCTGCAGTTCCATGGCGCGATGTTCATGGCCGTACCACTGGGCATAGGTCGCACCGTCATAAAGGCGGAAATCGGCCGAGAGGTCGACGACCTTGAGATGGCCGGGCAGTCCGGCGATGACTTCCTGCGTCGTGCCGTGGGGCAGGCAGCAGAACACCGCATCGATGCCGCTCCAGTCGAGCGCATCGATGGCGACCAGATCGGGCAGGTCGAGATGGGCCAGATGGGGATAGACCGAACCCATCGTCTCACCGGCGCGGCGATCGGCGGTGAGTGCGGCGATGCGGATGCCGCTATGGGTGACCAGCAGCCGGATCAGCTCGGCGCCCGTGTAACCGCTGGCGCCCAGCACCGCGACGTTCAGCTTTCCATTGGCCTTCATGGTCATCCTCCCGACAGCGCCGACCGGGCGGCGCACTGGATTGCTCCGTCATCCTGGCCCGGAGCGGAGCACAAACAAAAGGGGCCGGACAATGCTGTCCGGCCCCTTGAAGCCGCAAGACTGTTGCGACCGGATCAGCGCTTGGAGAACTGGAAGCTGCGGCGGGCCTTGCGGCGACCGTACTTCTTGCGCTCGACGACGCGCGGATCGCGGGTCAGGAAACCTTCCTTCTTGAGCGGCGCCCGAAGGGCCGGCTCGTAATAGGTCAGCGCCTTGGAGATGCCGTGACGCACCGCGCCGGCCTGGCCCGACAGACCACCGCCCTTGACCGTGCAGAAGACATCGTACTGGTCGACGCGACCGGCGATGTGGAACGGCTGATTGAGAATCAGGCGCCAGGTCGGGCGGGTGAAGTACTGGTCAAGCTCGCGACCATTGACGATGACGCGGCCGGCACCGGGCTTGATCCAGACGCGGGCGACCGCGTCCTTGCGCTTGCCCGTGGCATAGGCGCGGCCCTGCTTGTCGATCTGCGGGTCGGGCAGAACAACCGGCGGCGCGACGACGGCGGCCACTTCGGGGGTGGCTTCGGCGGCAGCTTCAGCGAAAGACTCGGTCATGGCCATGATCAGGCGGCCCTCTTGTTCTTGACGTTGCGTATGGCGAGGTCGAGGACCTCGGGCTGCTGGGCCTCGTGCGGATGATCCGGCCCGGCGTAAATCTTCAGCTTCTTCATGACCTGGCGGCCCAGAGGGCTGCGGGTGACCATGCGCTCGACCGCCTTTTCGACGACACGCTCGGGATGATTGCTCTCGAGGCGCTGGGCCAGCGTGCGGCCCTTGATGCCACCCGGCCAGCCGGTGTGCCAGTAGAAGGATTCTTTTTCCTTCTTGTTGCCGGTCAGGTGGACCTTCTCGGCGTTGATGACGATGACGAAGTCACCGGTATCGACGTTGGGCGTGAAGGTGGTCTTGTGCTTGCCGCGCAGGATGTTGGCGATCTGGGAGGCCATGCGGCCGAGGATCATGTCCTCGGCGTCCACGACGAACCACTTGCGCTCGACCTCGGCGGGTTTGGCAACGTAAGTCTTCATGACGGTCTATCTCATTAATATATGGGCCGCCGCGCCATCCGGCGCATGCAGCCCCAAGGGGCGCGGAACCTAACACGATCTGTCCGGGAGTCAACGGCTTCGCGGGTGTCCGGAACACCCGACCGCGCCGACGCTGCAATCCCTTGCCCGCGCCGGCCGCGGAGGCCACATTCATCCCATGAACGCGCCCATTCTGCAACGCCGCGATGCCCGGGGCATTGCCCACCTCACCCTGAACCGCCCGGCCCAGCGCAATGCGCTGTCGGTCGGCCTGATGTCGGCCCTCCAGGAGGCGCTGGATGCCATCGCCGGGGATGCCAGCGTCCACGTCGTGGTGATCGGCGGCGCCGGCCCGGGATTCTGCGCCGGCCACGACCTCAAGGAGGTCCGCGCCCATCCGGGCCGCGAGCAGTACGACGCCCTGTTTGCCCAGTGCAGCGCCCTGATGACCGCGATCGTGAACCTGCCCAAGCCGGTGATTGCCCGCGTCCATGGCATCGCCACGGCGGCGGGCTGCCAGCTTGTCGCCACCTGCGATCTGGCAATTGCGGCCGAAACCGCCCGTTTCGCCACTCCGGGCGTCAACATCGGCCTGTTCTGTTCGACCCCGATGGTCGCGCTGTCGCGCAATGTGGCGCCCAAACACGCCATGGAGATGCTGCTGACCGGCGACATGATCGATGCGGCCGCCGCTGAACGCATCGGCCTGGTCAACGCCGTGGTGCCCGAGGCCGGCCTCGACGATGCCGTGGCAGCACTTGCCGGCAAGATTGCCGCCAAATCGCCGCTGACGCTTAAAATCGGCAAGGAAGCCTTTTACCGCCAGCGCGAGATGGGGCTGGAGGAGGCCTATGCCTACGCCAGCCGCGTCATGACCCAGAACATGCTGGCGCGCGACGCCGAGGAAGGCATCGACGCCTTCATCGAGAAACGCCCGCCGGTCTGGCGCGGGGAATGACCATGGACCACGCGCGCTACGAGGATGACTACATCCGCGGTATCCTGCGCCGCAGCCGCACGATCGCCATGGTCGGCGCCAGCCCCAACTGGGTGCGGCCCAGCTTCTTTGCCATGAAGTACCTGATCGCCAAGGGCTACCGCGTCATCCCGGTCAATCCGGTCGCTGCCGGCCAGGAGATTCTGGGTGAAACCGTGTACGCCAGCCTGGCCGAGGTCCCCGGCCCCTTCCAGATGGTCGACATCTTCCGCAATTCCGAGGCTGCCGGCGCCATCGTCGACGAAGCCATCGCCCTGAAGGACAACAAGGGCATCGAGACCGTCTGGCTGCAGCTTGGCGTGATCAACCCGGAGGCGGCCCTTCGCGCCGAGGCCGCCGGCCTTGGCGTGGTGATGGATCGCTGCCCCAAGATCGAATACGGCCGCCTCTCGGGCGAACTCTCCTGGGGCGGCATCAACTCCGGCATCATCTCGTCCAAGGCGCTGAAGATTTGACTCCCGGGCCCTCACCCACCCGCCTGCGGCAGGATGGGATTGCGCGCGTCCGGGCTGCTGCCGTCCTCATTGCTGCGGCACTGACCCTGTCGGCCTGCGTCGAGATCGACTGGCACCGCACCGGCCAGCTCTGGCTGGGTTCGTTGTGCGACGGCGCCAGCCAATGCAGCTACGATAGCGACGGCGACCCCTACACGCGCTGGTGAACACGATGAGCGAAAGCAACGACGACTACGGCCTGGAGACGCGCGCGGTGCATGCCGGCGCCCGCCCCGATGCCACGACCGGCGCGCGGGCGACGCCGATCTACCAGACCACCAGCTACGTCTTCGACGACGTCGACCATGCCGCCTCGCTCTTCAACCTGCAGACCTTCGGCTACATCTATTCGCGCCTGACCAACCCGACGGTGGCGGTGCTGGAGGAACGCATCGCCAACCTGGAGGACGGCCGCGCCGCGGTGGCCTGCGCCAGCGGCCATGCCGCGCAGTTCCTCGCCTTTTTCACCCTGCTGGAGCCGGGCGACCACATCGTCGCCTCGCGTTATCTCTACGGCGGCTCGGTGACGCAGTTCACCAAGTCCTTTGCCAAGCTGGGCTGGAACGCCACGCTGGTCGAACCGGGCAAGGCCGCGGACGTCGAGGCGGCCATCCTGCCCACGACCAAGGCGATCTTCGTCGAGGCGCTGGCCAACCCCGGCGGTATCGTGGTCGACCTGGAAATGCTCTCGGCCATTGCGAAAGCACACCGCATTCCGCTGGTCGTCGACAACACCATGGCGACGCCCTGGCTGTGCCAGCCGATTCATTGGGGCGCCGACATCGTCATCCACTCGGCGACCAAGTTCATCGGCGGCCATGGCAATTCCATGGGCGGCGTCGTGGTCGAGAGCGGCAAGTTCGACTGGTTCGCCAGCGGCAAGTTCCCCGGCATGACCGAACCCGAACCGGCCTATCACGGCCTGTGTTTTGCCGAATCCTTCGGCGATTTCGGCTTCACCATGAAGACCCGCGCCGTGGCACTGCGCGACTTCGGCCCTGCCCTGTCGCCGACCAATGCCTTCAACCTGATCACCGGCTGCGAAACCCTGCCGTTGCGCATGCAGCGCCACTGCGACAACGCGATGGAAGTGGCGCGTTTCCTGGAGGGCCACCCCAAGGTCGCCTGGGTCTCCTACGCCGGACTGACCTCGAGCCCGTACCACGACCTTGCCAGGAAATACCTGCGCAACGGTTTCGGCAGCGTCTTCACCTTCGGCGTCAAGGGCGGCTTCGATGCCGGCACCCGCGTTGTCGAGGCCTGCAACCTGTTCAGCCATCTGGCCAACATCGGCGACACACGCAGCCTGATCATCCATCCCGCGAGCACGACGCACCGCCAGCTCAGCCCCGAACAGCGCGCCGCGTCGGGCGCCGGCGACGACACCATCCGCCTCTCCATCGGCATCGAGACCGTGGGCGACATCATCCGCGACCTGGACCGCGCGCTGGCGAAGGCCTGAGAGCGGCCTGCCGCCCCGTCATGGCCAATCCGACGCTTCCGATTGTCACGCCGCGCCAGATTATGATCGGGTTTGCGCTGGCCGCGCTCGTGGCCACGCTGTGGAGCGGCTGGATGGTCGTTTCGCGGATCGGGGCGACGTCGCACCTGCTGGTCTCGGATGTCGCGCTGCTGCGGTTTGCCGGCGCCGGCCTGCTGACCCTGCCGGTCTTCATCGCCCGGCGCGCCGAGATCGGACGGGCCGGCTGGCGCGCCGTGCTGGTGCTCTCGATCATGGGCGGGGCGCCCTACAGCGTGATCTCGGTGGGCGGCATGGTCTTTGCGCCGACAGCCCAGGGCGCGGTCGTCATCCCCGGCGCGCTGGCGCTGTTTGCCACGCTGTTCGGCTGGGCCTGGCTGAAGGACCGGCCGGCGCGCGACCGCTGGATCGGGCTGGGGCTGGTCGCCCTGGCGCTGGCCCTGATCGGCATCGAGGGCGCCCACACCGGCACCTGGCAGGGCTACGCCCTGTTCCTGCTGGCCGCGGTGATGTGGGCGGCCTTCACGGTCGGGACGCGCTTCTGGGGCCTGCGGCCGCTGACCAACGTGGCGGTCATCTCGGTCACCTCGCTGATCTGGTACGTGCCGCTGGTGCTGGCCTTCGACCCCACGATGATCTTCACCGCGCCCTGGCGGGAGCCGGCCCTGCAGCTCTGGTACCAGGGCCTGATGGCGGGCGTGCTGGCGCCGATCATGTACACCCGGTCGATCCAGTTGATCGGCCCCCAGAGGGCTGCGCTGGTCATGGTCATGGTGCCGGTGCTGGCGACCCTGATGGCCTGGGCCATGCTCGACGAAGCGCCCGGGCCGCTGACCATCGCCGGCATGATCCTGGTGCTGCCGGGCATGGCGTTTGCCGCCGGCGCCTTCGCACGGCGGCGCTGACGGCCCAGCCCTAACGACAGATGCCGATCGAACCCTGGGCGCAGATCTTCACGCCGTCGATCCAGGTCACCCCGGAAAGATCGGCGCCGGTGAAATCGACGCGGCTGACATTGGCGCCGGTGAAATCGACATCGATCAGCGTGGCGAAAAGGAAGCTGGCGTTGCGCGCCTGGACGCCGCGCAAGGAAGCACCGGTGAGATCGGCGCGGTCGAGCCGGGCATCGGTCAGCGTGGCGCCGTCGAAGGTCGCCCCGACCAGGCTCGCCTCGACGAATCGTACCCGGTAACCGTCTACCCCGGAGAGATCGGCATCGCTGAAATCGGTGTTGCTGAGCGAAGCGTTGCGCAGGTTGGCCCCGGGCAGTTCGGCACCGGGGAATGCCAGGCCGGAAAGGTTGCAACTGCGCCAGTTCACACCGGCGCGCGGCAGGTCGTTGCAATCGGCCAGCGCCGGTCTGCCAGCCAGAGCAACAAGGCCAAGAACAAGGAGGCCGAAGACGAAACGGGTTTTCATGGCGCCATTACCGCATTGCAGCAGGGCAGAGGCAAGGCGCATCAGCGCGGCGTCAGGCAGCCCTGACAGGCGCCGGCACCCAGCCGCGCGCCTTCGCGCCAGGCCTGTGGGTGGACCCAGTCGCCCCGCCACAAGCCCCGGCCCTGCTTGCGCGCCTCGACCTGGGCCGCATGCATGGCATTGTTGAAGTGGGCGCTGGAGGTGGCAAAGCCGCTGCGCAGGACCTCTGCGTTGATGTCGCGTTCGCCATCGTGGCAGATCGCCTCCAGGGCGCCATGGCCGTCGGGGCCGCAGGGCGTGCAGGCCAGCGTGCTTCCGGCAAGCAGTGCATTGAGCGCCGCGCGCGCCTCCCGCCCGCATGACCACGGGCCAGCGGCATCGCGGCAATCCTGAAAGAGTTCGGGTGCCGCCAGGCTCATCAGGTGAATGACGGTGCGTCCGCCGGCCTGCGAGGTCAGCTCCAGCGTGTCGCCGTCGATCGCCACGGCGCTGCCTTCAAGCGCGGGCCCCTGGCATTGCGCCGTGACGGGGTCCCAGAACGCGCCTGCCCCGCGTGTCAGGACGCAGATCGCCACGAGGGCGAGCAGTGTTGCGGCGATTGTGCTGGGTGCTCGTTGCATGTCCGGCAAGTGGGGTGGCTAGTCGGGTTCGAACCGACGACCTCCTGGACCACAACCAGGCGCTCTAACCAGCTGAGCTATAGCCACCATCGGACTTGCGTCGAGGGCGCGTCTGTACGATGAAGCCGCCCTCCGGGTCAACTGTGTCGCAAACCCGGCCCA
>Ga0105054_10009064_pt1 | contig 13019 bp, 15 predicted proteins | sample BON02_FD_78091 | JGI IMG/M metagenome (GOLD analysis project Ga0105054, IMG submission 78091) | Freshwater microbial communities from Lake Bonney liftoff mats and glacier meltwater in Antarctica - BON-02 (megahit assembly) | ecosystem: Environmental > Aquatic > Freshwater > Ice > Glacier...
ATAATGTGTCCTCATCCCCTCCCCCACAAGGGGGCCCTTTAGGGCAGGAGAAGAAAGTTGTGTCGGCTCGAGGGGAATGAAAAAGTTGTGTTACTCGAGGACAACGAAAATTATACAAGTTGTAATTATTAAACCAAACAATTCCATTGTGTGACAACACTCCACAAGCCCCTCCGGGCCCCTCCCCCACAACCCCTTGTGGGCGGGGCCCCCACATGGGCCAAACAATTACATATATATTTATGAGAGTGGAAATGTGGGTGAAACTGTACGAAACGATATATAGACGAGGATGCTATCAAGAGCATCACAAGAGAGATGGGGTGTGAAAATAAAAAGTTTTATGCCGTGGGAATTGCAGATCCTGGAACTGGCAGCAGTGGGGGTTTTTTCTTCACACTAAAGGAGCTGCAGGAAGTGGTGGACAAATCCCTGATCATCAAGGTGCCAGTGTGGTTGGAACATGGCAGTGGTAGTCCGGAAATCATTGGGCAAGTGCGATATGCTTGGGTCGATAACAAAAAGGGACTCATGGTGATGATGGAATTCGACTACACTACACTCATGTCCAATGTAGTGCTCGAGTGGATTCGCATCGGACTTTTCGCGGGCATATCGCTGGGATACAAGTCAGATGTAGAGTACACGGGTGGCGTCATGAATGTAGTACAGAAAACCATCAACGAAATCAGCATTGTCAGAGATCCTTTCCACAAGTCGTGTAGAATACAATTTGTAGGAACAAAAATACCAGACAACACCTCAATAGGCCCCGCCCACAAGCCCCTCCGGGGCCCTTTAGGGGGGGCAAAAAAAAGAGCAGATGTGTCTGCCTCCGAAATCTTTCCTTATTTTTAAACAGTTTTTTTATTACATGACCATCAAGAAAAATATTCTTTTTTGCTGCAAATTGGTGACAGCAAAGTGATTAGTGTTGCAGCGTGTGTTATCAGTCTTGGAGAAATAATGTAGTAATTGCGTTTGGAACTCTCTCGTCTTTTCTTACCTCGCTTCAATGAGTGGTTCGGGCAACTTTATCAATTTGAAAGTTCATGTTGTTGTGCATACAAAAATCTATTTTTGGCATGTTTCTATTTCTGACATTTATCTAAAAATATCATCTCCTATATTAAGGCGTGCGGATTTTTGTACACGGTATTGTGTGCAGCATGCTGCACTCTCACTTGTCGGATATATTTTCGTTTGCCCTCTCGATGGGTGTAAAGGAGGATTTTTTTTTGCGGAAGTTGAGCTCGAAAAAGGTGTTGAAGAACAGACACTTTTCATGTACTGTGGAACAGCAACGGAGCAAGATGTTGATGTGGCTGAAGAAGAAGACGAATGGACACGTGCTGTGGAAACAATTTCCGAGCAGTATCTATGAGTGCATGACTCATGACTCTGTGCACGACGGGTGTGAGGTATCGGATATCTTCAATGAAATCCAGCACGGGAAGAATGAAAGCAATATTTTCGTGGCAGTCAGGAATTATGTGCAGAGGGGAAATAATGTGGATCAGGTATTTTTTAATGGAGAAACAGACATGTCGTTGCTACAAGCTGCTTGTTTTTTCAGAAGGACCAAAACCGTCGGATGGCTGCTTAAGGCGGGCGCGGGTGTGAATTTATGTGACAGCAAGCATGAAACTGCCCTGTTCTACATTATGAAGAATTCGAATACAAAGACTGAAAATAGACAGCAAGATCCCGGACGGCAGATTCGGATGATGAAAATGATGTCGCTGCACTGTGCCAATTTCCAGCACCAAAATCTGAATGGTGAAACTATTTTGCACCTTGTCGCAAACAGTACAGAGTGTAACGTACAGGAAAAGCGGATGATGGTCCGTATCATTAAAACACAGAAGGACGTGGAGCTTCTCGAGAACACGAGTAACTCTAATGCGCTCAAGACTGCAGTGATGAATAATCTGCAAGGAGTAGTAAGAATGTTGATGGATGAATACAAAGACACGTACTCGGTCGAGTATGTCATGCAGATGCTACACAATATGACACGAGTAAACGATTCGCAAAAACGAATTGAAGAGACGATCAAGACATTGTGCTTGGCCGACGTGACTATGATGAAGAACTTTTGTAGTTTTTTCATGAAGAATTCAACATGATGGTGAACGCGTCATGTCGTCGAGCAGCTTGTTTTTAAGATACAAGGAAACGGATGCCGAGATAATCATGCACATTGTATGCTTGTAGTGATTTAGAGACACTGTCATGGCTGTCTTGTGCAGGCGGGCAATAGAATATGCTCAGAGAGTATTGTCTTGATGCTTCTGCGTACTGGGCTCTCAGTGCACCGAGACTGTTTGTGGTGTATACGTGCTCGGTAATAAACAAGTCAAAAAAATCATCCAAAACTGTTTCTAGGTCTGATTTGCTGTAGGACGAGGCAGCAGACTGCAATCCAGACTGCATGGTGTCGAAAATGTGCAGGATAAACATGTGTGCATTCTTATTATGTAAACTTGTCAATGACGACGAAGAAGTCATCCGCAGCTGTTTTTGGGTCTGATTTGTGGTAGGACAAGGCACCATTCGTATTATATATACTTGTTAATGACAACGAAGAAATCATCTATGTAGGACTGCAATCCAGACTGCATGGTGTCGAAAATGTGCAGGATGTTGACGACGTGTTTGGATGCGGAAAAGCGCTCGTAAATGCCAACAAATGCGAGTTTCTGTAGGTTGTCGTGTGGGTGTTATAAGAAGTATAGTTTCAAGTATATAAGAGGGAGAAATCTAGATGTCATCGAGAGATGACAAGTATGGTGGATGAGAACGTCAACACTGTCAATGTGGCTGCGGCTACACCTATCATTGCTGAGGAAAAGAAAGTAGAATTGGCAGTTGCTGATGTGAATTCCAAGGTGGATACAAATGATGCCAACTCTCTTGCAACTTTGTTGGAGCACATCGAAAGCCTGAACAACTCGAATAAGCAGATGTCGGAGACTCTCAAGATTATCGAAAGCCGTAACATGGAGAGGTTCCACCAGGTTGTCGGCAGTAAAATCGAGCCATGGGTAAAATCTCTCAATATCCCTGAAGACCAGCAGAAATCTTTCCTCAAGGGTATCGAGATTGCATGCGAGCAGGGGCACAAGCGCGGTATCATCGACTTTGAGGTCAATCCCGCCTTCAGCATTGCCTGTGCGGCTGCAACCGCTTACGGCGAGAAGGTGTTGGAAGCTGAGAATGCACGTCTACAGATCAACGAAATGACACAGAAGATTCAGATTACCGAGAGCATCACTAGGAAGGAAAAGAACAACCACAACAACATTCTACAAGCTAGCGTTGCCGATGTGTGTTCTGACATCAAGTTAGGCAAGCGGTCCTATGAAGACATTTACACACACAATCTCAAGGAGGATGTGAATGAAGTCAGTTCATGCTGGTCAGCTGTGTATGACAACATGCGAAGTGGAGGCTCTACACGCTAAGATTTTTTATTGATAAACTTTAAAAGATATCGGGCTGTGTTTTATTGGTCTGTATACAATGGGCTGTTTTTTAATAAATTCATTGTAAAAGCAAATCCCCTCCAAGCTCCTCCCCCCCACAAGCCCCTCCCCCCCACAAGGGGGCCCCTTGTGGGCCACAACCCCTCCGGGCCCCCTTGTGGGGGAGGGGGGGGCCTATGACATGCGGTGAACAGAGCCAGCAACCATAGGGGCTGACGAAGCTTGCATGTGTTTGCCATTGCGGACTGCAGTCACTCCCACGTAATCGTGACCGTGGTGTCCACTTCCTGTGACCTCTCTCGGTTGAGCGTTCCTGGTAAGCCATCGCGAAGTGCCCTGGTACATCAATTTACAAGAGGTCGATTCATTCGAGGTCGAGGCTAGGATGGCATCCTTGACCATTTGGTGGTTGTTGTTCATAGAGAGCGTATGGTAAACAGCCGAGATGCTGTCTGTCAAATGGTTTTTATCATTTTCATCCGTCATTTTTTTGAGCTGACGATCTGCATACGTGTTGACGTCCTTGATAAAGAGATCGGCAGTTGCCAACGCACTTACGGATGTATTGGGGTTTTTGTAATCGCATAGCAACAATGGAGAAGGCAGCCAGGTGAATTCGGGCTGGAGTAATATAGGCACAATCGAAGGTCCGTTGTAGTCTTTGCTGTAGTCATTCATTTCCTCGATAAACTGTGACTTTGAGGATGGGTTCGACATGTTGACCATCTGAACGTCCTTGCCGCCGCAATATCCGTCGTACGCAATATCCCATACCTTGTGCAGATTGCGCTCGTTAAAGACAATGGCCCGCTCGTGGTACTTGTAAGTCATTCCCCACACGCCGTGCTGTCCATCGTCAAACACGCTCATTTCAGTCTGTCCCCACAGGGTTGCTCCGAGATGATCAATACCGCCTCGTCCAATGATGACGCCAAGCATGTAATGTTCGATATTGGGACGGATGAGCAGCACCGATTTGCACTCGGACTCATCGTCGAGCTTCCAGGCATATTCTTTCAGTGTCGCTTCTTTGATGCCGTGGAAACTGTCTGAACTCTCATCATAGAGCTGGACTTCGAGCAGGTCGACCATGGAGCCAACGTAATACTCGGCGACACGTACACGACGTCTCAGCATATCACGAGGCGCCGACCCCTCGTCCAGAGAGAAGGCTTTGGATTTGATAATCTTGAGACCTCGGTACATACTCATCTCTGGGCCCTGCTTGAGAAGCTTTTGTCCATCCAAGCCCTGGGTCATGTACGAAGTTTTCTCTTGCGTCATGGTGAGTTGGAAGGTCAGTTTCCCGCTGCAGAGAAGGAAATCGGGTTCTTCGCCTCCCCAATTTTTGATGAGGGACTTTGTATCCTCAATCAGGATGTCCATGGCGTTCATATTTCGTTGTACAAACCCAAACATGTCAATGTAATCCCGGACGGATTTGTAAAGGTAGTCTTCAAGATAATACTTCTCACGCACCTGTCCTAGGTAACTAGGAGCGTTCATCAGGGCCATGTGTACATCCAAATCATTCGTTGTCTGGATGCTGCCAACGACCTGCGTGATCTGATCGTGGAAGTTGCGCATGCCTTCTGGACTCATCATGAAGTTGTGCTCCATCGTGATCGCAAGACCCTGGCGTACAGTGTATCCAGAAAAGGTTTGCTTGCGTTGTGTAAGTGTGCGTGCAGCCGATTCATATGGCACGCGCGAGGCAAGACCTTGGTCAAAGGTCCACACATTCCATTCAATCTTCCTGTCAGGGTATTCCATGTACATGTAAGGTAAGATGATTGTAGTAAACGGGGATTCGGTTGCGTCTGTAATGAGCCCGTCGACTCTGTCCGTGATCCACTGATTCGGACCCTTGAGCACATCGGGCAAATGCAGTCGTCCGTATTTCCTGTTCCTATTGTTATCGGGCTGTACATCGTAGCCACTTGGACCAAACACATTCACCCAATCGGCAGTTTGTGGAGTAGTTGTATCGGTTCGTGTCATGGAGGTTGCATTGGGATGTAGGACCGCTCCACCACTCAGGGGATCGTGACCAGCCACCATGGAAGTCATTGCGATTTACAATTGTCTCTGGAAAATAGATCAAACTTATATATGTTTGTGGTGCATCCCAAATGAATATGAATGCACATTGGCAAAATGGACAAATGTCGCGTTTTTCGCTGTTTACCGTTTGTTTATCCAGATCTTTGTCTGCTTGTTTTTGAACGTGGAAAAAATCCGCATTATAACTGAATGATTCAGCCCAATGAGTTTGGCTGTGAATGGACATGATTTGCGATGAATGTGAAATGTGCTTACAAAGGACCGTTGGTGTGGCTGTGTCGTTTTGAGGAATAGAAACTCTCGACTGGGCCCTAAAGGTATTGATATCATAAATACATGAGAAAACAGAGAATACTCGATTTTATTGTCAAACTAACTTTTTTAAAGGCATGGTTTTATAGACAATACTATCGAGGATTTGTATTATATTGTAAGCATCGCATATATCGATCGTGACCTGTGCGGTGATTGCCCGCAAAAAATTAGCCTCTGTGCTCAGGAATTTTGCATAGGCTCCACAAAAACATTTTGAAATGATTTCGACGACCAATGTCAACTGAACTCGAATGGACGTCTTTGGCGAGAAATCAAAAAAGGGCAGATTGTTCGCGTGAAACTCTGGATTGGTACAATTGGTAATGTAGATGGTGATATGTTGCTGTATGTTTTTACAGATTGAATGCAGATTGTTCCACTGTTGCTTTATAAGCGGAGGAATATGTTTTGTAGTGATTTGACTCAACGGACTCTCAAACAGCATTGTTTCGGGGTGCAGGCTGTTTGCAGTGTTTGAGGGGACAAAACTATACAGACAACTGTCAGTTTTGTTGTGCACAAAAAGATCAGGGTGAAACTCCCGAAATTTTTCGAATCGCTTCCCGACGTATTCAAGTGATTCCTGATACAACGGCTTGATGTAGAATGGTACGAATTGAGTCATTATATGTTCGTACGTCGTCAAATACTGCAAGTCCTCTGTGTACTTTGAGATTGTTTTTGAAAGTGTCGTATATTGCAGTAGAAATTCATACATTTTGACGTCCAGAAACATTTTTGTCGGGATCATCATGCACACTTTTCCACAGCACTTATCTACGAGTGTGTTTTCTAGACGATCCGTTTCCTGCTCAGCATCTGTTTCGTTTATTATGATACATTTTCTGTACTCGGTGTACGATGCAACGCCCAGCTTGAGAATGTATGAGCCATTCTCGGGGACGAATTCAAACATCATATATTCCCCAAGCCACAAGATATGTTTATAACTCCTCTTCGCAACTTCGGTACTAACGACCCGAAGAAGTTTGTCCTGCGCACAGCATGCCATTGCAGTATTAGTAGATTGTTGTGAGTTTTAAAACATCGGAAAACATGATTACCTTGCAATAAGATGCGCCATTTACATCACTCTGGGATCGCATCTGCAGCACACACCAAGTTGTCAGTTGTACGCCTATACATTTTTTTAATATTGTGAAAATCTCTATGAATACAAAAACTCCAAAAACCGAGAACTCATAGAAGTAATAAAAGCAATCACCAATCGTGTAATATACCGGGTCGGGGTGTGTTTTCTGCAGGAACTGTGTCCTCACAGTCTCACATTGATTCTCTTTGATGTTTAGGACAAACGTGGGAAGAACGTTTTCGATGATTGAAAACGAACAATGGTTCTCGGAGGAATGGCGAGCCACGGAAAACGTGTGATTTTGGTCGTGTTGGCCGGCATCAACGTAAATCCCTCGTGCCATGTAAATACTGAGGGAGGATTTCGAGATGTCGCCAAAAATATTGTTCAAGAAAATCACTGCATTCCTGCTTTCACCAAAGTACAACTTCATCGAGTCGATGAGTTGGGGAAACTGTTTGTCTATGTTGAATATGAATTGCATGAAGGTCTGCGCCCAGTCCTCGCAGTCACCTCCTTCAAACAATGGGTCGTCGAATTGAATTTCCTGTGTCAATGCGCAAACAGTCAGAAAAGCTCGCCCAGGTGAGCATAATCTACACAAAATCATACCTTGCCATCACACTGGAAGCGGGTGCCAATGTCCTCGCCGAGGATGTCACCTCTATACTCAAAGACTCCCAGATCGTATTCCATAACACAATAGCAAATTATCGACAGGAATATGTCAATCACACCAACGCTGTCAGCCGGTATTTTCGAGGCAAATTCACCATCTTCGCTTTCCGAATTACACGGCCTAGAACCCATATAATTGAGTGCCTTTTTCAAGACACAGTCCACCATGTCAAATGGCAATTTCTGTTCTGTCATGCACACTTGTGAAAGACCAATGGTGATGTACATTCCATAAAGCTTTGAAATATATGTATACATGTCCTGCTGCTGAATCAAAAACTGGGGCTCCTCCCCCCCCCGCAAGGGGGGAGCACAAGGGGCATCTCTCTCTGAAGTCGAGATGTATGGCTGCAAGAGTTCGAACCCCTTTTTCATGATTCTTCGCTTGTCGAATGAGTTCTTGAGCTCATGAAATATGGGGTCTTCGATGATCTCGTTCTTGGCAGTGGATAGAAAATAAGACTTCTTGTCGTCGCTATCCATTTCCCACAGCGTGCCGTGGAACGGTGTGTATGCTCTGCAGCCTCCTCTGTGGTCTGTTTTAAGAGGAACAATACACGCAAAATTGTTCTTCCATTTCTTCCCCTCACCGATGGAGAAGGTCACTTCAGCAAAACAGACATCATGAATCCCTTTGGTATTGCAGTGATACATGTCAAAAAAACTGGACAACAGATTGTGTTCCTGTTTACAATGTTTTCCCATGCAGCTCAATGTGTTTTGCACTGTCTCAGCAACTGCTTTCTCATCATCGGATACACGATTGTTAAATATTACGTCTTCAGGGTTGATCATGATCTCGTTGCCGTCGTGAGTGTGCTTGATCTCTCGTTTCCCGTACATATCGTGGATGTGGAATTTGACTTTTTCCTTTTCATGCTTCTTCAGAAATTTAGAATCATACCTGAAAATTGTCAACATATCAGTACAACTCTTGTTATTCCTTACTTATATACTAAACATTTTCCGTGTTTTGATCGTCAAGTAGTTTTTGTGGAGTTTTTTATTGCTGATTGCAAGTCTAGATATTCGAGCATTGTGACTCTATCCAATGGAAAAAAACAATTAGCGCTGTGTTTTATCTTTTGTGCATCATTAGTTTATATATGTATCACTGGTCTGTCTGGCAGAATGTCCAGACTACTATACAAACCGGAGAAAATTCGGCTGGACATTGTAATACCGTTGTTTCTGGCAGCACTATGTTGTGTGACGTACTGCATGCGAGTCATTGATAGCGATACGTTTAATTTCCCCGACCAGATTTTGGTGTGTTGTCTGACCATTCTTGCCTCGAACTCGTACTATGCCATGGCAACTAGTACTCAGTTTGCACGATTCATGACAAGGACATACTGTGCCAGCATCCAGAAAAAGGAATCTCGTAGTCAGAAGCAGAAGAATAAAAGGTTGTCTTTGGTGGACGACCGCGTGACTCTTGAGGAAAATGAAGACATACGGATGATCTCTAGCAATTACACCGTAGTCAACTCAATAACAAACACAATCGATTTTGAAAAGAAAACCCGAGAAATAAGACTATTCATCAGTCGCGAAGAACTGTGGTACATTTTGTATCCGGTTTCAGTGGGGATTTTCGTCATGTTTTTTTGCATTCCAGTTTACGATGTGTCGTGTTCGCTCATGTTGGCGTTAGGGTTCATCGTACTGGGGTCGTTCCAAGCATGGCGCCGTGACACATACTGGGATAGGAGTGGTGCGCGACGCGCCATGTTCATTATGATAGTGTTGACAGGCTTCATTCTAGTGATTGCTCTATTTGTAGTGTCGTACACTGTGAATTCACTGCAGCAAAACATTCTACGCAACTCCAACACTACAGCAGCAAACAACATGGACTATGTACAGCTTCTTCTGAACTCTACCTCTGACCACCACAACACAAATGATGCGCTGTTGCAGGAAATTATGCAAATCTACCAGGACCGACAGAAACTGTACTCGTTTCTGGTGCGAATACCAGTGTGGATGTGGTGTTTCTACACTCCGTTCCTTTTGGGCAATATGCCGGATTCAACCAGACTCCCCATCATACTGGAGTTGTCGCAGTCTTCCTTGGGCAACATGTGTGCTTTTGTGGTTGTCTGCATTGTATCGTCCTGTCAGATCAATTGGTCGATTTTCGGTAGAATCCATACATGCGCATACATCATGATTGTTCCACTTTTCCTATGGACTGCGATTTACATGATCCTCAAGAGCAGTAGAAACAAGACTGTCTTGTATGTAGCATGCATCTTGATGATCTTTTCGTACGCTAAGTTCTCATACATTATCACACTGGTCTACTCCGTCCACAGTCAACACGTTGTGCGCACCTTAGTGTTCCTGGCGTTTGTTGTGATTGTGAATGTGTTCTTCACTATTATATTTTTCCGGAATGAGAATTCCGCGATCCGCATGGGTTGGGACAAATACGATCAAAATGATCTATGCAGTGACACCCTGTCTGACATGGACGACGACATCATTGCTATGAACGAACGATCCTACACAATCGACGATGTTTTGCAACGTGTAACAACAGACATACAGAAAACAGAGCATATCATGACAACGGCCCCCACGGTTGAAATGTCTGAGAATGAACGACAAGGTGTGTGAGCTTTGTTTATTAAAAAACACATTGAGTATTTTTCTGTTCCCATGGTTCCTCGAGAAATAGTATATAAATGACTTTGTTCAAAACTCTGTATCCAAAATGAGTTCAGCTTTTGCCGTGTGCATACTATCGTGTCTGAGTTTGGTTGTTTGCAAAAACTACTTGGTTGAGACCAAGAAATTTACTCCGGCATGCACGCTGAACATGGAGATGCTCAAGGCGTCGGATGTGCAATACAAAACGTCGCTGGAATGGACAAAGGACGAGACTATCAAGAATTGGGAGATGGGGGAGTGGGAGGTTTTGTCAGACCCACAGAGCCCAATATTGAGCAACAGAGGGATTGTCATTTTAAACGGCGCCTCGGTGCAACACAACACCCTCTCTTACCAAACTACCGTGCTTCTTCCTGAGATACTAAAAAAACTCATCAACGTCCATCTACCGATCAAGATCCAGAAAGAATTGTTCATCGCCAAAAACCAGATCAAAGTGTTCGTCAAGATCGAAAACGTTCCCATTATCTCGCACATCTATATTGCCAATGTAATCGACATTTCAAATCCAGTTTCAGTTTCTTCCAGTCACTTTATCACTCACGGCGAAATCCCATGGTATGCAACATGGACCATTAACATTCTCAAGAACCATATATTACAAAGTGTCAACGAGTTTGACGCGCTGTACTTCCGAAACGCATGTCTGTCTATCTAACTGGGTCCAAGTAAAGCACCTCGGCACACATCATTGAGAACAGCACAACAAGAATGACTATATCCGTCGAATCGCAGTATTTCTCCATGCGCCTCACAATATACGCAAAGTAACCCGCTTCCAAAAACATCAAGAACAAGACAATCGACTTGGCACGGTTTTCCTCCTTGTCCGACAGAAAGAATGATCTGACAAAGTTGAGAAGGATAACAGGATACAAAATGTATGTTTTGGTCTTGTTCTGTAGTTTGCTAGTGACGGAAATCAGCATAGCGTGTACCAACAAGCAGATAACAAAAACCAGCGTCTGGCGACTCATTTCGACCTCTTTGCTGTTTATTCGATTACTTAAATACGTTTTCTGCTCTATTTTATGTTTCTACCTCAGTTCATCATTATCAGCACAAAAGACAGGTAAATCTGCCGGGTCATGTATGACACTTCAGACGAATTTTGCAAAAACATCCACTGTATCAGCCCCCAAAATAACACAAGTGCATTGCCTTGAAGAAAGACCCTGAAAACAACGATGGTGGCAAACATATACGAGACAATGCAAACAAAATGCTTCGAGAGCACAACCTGTTTTCCCTTTACTATGTCGAGTAGAACAGCCACAAGCAACAAATACCCGAGAAGATAGTTGCAAAACTCCGCATTCCAACAAAACACAATGAGCACGTATTTCCGGAGAATAATTACGACTTCCCACATCTTGTATGTTGCTGTAGCACTCAACTTCATCTGGCCCTGTGTGTAGGCCAGCATCAGCAAGAAGAGCGAACCGTAAGTAAGTGGAACAATCACATTCGTCGAGAAAATGAATCCCTGTGTTGGTATGTATGGTAGGCGAAGAAGCACACTGAGCTCCACAAAAATCATAAAAACGACATGTTTAGCTTCTAATTGCATGGCCCCCGCCCCTCGAGGGGGGCAATGAGTTTCTTCAGACAATATATGTTTCTTTATGGTCATCTGTATGCATGTATACTTTATTCTCAATTCCTAGTATAAATCGGAAAATAATAACAGCTAAAAAAAATACCAAAAAATAAGACAAAAAAAATACAAAAAATAAGACACAAAAAATTGTCTATATAAAGTCATCTGCCAGATCTGTTATTCGCATTCCACACATTATGTCCGGGCTTGGTACTTTCACCCTAAAGCTGGGCTTCAAGCGCAACCTACAGATGAACATCATCGCAGACAATGACATCTTGTACGAAGTTTTTCCAGATACTCGCTTGCTCGAGATCCCGTTCCTTATTAAGCGGTATTGCTACCATTGCCTGAGCAACATGACCGACAATGTGTACTTTGTTTGGGACAAGAACCAATGGAGAGAGTGGACGTCCAAGGGGTGCACCAAGACCTTTTTGACGCAGACTATTCTGCATGACGGCCAATTGAAGATAGCGATTGAAAAAAAATGCAACGTCGACTCTTTTTCTTACGTCTGCAGTGAGCTAGAGCCGGCATGCACGGCAAATGACATTTTTTATTGGGATGACAAGGACAAGACGTGGGGCAGGATAATTGGCTCCACCTCTACGGGGCATTTAAGGGGCGATCAGAAGACGGTTTCTAGGAACGAATATCTCAAGAGAATCTTGGGAGTTTAGCTTTTGTTCCGAGACTAGCATTGTGACAGTTCCAGAAATAGATAGGTTTATTTTTGCGTGACAATAAATATAAACACACAAGATTCCTTTTAATTTGAAACCAAAAAGGGCAGATGCAAGAACGCACAGAAAGCATTGACACAGTGTCTGGTGAGCCGACAGTAACAAAAAAGCGGAAACTCAGAATCGAGACCAAGGAGTGTGGGACACAGACATTGGACACAAAAGTGTCTAGGAAACTGGACAAGATCCACAAGAAACTGCAAAAAATAATCAGCAAGATGTTGACGTGACGCGTTTTTATGTGTTTCAAATAAAAAAACACAAAGCAAATGAATCTGTATTGTGTCTTGGTTTTGATGACGATTGGGAAAACAGAGTGTATGACTGTATAAATTCAAGACTACGTATTTGGCCAT
>Ga0105054_10009070_pt1 | contig 13014 bp, 10 predicted proteins | sample BON02_FD_78091 | JGI IMG/M metagenome (GOLD analysis project Ga0105054, IMG submission 78091) | Freshwater microbial communities from Lake Bonney liftoff mats and glacier meltwater in Antarctica - BON-02 (megahit assembly) | ecosystem: Environmental > Aquatic > Freshwater > Ice > Glacier...
CATTTTATGGCTTTTATCCACTACTAGTAGTTTTAAAAAAATCGATTTTTGTTGTTGTTTAAAAAAAAAAAATAATAATAATAATAATCTAACTTTACTTGGAAACGGATTGTTTTTTATAACTTTCAAGTACTATCGACATGAGTTCGCAATCAAATTCTCTAAGACTTCCTTTACGAAAGGCGATCATTCTTGGTCTCGTCGGATGGTTGCTCTCGTTTTGTCGCTTTCCTACACCTGTATCTCTCAATAAAGGGACAACTTGGGACCGCTTTCAAGCAAAAACCTTGTTTTACTCTCAAACGTTGGAGCACGTCCTAGGTATCAGAGAAGAGTACGACTACGCCGCATTGCATGCCATGTATCACCGAATATTAGGGAACAATACATTGAAGCAAAAACCATCGTTGGACCCTATACTCGAAATAGATGCTCAAGACCCACAATGGAAAACATCGTTCGAAAAATTGTACGTGAACAAGCTTGGTACTGATGTTTCCAAGCCAATTGTGGTACGAGGTCTAACGTACGCAGAAACGGAAATATTTCCACATGTAAATAGCTGGAACATTGAATATTTTCGGGATGAAATGTACGGAGATACGGAGATTCCGGTTTTTACGAACATGTCGTTAGACAGATCGGCGGTCATGATGCCGTTTACGGAGTATGTGAAAAACATGAACAACGAATCTAATTATTTGTATGCGAAAGCAATGCCTGATGTGAGTGGGCAGATAAAAGCGGGGATTCCAGACTCTTACATGACGCAGCTTTTGGGGCTACAATGGGAGCATAAAGCGCAAGTTTTCATGGATGGAGGAAAGAGTGCGAGTGGCCATGTAGCATTTGTTGGGGGTAAACATTGTAAGACTCGCATGCACTCTGATTTCGGAACCTCTTCCTTCTTCCAGGTGCAGGGCAGAAAGCACTGGATTTTTTATCCTCCATCTGAAATGATGATCCTTTATCCGAATGCACATAATTTGAATGTTGCATACAATGCTGCTTTGGATGTTTTTAACCCAGATCTTGAACAATTTCCCTTTTATGGACTCGCAAAAGGTGTTGAGGTGATTTTACAACCTGGTGACGTTTTGTTCTTTCCGTCTTTTTGGTGGCACGCAGTTGAGAACTTGGATGAAGTTACGATTGGAGTAGATTTTGCGGTGGTCGATTTTTTTAATTCAATGAAAACCAACACAGTCCTTGCCATCGGCAGCTTTTTCAATCCGAAAATATTCTTGAATGTTTTGTATTCGAGGTTGATCGTTGGAGGGGAAGACGCTGTTCGAAACCTCTTTTTTGATAGCTACATGAAGAAAACATAAACACATACATGTCGTTATATTCATTCTAATCAGATATATTTGGAAATAGATGCTCGCACACGACCCGTCTAGCATTCCACATCTTTGACTGCTGATTCATGTCATGTTGGCTAGTCATCTGGGAAGGCTCAAACATCGGAGGTGCATGAGGCTCGACAAATACTGGTAATATACTTGCTTTCCCTGTTGTATGTAGACTATAGTTCATAGCTCCACCTAAAGATGCTCGATTGTATCCCGGTGTATTTCTTGTATTCTCGTTTCTTTTCCTTCGCCGCTCAGAAGTTTCCTCCATTCGCTGCAAAAAAGCACTGGACAAGTTTTTAGACCCAGCAGGTGCTACTGGTGGTTTTCCAGTGTTCGTTGTATTCGAAATAGATTTTTGTTGACGATCCAAAAACTCGTCTCTAACTTGGTTCCAAATCAATGGATACCTGTATTGAACTCTGCAATCGGGGCATTTTTTCTGTCGTTTTTGAATTTGATCGAACGATTGGTCTTTATGACAATTCGGACAGCACTTCTTTCCGAGGCTAGCATTGTATTCTTCTTTTGCAGCCTGTAACTTGCGATTTCGCTCTCGGCTTTCACTCAACTGGTCCATACGCATAATAAAGCTACTCCGTTGATCTTCGAATTTCTTTCTGGGTTTTGATTTGTTGATTTTGGGAAGCTTTCCATCCTTCTTATTACGACTTGGAGCAATATTTTTAGTGCGCAGGTTGACCTTGGCCCGAGAGTTTTCCTCGCGATTGTTGCAGTTCAAGAACAGTGCATCATTAACCCGTGATACAGGTTTATCGAAATTAATGTTGTATGCTTCAAAATAGGTGGTGTTCGTGTGGCTGGCGAACGGTTTCACATACCTAATAGAGGGTTTAGGTGATGCGTTTTCATATATATCGAATTCTTCTTGTCCGTATTCTCCGTCTTCTTCTATGCGCGAATCATTCGAAGTTTCCAACATGTCGTTTATTTCCAGAATGTCTTTTTCAGCGAACCTTGGGGCAGGAATTTCCAGTGTTTCTTCTATCTCAATGACTGAGGCAGGTATTTCCTCAATCTTTACTTCCGTAATTGGAAAGATTTCTGTATTGGTCGAATCAATGGTTTCTTCAATTACAGCCACTTCTTGATTTGTAACTTGAACCAAATCAGCTGAATCGGGTTTATTGTTATTGGAATCCAATCCAACAGCTATTTCTTCAAATATCATTTCTTCTGATGCTTGAGCATCAGAAATGTCTACTTCAACCACTTCTTCTGTCTCGAGTAAATCATCCATGGATGCCTCGGAGCTGTTGTCGGTGTCATAAACGTCTTCGTGAATCCGTTCTTGAATCTCTTCTTTCAGGCAGTTTTCATCGAAATCCGTTTTTATATTCTCTTCAGAAACATCGGCATCTGCATTTATATCTGTGTCTGCTGCTACAAGTAAAGACATGTCATCATCGTTAGAATCGTCACAAGAGCCCAAATTACTTCCGGATTGTTCTACTACATCATCCTGACTAGCATCGATCATTTCAGAACTGCGTTTACCGACGCACATATCATCATTGTTCGAAATGTCATCATCATTAGAATCCTCGCTTGAATTCATATCGCCGCATAGAAGACTGGCATCCGTGACTTGAGAACCGCCCTCATCTCCCCTATTCGAATATATACTCGAACCTAACTCACTGTTTCGCTCATAGAGATCGTCTTGACTTGCGTCTCCGGAGCATATGGATAGCCCTCCTTGGCTGCTTCCTGCCATTGACGAGGTATATCCTTGACTCAGAGAAGCAAGACCTAACGTAACCAAGCCACGTCCAACCTCAGCCCCCTTGATGGACAAAAATACATATTCCTTCTTGACGAATCTGCTCTTTAACAATGGTCTCACATCCACACATACTTTCCCTACCACTTCCTCTCTTTGGAGGAGCTCAGACACAATGAAGCATGATTCATCGAAATCAGGAGCTGTAAGCTGTACGGTGATTCCTTCACGCTCCGCCTCGTTAAAGATGCCGATGGGGTATAGTGTATTACGTATGTATATCTTAGATTCTTCGGGTTCATTCAATATCGAAACTGATTCCCATAGAACTCTCAACATCCCGATCCCAACGGCTATTAATTAAAATTTCCAAATTCCAAAAAAAAATCCGTTTTTAAACTGAAAAGTCTGAACAAGAGTGGGGGTGTCCGTTTTGTACTTGTAGTGCTTCATTATGTTTTCGAAATTTGATCTTGAATTTTGCACATTCAATTCTCCATATACAGTGCGATCTAGATCCTGTGCGATTACACTCATTTTACAGTCTGTATCTCCAGATTTCGCTGAAAGCACGGCTGATTTAGGAATAGTTGACGAAGGAAGATCTGGCTGCAACTTGCAAACATCGTCAACACTGATACTATACTCCTTCATGAACAGGGATTTTATATTCGTGTTTAGAGTTTTGGATTCTGTTGTAAACACAGCCACCCATCTACCTCCGTCGACTTGCACTAAGTCTCTAGGACCTATGTCGAAGGTTCTCGGTAATGAGGTTTTCCAGAATGTGAATGATAGTTTCCAAGCAAATTTCTGAGGAAATCGCCATGTATTCTCTTTTGCTAGTGGAATCCCACTTGGAATATCGGGAGTAGGGTTCGGCTTATGTTTTTTACGGGCAGATTCTTCATCAACGTCTTCAGGTCCAGTAGATGATTGATGACACATCACAGATTCCAATCTGTTCAATGATTGCTTAAGCAAGCTTTGATCTTGTTCAACTTCAGCCTCCAATCCCTTCGTTGTTTTCTCAACCAATTTTTGATTTTGTTGTAATTTAGACTCTAGTCCATGTATTGATCTCTCAATGAAGTCTTGATTCTGTTCTAACTTTTTGATTCTTTGATCTTGTCCAACTACAGACTCCAATCCATTTGCTGTTCTCTCAACCAACTTTTGACTTTGTTCGAATCTAGATTTCAATATATTCATTGAACTCTCAATGAAGTCTTGATTCTGTTCTAACTTCTTGATTCTTTGATTTTGATCAAAGTTAGACTTCAATCCATTCACTACAATCTCAACCGAATTTGGATTTTGCTTTAATTTAGACCCCGGTCCATCTCTTGCCCCCTCAGCAAAGTCTTGCTGCTGCTCTAACTTCTTGATTCTGGCCAAGAGCTTGTCGTTTTTAGCCATTGAAACTTCCAGCAAATTCTCCAGGTGGGTTTCTCTGACTTTAAGCTGATTTTCAATCCGAAACATTTTCCTTTCAAGAATATCGATATTAGAAGTATTTAAGACGACCTTGCCTTTTAATAAGCAGTCCATATCGCTTTTATTTTTTCGTCGAACAAAAAATCATTGTAGATGAACGTGTTAGAGCAAGTGGAGGAATTTGAGAAAAGATTCTTGTCTAATTGGACTAATGTACTTGACATGGCAATAGGAGGTGACTTCAAAAAGTCTAAACTGAGATCGGTATTGTGGAAGTTAGCTTGCCGATTGCTCCCAATGTATCCTGACTTCGACAGTTTTTGTGGCACTTGGATAATTGCTACTGACGAGTTGCGTGCGCAGTACGAGTTAATCAAAGCCACTGTTGTGGTCAATCCATATGACAACGAAGAAGCATTCGATCCCTTAATGGGGAACCCTCTAGAAGTGTCAAATTCAGAGTCGAAGAACCCATGGAGTATTTACCACAATGATCGTGAATTACTTGAAGAAATTCAAAAAGACCTCGATCGCTTGTATCCTACCGGCTGTGGCGATTTCTTTGTACAGCCGGAACTTTCGAAAATTCTGTCTAATGTCCTGTTTGTGTGGTGTAAATTAAACCCGTCGTTGTCTTATCGACAAGGCATGCATGAGTTGGCTGCTCCGATATTGTACACGCTCTATCGCGAAGCCATACCGTCAAGAAAGAAGAATGTAGAGACCGCTGGTCTTGGAAAGGACCCTCGTCGTAAAATGATTGACCAAGTCCTAAAATGTGTCTTGGATATGTCCTTTCTAGAACATGACTTGTTTTGGATCTTTGAAAGAGTAATGCGAGATATGAAACCGCTTTTTGTGGTATCCAGAACTCAAATGACCCACAAGGAGATCCAGCGCGCTAAGAAGGCCTTGTTGAAGCAAAGAGCTTTTGGCTCACAGACAGTAAACGAGTCATCAGAGATCAAAGCCCCGGTTTTGGTACTTTCAGAAAAAATCCAATTCGATATCCTCCCACAAGTGGACGGGTATTTGGCAGAGCATTTTAATCGCTTGGGTATTGAACCGCAACTTTACGCATTGCGATGGACAAGGTTGTTGTTTGGTCGCGAGTTTGATATTGAACAGGTGCTCACTCTATGGGACAGTCTTTTACTAGATTCTTTCGGATTCAAAAAACGCTGCAATGATCCAGAAGCTTCATTGGATGTTAAAACGGAAGTTGTAGATGAGTGTATGAAAATATGCACTGGTGGTAGCCAGGACCTTCGGGGTCTACCAGTAGTTGCAGCGTATTTTGCAGTAGCCATGCTAACCTATGCTCGAAGTCATCTTCTTGAAAATGATTATTCCGCAGTTCTCATGAGTCTAATGAAGTATCCGCAAGTTGAAGATGCCCATGTTTTGGTTCACCTGGCGTTTAATATGAGAAATTCCCTGTCCGGTGCTGATGATAAATTGCAAGTGCTTCCTCGCGTTTCGGATAAAGAAGATACTACTAGTCAAGCGACATCAAAAGCTGAAGTCATTCGAGATGATCATCATTCGAAAGCTGATGCCATTCGAAAGGATCCTCGTTCAACTCACCACCTAAAACAAACCTCAAAGGACATTGGTGCGAATGTCACTCACTTTTTCAGAGACATCGGGGAGAAAATCGAAAATATTTTTGAACATAGTGACGACTCTAGCAACTCATTACGACCTCACCATTCTCTGTCGCCGCGTGAATCTTCATTCCTGGCAAAATCTGTTAATGATGATAATCTACAGTCTCGTATGGGTGTCAAATTAGAAAACATTGTCAAAGAGATGGAAGACATCTTGTCGGATGATTCAAATAATACGAATTTGCTTCAGCTTGTTGCGCAAATCAAGCAAGTTCGTGACGTTCTACTTCGCAGGGTCACTGAACATGAATGTTTTGTTGAAGAAGCCGTTTTTGAGACCCCTGACCAGTTATCCAAATTCGTAGATTTGTAAATATCGTAATAATTTCTAATATTATTATAAAGATTCATCGTTAACTTGTCGCTCAGGGTGCCTCCTCCGGTAAAAGAGTACATAGGCCTGTGGGGACACAACATCGTTGGTGTCAATAGGAGAGCTGCGCGAGTCGTCCATGCAATACCATTGATCATCCTTGTGTTCTGTGTCACTTTTTTGGTACTTGACATACGCAGTGTAATGCCCACCCCCCATTCCACCTATGTGATTTGAAACCGCATAACAATCATAGAGAAGCTCATGTCCACCTTCATCTACAAAACGACTCAGGTCCAATCCTTCAAGAGGAAATGTCACCATATCATTGATCTTTTCGCGATCCACCCAACTCCTCACATATCGGCTGCGTTCATAATAGAACCGCTTCAAATGAATTACCAGAACTTCCGGTACACTCCAGATATTCATTTCCTTGAATGCTTTTACGTGATTCTTACATTTCGGACAGTACCACTCGTCGCCATCACCCAGTTGCTCTTGCTCTCTGAACTTTTCGAAACAATCATAGATTTCAATGCCTTTCTTGGAACTTACTTTCGACATCTCAGCCACTGATGGATCGTGAATGATTGACGGAATACCGTAGGAATCATCTCTCGAGTCAGATTTTGGCGGGTGACGTACTAGTATCAAGCTGTCGAAGCTAGCTTCTGAAAAATCAACAGCGACTAGCTTTGAGTCAGAGTTCAACGCAGCATTATCGCATGGCACTGAGCTCATATAAGATCCATTGAATTTTCCAGCTTTAACAACGTATGGTGCGGTAGGCATGTCTGTTTCCATGAAATCGTCATCTGACATACTTTCTAAAAAGCCAGACGGGGGACTATAACCTTGAACAAACATCCATTGAACTTGATTCCAAACCAACTTATGCAACTCACGACCACTTATCTTAGGCTGAATCCAAATGAAATCCGACAACAAAATTGAACTAGATTCGTTGTTTCGAAACAGAAATTCCATTAATACCGGGTTTTCTTGTAATGGATCATCCTGCATCGGAGGTTCACTCACATGGCAGGCAGCAACATCGTCCAATTCATCCCAAGAACGGACATCAAAGATCGTGTTGGTGTAACTTGTATGCTGCTCAGGAAAGATTAGCTCGGATGATTTGTGGTTATTGTGGCTTTTAAACAAAACAATTTCAGATACTGGAATTTCTGTGCGTTGGGAGAGCCAGGCTGCAACATCACTGCCACTACTACTATGAGAAAAAGTTCCGATGAATCGCTGCAAGAATGGCACACCGCCGTCACCCTTTTGTCTAAATACGATATTGATTTTCTTTGTCTTGTTCTTAGGAATCGGCACTGTCCAGTTGGAGTATGCGTCAAATTTAGTAGCCTGTTCATTGCAAGTAGGACACGTTAGATGCGATTTCAAAAGCCCCATCATAGCATCAACAACAACAGAGTCATTTCTCTTCCTAAACACATCCCACGACTCAACCGCTACTTGGCCATCTGGTCGATTGCTTGACTCCACCGGTTCCGTATAGGGCTTCTGTTTTACTCGATTCAAGTCTTCGTGTATTCCATCGATAAGCAGAGAAAATAACTCGTGTGAATCTTGTTGCTGATATCCTTGGAATTGGGTAAATGCTCGACCAAGTTGCGACTTAAAATCAGACGGAACAGCGACCTTAAATTTGTCGTCCCATATATCTCGCAACAGGCCTCCGAATGACTCGGCGAGTTTACCTCCAGTACCAAGTGGGTTTTTGCGGTTGATATCAGATTCAAAATCGCCTGAGATGAAACAGTCTGTCAACGGTTGCGTATGACTGAGACATTGTATCATGGAGTTCATGTAGCACGTGTTGCCAAGATTTCTTAATCCCACAATACCGCGCTTCTCAGGTTTCTCTTCCACCCCTTGTGCGCCATAGGCTACCTTAGGTTTCGGGATATGTGTATATCGCTGTGCAATATCTTCCGAGTCTAAATTGACCCAAACTTCCTTTTTCTGATACGTCCCGGTCTTGATCTCAACAAGCACAAAACCTCTCGCGCGACTTCCAGGAGTGATATTCTTACGATCGAACTTCTTCACACGGCCAATAAGCCAAGATGCTTTGAGAGAGTCATCACTTAAAGCACGTCTACTAATATCTAATTCCTCCTCTTTGCGTATCTGAGTTCTCCAATCAGCGACTTTAGTATACGGGGAAGCCACTTGGTTAACATCATCCACCGATACGAGTTGATCCTGGTCCTCGTTAAAGGATAGAAAATGTATCTTGACTTCCTGCTGGTCAATAGCAACAATAACGGCTTCGTACCATTCACCATCTAAATCACGCTTTACATCTAGATGTTGCCCAATTTCCGGATCATCTTTTACAAAAGAAGCTCCACGTTGACGAAATTGAACTTTCGGAGACGTTACAACTGTATGAAGTTCGTCCTGTGAAAGCGTGACTTCATTGCAGTTTATACCATAAGGCCATTGTCCTGATCCAAATTTAAGTTCCAGCAGAAGTTTCCAAGTTCCAAGCCCAGTTAACGCAACTCCTAGTGAATCGTCTTCAATTTCTTCGAGTAAATTTAATTTAGAGCTTGAACCCGATCCAATCCAAATTCTGGTTTCTAATTTATCTCCGCTTTCCAAAATATCAGTTTTGCAAAAATCCTCCACTTGCTGCTTTAAGGTGCCCACTTTAATGGAACGCGAGAGCACCAACCATCGATGGTGTGTGGTCGCCTTTTTGTAGTGCTTATCCAGAGGACCAGCAATAAGAACCTCAAATCGAATGGGCAGTAAATCAACAAAATGCTGCCCTTTTGAATTCTCTTGTACAGTGCCAGCAATCTCACTGCCTGTCAAACCATACCAAGTTTTCAAGAGTTCATAAACCTCAATTGACTTGAGAACGTAATGTATATTCTCAAAACAATCATTTTCTTGCAGTCCATCAGTTTCTGCATCCGTGATACTTGTATTGTCTAATTTACCGGGACGAGGACCTCCTTCGTCGACGAACTTTAACCACTCATCAAACCACTTTTTCTCAACGGCGAAGTACCTTTGACCGATTTGCATGCTCGATTCACGCAGCTCCAACTCTTGAACTTGGCGTTTTTGAACCTCCGGCTGTGGCCATGTATTGGTAGAGGGGGCATCTGAACTAACGACAATATCCGGCTGAGCAACCACCATTCAACACTTTCAAATTTCTTTTTTTAAAAACAACAATGCATGCTGATCACACAACAGATGTGCTACTAAATGAGTTGAAGAAGCATGGACAACTAACTGCAATTCAAATTCTTGATCTAGGGGATCGTGAGAGATTAGATGGCGTGATACTAGTTGACGTCGTTCGAATTCTTGTTACTGTTGGATTGGTTGTCGAAATTAGTTTGAGTGGTGATCAGTTGAGAGGTGATAGGTTGTTTTGTTTAAGGAGAGGATGGGACGGGAATGTGAATTCTCTTTCAAACTTACACCAACATGTAGAACTAGAGGAACGCTCCGTGGATGCCAGTGACGGTAGAATTCAAAAACTCGAGAAGATTCTCAGCCGACAAGCCCAGTTGCCTGTACCACTATCCAAGACAATTTTTGAAGAAATTGTAGATCCAGAAACGGACTTGAGTAAATTAGCTGTATACCAAGCCATCAAGGACCTTGTATCTGAAAAAGTGTTGTAAATATAAGATAGTTTAGATGTTTGAGGGCTCCCACAGTGACAAAATCATTCCTGTGTCTGGATTCACGCCTCCTGGTTCTAAATACGATTTGTAAGTGAACTCCAGTGCACCTGGCCCAAAATTCTCAGAGACCCGAAGCCAGTGATTGCTTTCGATTTCCCCAAGGATTTTGAACCAATCTGAAGAAACTTGCTTGTTGAAGTTGGCCTCGCCGACTCGCTTAATAGCGTTTTTGGCATAATGAGGGGCGAAGAAAAATTCTCCTGGAAGATCTTTCATACCCTTTTCCCAATCTGTTGCGCCAACTAAAATACACTTCGCACTGGGTTCCAGCTGACTCAATACCTTACGCAGCAGCGTTCCATCACCTGCCATATCAATTAGCATGCTTTGTCCAGAAGTCTGCGGTATGGAAGGAACTTCAGAATACGCTAGAACCGAAGAATATACTGACAATTTCTTAACATAGTGGATGTTTTTCGTCGAAGTTAACCCTACAACTGATATTCCTATTGCTTTTAGTAAGTACGCAAGCATGAAGGAGGTCTTGCTACTGGCGCTTGTTACAAAAACCCTCGATTTATCAGCATCCTTTAAAAATTCTTGAGCAAAATCTCGCAGCAACCAACTAGTCAGAAACAGCGGACGAAGTAGCAGCATTTGATTCTCCCACTTTGGGGAGTAAAACACATCAGTTCCGCTGTTCAGCCTATTGTATGTGTTGTAAATAACTGCAAGGTCTTTTTTATGAGCGGAGAGATCTACTAAAGAACCTTCAGAAATTCTGCTTACTCGGATTACAGTATACTGATGCATCGGAAACAAACCATACAGGCGTTCTCCAACTGCAACTTCTTTGTTCCTCGATGCTACAACACGCCCAATTCCCCTAATCCAAACCACTAAAATTCAAATCACGTTTTCATCATAGCAATTAAAACGTACCACGACGGAATCGATCCGTAATTTTCAACCGTTGGGAAGAATGCAAAGTAATTCAACGGTGGATTTCCTCCGAGTCCATATGAAATGGAGTTACTAGTGAAGGCAAACTTTTCTATTTTAACAAGCAACGTTTCATCTTCCAGCAAAATATCAGGGCTCGAAACGAATCTGTACTTTGTGATATCTTGCTTCTCCACGACGAATTGCATCTTTTCACTTTCAAGTCGGTCCGACCTTTTTTAGATCCAGAATTTCAGAATTTTTAAATTCAGTTTTCAAAATACCAGGTATATATATATTTTCTCGACCACGATTATATATTCATATTTTCCCTCATTTTCTACAATAAAATATATTCTCTTTAGTACTAAAAATACCTCGCAAACACGGCTTTGCATTTCTACTAACTCGAAGACCTAAATGACCTCCGTTTCTGGGAGAGAGGGAAGTCAAACATTTCACACTGATTGTGTCTAGGGCACGAGAATAAATTGTCATGAATGTTGTACCCCCAGTACCTTTAATAATTGTTATCATATGTCAGGGCTTCTTGAGATTGTTACTGATTGTCAATTCTAATATGCCAACATCATTTGAAAACGGATTATAGCCCCCCATATTTGATTTTCGTGGCTGAGAGGTATATCATGGCGGAGGTAATTAGTGCATTGGAGAAGGAGGAAAGAGACGAGAGACTACGATGTAGGTTCTATGAGGCTGAGTTCCCTGAAGAGAATGAGTGTGTGATGGTGCAGGTTGTTAGTATTGCGGAGATGGGAGCCTATGTCAGACTTCTCGAATACAACTTCAACGAAGGAATGATTTTGCTTTCCGAGCTTTCCCGGAGAAGAATTCGGTCTATCAACAAACTTATCCGAGTAGGTAAACTTGAAGTAGCGATGGTTATTAGAGTCGACAAAGAAAAGGGTTACATTGATTTGTCTAAACGCCGAGTAGCTCCTGAAGATGTTATCAAATGTGAAGAGAGATTCAGTAAGGGAAAAGCGGTGAATTCCATTATGAGACACATTGCCGAGACTACGGGTTCTAATTTATTGGAACTAAATCGGCAAATAGCGTGGCCTCTAAATAAGGCTCCGTACAAGAATACGTTTGAAGCATTTCGAACCGCTGTCACTGAACCTGAACGAGTGTTTGGGGGAATGAACATAGAACCGAAAATCCTGGATCCGCTTCTAGCTGTTATTCGTCGTAAGATGACTCCTCAGCCAGTTCGTATTAGAGCTGATATTGAGGTTATTTGCTACAACTATGAAGGGATTGAAGCTATCAAAGCGGCTCTCACGGCAGGAGAAAGGAATGGAACTGAGGAAATCCCAATCACTATTAAGTTGATTTCTCCTCCTAAATATGTCATGCTTGCAACCACCTTGGATAAGAAAATGGGATTCGAGATATTAAGTGGAGCCATCGAAGTGGTTCGCCAGATCATCTCCGAGCGAGGAGGTAATCTCAATGTGGCTGCAGAGCCTCATGTTACATCAACGGAAGAGGAGCACGCGCTTAAGAACCTGATGGAACAAATGGAGCTTGAAAATACTGAAGAGTATGAAGAGTCAGACTCGGAATGAGCTACGTGTCCATCCAATATGCAATTTTTGTAACTCCCAAGTTAACTGTATTAATCATTTTATAAACACAACAAAAATCGATTATTTTAAAGCACTACAAGTAGTGGATAAAAGCCATCAAATGCTAATTTCTTAATAAACAAGAGTAATAAACAAGAGTATCTTGTTGAAAGAAAAGAGCCGGATGGCAATCCGTGAGGTAATCAGAAGCACGAACATTATGTGGAATCACTGAATTCACATTATATTTCTCCTGATGTAATTTAGTTGCATCC
>Ga0105054_10009092_pt1 | contig 12993 bp, 10 predicted proteins | sample BON02_FD_78091 | JGI IMG/M metagenome (GOLD analysis project Ga0105054, IMG submission 78091) | Freshwater microbial communities from Lake Bonney liftoff mats and glacier meltwater in Antarctica - BON-02 (megahit assembly) | ecosystem: Environmental > Aquatic > Freshwater > Ice > Glacier...
ACACCGACTTTGCATGTGTTTTCAATGGCCGCGCCCACCGTGAGCGTGAGAGCGAGAGAGCAATTAATTTGAGCGTGTTCCTCGTGAAACAGCCAAACTTGAAGTTCAAACCGTTCCTCGTGAAACAGCCAAACTTGAAGTTCAAACCATGTGGCATTGTATGCACATCACATGTGTGTCGCCGTGGTGAAATGAGGATGAGTAGACTCACTGCTAGAGTTTTGCGTTCAAACTGATAGACCGAATGTGCGGCATGGCTTGTTTATACACGTCTCTCTCTCTCGCACACACACACACTCTCTCTCTCTCTCTCTCTCTCTCTCACACACACACACACACACACACACAGGAAGGAGATACTAGGCTGTGGTCACAAATTTCAGAATTGACTTATACTCACCCTCACTCACAGAGTTTTCAACTGGTGCTACTAGTAACCCGCCCAAACATGGAGAAATTGCACTCTGGTGGGGCACATGTGTAGCAAAATCGTACTGAAAAATCTCTTAAAACAAAATGAGACCCATGATCAGAGCCAGTAGTACAATCTTGTACACAGCTCTTGAATTGTAATTAAGGGATAGCCTCTGCCAGCAAGGCAGTCTATTATCAGTAAAATATTTGAACCCAGCAACGTCACTAAAAATCGAATGACTGTGGCCCAAGACTCGGAAAACGAGCCGACACTAAATTCTCAGCAGTCGACACTGTGACAGGTTCGTGGTCTGACATATTGCGATTCCTCCATTTCTGGGCGGTATGCAAGAAGGGGGAGTTTAGGACTGGGCGTGCGGCACGCGCGCATTCAAAGTTCGGTTACCTTCCATTCATACAGATGGTATGACCTGTGCATGTGTATATACAAATGTATACAAGTATATGCAGATATATGTACATATATGTGTGTATGTGTGCCTACATGTATGTGTATACATGTATATATAGATACATGCATGAGTGTGTACATACACATACATAGATACACATATACATACATATATATATACATAAATATACATACAGTTTGTACATATACATATACATAATAAATAAATACATAATATCGACACAGCCACAAAAGAGACCGCGAGGCTTACAAAAGAGACTTATCAAAGAGACCTACAAAAGAGACTGAGGACACACACATACAAAGTCACATGCATGCAAATGCATCAGTCCCCAACTTGAATGGGGCACGTCACTCAAACGGATGAGCCATGTTACACATTTCAATTCCTCACTTTGATAGAGCCATACGTGATGACATGAGAAACTCTCTCTTTGTCTCCCTCTCTCTGTTTCCCTCCACCTCCCTCCCTCCCTCTTTCCATCCCTCTCTCTCTCCCTCCCTCTCTCACTCTCACGCATACGCACACAAACGCACACATACGCACACACGCAAACGCACAGGCACACACACACTCACACTCATACGCACACACACACACAGCGAGCTAACTCATATCCAACCCTTTCAACACACATGCACACTTAGACACACACACACACAGAGCACACACACACACATAGACACACACACACACATAGACACACGCAAATACATAGACACACACACACATAGAGCATTCGATGAAATTGCAGCTATCGCCACAGCAAATGCAAGCAAACCTACGACTGAGAAAACCCAAACACAGCTACAGTAGTTGTGTTTGAGTGTATTACATTAATTCTCCAAGAGTGGTTGTATTTGGGTGTACTACATTAAACAGTAGTTGTGTTTGAGTGTAATACATTAATTCTCCAAGAGTGGTTGTGTTTGGGTGTACTACATTAAACAGTAGTGTTGTTTGGGTGTACTACATTAATTCTCCAAGAGTGATAACACACACAATCATCGTTAAAGACACGTACAAAAGAGACCTACAAAAGAGACTGGGGACACACACACATGGAGAGTATTCGATGGAAATCAGACTTGTAAGAGAGACCTACAAAAGAGATTTGCAAAAGAGACCTACAAAAGAGACTGGGGACACACACACATAGAGAGTATTCGATGGAAACGAGACTTATAAAAGAGAGTGAACAAAGAGAACTTACGACGAAAAGCGATCGCGAGGCTTACAAACTTGAATGAGACTACTAAAAGAGACCTCCTACAAATGAGACCTACAAAAGAGACTGAGGACACATACGTACAAAACCTGAGAGCACTCGATGAAATAGCAGCTATAGCCACACAAATTGCAACGTGTGACATGAGTCATCCTAAGTCTCTTTTATAGGTCTATTTTATAAGTCTTTTTTGTAGGTCTCTTTTGTAGGTCTCTTTTGTCAGTCTCTTTTCCATCGAAGCAGCTAGAGCTACATTATGCCGGGAACTTACGACTGACAAAAGAGACTGACCAAAGAGACTGACGAAAGAGACCTACAAAAGAGACTTAGAATGACTCATGTCACACGTTGCAATTTGTCACTCTGACACAAACGAATGGGCCAAGTGTAATGACGTATGGGACTCTCCCTCTTTATCTTTGAAGCGGTATGTTCTTTGGAATACGCACACGCGATGAACATCTCGCACCACGAACTCACATGGCCAACAGGACTACAGCAAGAAGTACAAGAGGATCATCGGGCTAAATTGAGAGCGGCACAGCGGGGCGATGGCGGCACCCCTAGACCGCTGCAGATTTGGGCAATCATTCTAGGGAGGTTGGAGAAGTTATACGACATAAGATGCATGACCCCGTCAGGCACACACCGTGACGGCGGACCGTTTGGCATAAGTCTGGAATCCCTAGCCGCACAGGGCGTCTGCATCGAAATGGGAACGCTTCGTGCTGTCATGCAAAAGCAATAGAAGCAAGATCCGCAATCAAACAAATCCTATGAAAATAACAAATATGTTAAGGGTTTATATTGATTTCTTGTCTCTCTTTGTGGTGTTCCCCACCCATCTTCCCCCCCCACTATTTTTCCCCTTCCTGCCCCCCCGGTATCATGAGTGCATCTAACACATCATATCTAATTGTCCTGGGACGAAAACAGCGTGCATTCGGACAATCAGTACCCACGCAGCGGTGTAGCGACCCCTCATAACGATGCCCCCCCACTAGGGTAGGTAAGGCACTATAGGTCCTGCCTATAGTGAGTGTCCTCCAAGCAGAGCCTGTCAAGATTGTGTGTTGAGATGCCCTTCTGGCAACGCACTTTTGGGTAATCCCCCTAAAACAACCGCCAAATATGGGTACTTCCCCCTGAAACAAGCAAATATATGGGTAGTTGTCTGGGGCTGTCGCGATGACGTCGATGGAGAATCTGGGAGAATAATTGTATGTGTGAATAAGTTTCACTCCCTTTGTCACCAGCTGCTGCAGACAGGTGAAGGCGGGGCAAAGCTTGAATAAAATGAGCAAACCAACGGCGTCACACACGAAAGGCACAGCACAAGTATCAGAATGGTTGAATATTTCTGATACTGCCAAGAAACTATACTAAGATTGGAGTAATTGTAGCAGAGATGGTCCAAGACTCAAAATCAACAACATGAGGTGGGGTTGAATGCTGCAAGATAGAGGGGCAGTGCAAGGGTGGAGTGTGAGCCGATAGCATGTCGTCACTCACCATCGTGGTGGGAGAGAGGTGGGACTCACTCGGGGTGGGATTCGAGAACATGAGGCGTTCTTGGGTCATGAAATGAGGGGCCCAGTAGGGACTGGGCGTGGTGGCGTTTCGATGCCTGGTGGGCGGTAAGGCCAAGGTACAGGGAAGGTGGAAGGGGTGAGAGGCCGTCGCTTGCCATCACCGCAATTTGAATATTTTTTACTTGTGTATTTCGGCTTTCTGTCTCGATGATTAAGGTTGCTAGCGAATATCCGTTCTATATACCCATATACATGAATTATTGTTTATTTGCCAGTGTCGTTAAAAGATGTCAACGTGACACCGAGAACTCGAATCTAAAAGGATTTAAGCTACATAGTCCCCGGGCCTCAATCAAGGGAGCTAAACTAATTTTGAAAAGTAGCAAAAGAAATCATCATCATCATCATTTCATTTTGTTTGACTTATCCATTTTCTTGTCAAAAGCATATTCAATATTTAATATTTACATACTGAACATTATCATTGGCCAACACACATGAGTTGTCTTTTAATTGATGTTGCTTTTATTACTCCGTAAGAAATAGTCTAGTAGCTTTGCTGGAAGCTTTATGTGCCTGTTATTGCCATATTAATAAAGAGTGGCCACATATATTCATAGGGAAAGCAGTCTTGTAAAGATCCCTCTCGCCATATTGAAATTTTGTCCCAGAAGCGGGCGCGGTTGGTACACTGTGATAAATCCGTGCTTTTTCGACCCTCTGCCGTAATTTAAGAAGAGAATTTCAGGGGCGCCCAAAAATTTGGACTCGCGAAATCAAATTGCTCAACCCACGAAGAGCAACCCTTGATCTCAGTCATCAACTTCGAACGATGTCCTCACCCGGGCCGAACGCCCACGGCCGCAGCAGCTGGTTGCGCAGCTAGAACACCCAGCACGCGTGGCACACTCACGACAACCACCACACCTGTGACAGTGCAGCACGGCAGCGGCGCCGTGCGCATGCCTTTCCTCAGGCTTGCGGCCAAGGACAATCCCCTGCCCACGACCATGACGCACGGCAGGCGCGGCGCCAGCAAGGGCAAGCGCACATTGGCACCGACTGCCAAACAGGCTCAGACCAGTCTAGACACGAACTTTCTAGCGTTTGCCAGCGCCATGACCAACCTCACCGCGGAAGGCACCGTCGACGGTGTACTGGGGACGAGTCACTACACAGCTGCCATGGGCATGGTCTTTACACAGTGCCCGAGACCGAGCGCCCTCTTCTCCCGCGGTGAATGGGGTGCAGCCAGCCAATTGCCGTGTGAAACCGTCGAAACGCAAGCCATGCTTGACAACTTTGACGTTTTTCGAGCAAGAATCTGTAGTCTGTAGCAAGTCTTTGACGAAATTGGCTACCAATTTCGTAGAGGACTGTTTGTACATATGGAATTTTACAATAGTTGTCAAACAATATTGAAGGAAAAATCCCAAGAATGAAGGAAGGGCTTTGCTTTGCACATTTCAATTTCGAAAAGAGCCCTTTAAATTTTGTGAGAAAATGTGGTTGATTAAAGATTGCAGTGGGGGGGTTATAAATATACTTCACAGTAAAAAGTAATTCAAAGTAAACTGTATTCAAGATTAGAGGATATTTGCTTCGTTTCGAAATTTCCACAAGTGTCGTTGGCACTGTGAACACATTTTGATCGACTGGTCCGTATGTCACGTTCGATATCGACGGTCGTCACCAACCACCTACGGAGAATACAGTTATATTGACAGTTGACATGATACCTATCAGCCCAAAATTGGTCGATATTGACGGTCTACACTGATACGGACTAGAAAAAAATTGGTTGATATTGTCTGTCGATGTCTGGAAAAAAAACTGTCAATCGAAGTAGACAGTCGGAGGTCGAACACACGATAGCATGTGATCAACGTGTGTTCTTTTGAAATGCGTGTAATACTGAGCATATTCAAGTGAAAAAAAGCCTCAGTTGCCATGATTGGTGTTGACTTCATCTGTGCCACCGCAGACCCGACTTCCCTCCCAAAGACAGAGTGAACTTTCTCTCTTCTCCTGTCCTCTCAAAGACAGAGAGAACTCTCTCTTCAGCAGACTTGACAGTGGAACTTGTATAGACAGGGCACCTCTCTGGGTGCCGCCACTGTGAGCATGACATTGACGGTATGCCTCACAACCAGCAGCTAGAGAACCCCCCCTGCATCTGTTGTCACACCAACGGGGATGACAACTGACACCTTCTGCACTCCAAACCAAAGTAGAAACCCCTAAAAAAAACAATTAATTATGCTTGGTACAAATAGAACTTGTCCTATGCCAATGAAAGCTCAGAGTTTTCACGCACCACTGACGCACCACCCGTACCAGGAGGCAAACTAATAGAGCAAACCCTGTAGAGCAGCTATAAAAGTTGCGTCTGCAGCACCTCGCGGATAGCATCACTTATCCATAACTGCGAGTTCAGACTGGAGGATGCGCGGGCGGCCCGGGCTGTGTAATGTGTCGCTCCGTACTGCCCCTACAGCTGTCCCGATGTTATTTTTAAGGAGTTTCTACTCCTTTTTTTTTGTTGTTGTTATGCCGCCACACAGCTAGCCCTCCAATTACATCAGGAACAGTCACAGGATCCGGAGTGTTCTTGTCACAATCCTGGATCTCTCTTTGTGAAAACAAGTGCGTAGGACCAATTTTTTTTTTTTGTTGTTATGCCGCCACACAGCTAGCCCTCCAATTAAATCAGGAACACACACAGGTGGTGTGCAGTAATAGGGTAGCCTGGAAGCGCCCGGCTCGACGGCACTCCCGCAATGGACCATCAAATTGATGGCAAACGCATGATGATGATGATTGCTTTTATTACTTTCAAAAGTAGTTTAGTACCCTTGTTTGAGGGTCTATGAAGTTCAAATTCATGCGACTTTGAGTTATCGGGTTTTAGACGGAATCGAACCGACGACCTAGGGACTGACAGTCCCTCGCTCTGACCAACTGAGCCACGTCACAGTTGACAGTCACGTTGAAAGTTTTTTTTTTTTGACAGTCGTGTGTCATTTTTATTTTTTGCTGATATGCCACAACATAACAATCAACACTAATAAAAATCAGACTGGATTGCGAGATCCTTCAAATGACCCCCCATCAATAATTCAAATGGGACTGCATCAAGCGGTAGCAGGCGGTGGCACCTCCAAATCTGGTGGTGGCACCGATAAAGCTATACATGCTATCTTATGCTCCAGTCTCACACAAGTGCTCTAACTTTTGGCAACGTCATCATGCCCTCGACGCCTGCACCCCCAACTTTAACAATGCAGCTATTTCTCGAATTCACATTTTGTCAATCAAATTTTCCGTTTTTTTGGGTGTAATTCTCTTCACATTTTTCACTTGATTTTTTTCATTCCTTCCCGGATTTCTTCACAGCCAGGCGAGGGGTATGCGAAATGTCTGAAGACGTCAAGCATCAGATGTTGTTGAAGCCTCACAAGCGCACATATGTCAATCGATTGGTGGTAGCATATACCAAGGGTATTAAAACTGTGTGTCCCACTTTGATGAAAGCTATAAAAAACAAAGAGGCAACGTACACATGTGTATTGGATTGTGATTATAGGATGTTCCGGGTGTAAGGCTGGTTGAGTCCAGTCACCTGTAGTAACTAGTGGTTGTCGTGGGTGTGTGTTGCTTTGTTTTGTTGGTGAGCGCAATTTGTTTCTTGAAATCACAAAATGAATTTATTTATTTAATTTTTTGTATCTTCTTTCTCTCCCGTTGTCTCTCAGACTTAGTGAGCGCAATTTTTGTCTTGAAATTAGACTTTTTTTTGTATCTTCTTTCTTTTTTTTAATTAATTTCAGTGAAGGTAATACAAGAAAATCCCGCCAAAAAAAAGTCCCACCAGAAAGAAAAAAAATACGGTAATAGTACTAGTAAATACCTCAAGCCCACTTGTAGAAAATCTCACGGCGCTGCTGGTTTGCCACCCACCCTCGATGATAATAAAGTGAGTCACAGCCGGAATGCGCGCGAGCACGACCCACGACAGTTGCAGGTAGGCGTAAAAGGTGACGCCGTTCAGCATGACAGCGCCTGCGCGCGATGCGTGCAGCAGCTGCGAGACATCGACGAGGCCAACGAGATGCGGCGCAAATGTGGGACACATAATATTTGCCGAAAATAGCACCAGCCCATAGGCAGCCGCGCCAATGGCAGAAATCTGCAGCCATTGGCGCGGCTGCCTATGGGCTTTCAGAAAGCCTATATATATATACCTTGCATTGCTAGTCGCTAAGATTTGCGTCAGCGCCGGTACAACTGCTTGCCAGCATCCTTGTCCTTCTGGTTCCTGTTCCCATTCTCGAGTGTCGCTCCCAATTGCGGTGGTATGCTTGGGAAATAGCAGCTCGAAATGTTTCCATATGCAACTGAGGATTTTCCTCGGTGTTATCGGACAGACGGTAAGTGATCATGTCAGTCATGCACCACCTCGGTACAGTCACATCCGCATGATGGAATACCCATCCGTCGCGCTCGCCTGGGCTGCGCGATTTCGCCAACTGGGTAGTTGGGGTGCCTGAGAAGGGCTTGTCTTGCGGCAGCATGTGTTTGCTGGATGTAGTAATGTATTGCGCCCAAGCCTCCTGCCCCATCACCGCTGACCCAATTTCCTCTCCTAATTTCATAACAGCGTCATTGCGGACTGTATGACCCTTGTTGGGATTCGACTTTCCACGGGAAGCCAGTGCAACTGCGTCGCTGCCTCTCATCGCTGCGAGGAAGCGTTCGGGCTCTATTTTGTCGGCAGCGCTGATGTTCAAGGCGGCAGCGTCTTTCTGCACTTGCTCATAACCTCCTGCGACGTTCATTCCCATCCCGTCAGGCTGATCCGTCCGGCTGGAGCGCACGTCCAAGGCGCTGGCCCTGGCTTCGCTGGCTGCATGCTGGGCCCTGGCCCCCAAAAACCCTGCGTCACCGCGCTTAGCCCTCGCCCGTCAGCGCTGATGTCCAAGGCGGCAGCGTCTTGCTGCAATTGCTCATAACCTCCTGCAACGTTCATTCCCATCCCGTCAGGCCGATCCGTCCGGCTGGAGCGCACGTCCAATGCGCTGGCCCGGGTATCACTGGCTGTGACACTTGCGCGGCCTCCAAAAAACCCTGCGTCACCGCGCTTGGCCCTCACCAGGTCGTCAGCGCTGATGTCCAAGGCGGCAGCGTCTTTCTGCACTTGCTGATAACCTCCTGCGATGTTCATTCCCATCCCGTCAGGCCGATCTGTCCTGTTGGAGCGCACGTCCAAGGCGCTGGCCCGGGCATCACTGGCTGCGGCACTTGCACGCCCTGCGAGGCGTCGAGCCTCCTGCGCTGCGGCCACCCGTACCGGGTTACGCAACCACTCGTGGGTGAAGAGCTGGAAGGTCGTCGCAACACCACCAGCCAGGATGAATGCGGCCACAAATGAGACCTCGGTTTGCTGAAGCAGCAGCAAGGACACCCCGAAAAATCGGTCGGCCCGCAGTAGCGCCTCCATGTGTGCAATGTGACTGTAAGTTAGACCACCAGGGGAAAAGCGTTCCGCGACATCACGGGCAAAACCTCCCATAGTGTGTGTGACGGTTGAGGGGACGCTGTCGGTGGGATGTTGTTGTCGAAGCCACGCCTGGCGCACCGAGACAATCACCGCCATGAGTCCGAACGCTGTCTCGGCCAACAGGGCCTGGGTGCTGGTAGAAAATGAACCAAAGACTTCGATACTGGAACGTTGACCCCCAGACAGCAACTGACCGCGTCCTGGAACAGTCATTCAACACACAACGTACAAATGTTAATTCAAAATACATACATGTATAAATATATCAATGTGTAAAAGTACAAATATACAAATGTATAAATATATGTATGTATAAATGCACACATATACATACATACAAATGTGGCACACCTGGAAAATTGCACAGAATATCCACCAGACAGACGCCGAACTCCACTCCACTCTTCGCCAGGATGGAGGCCATGAGACGACCTAGAATGGAGAGCGCGAAAACTCCACCCAGAAGAGGTCGATCGCGAAACCCTAGGCGCTGTTGCAACCAAGGGGCATACGACGAGACCATAAACCACAGGGATGTTGACGCTGTCAACAGGCGCATGTCGAAGGAGGGCACTCTCCCATCGACCCCACATCCGACTATCATGATGAACCTCACATACCAGTAATACGCCGGAGAAGACGCCCATAATCGTATCATCAGATTCTGTGTGTCCTCGCCCATCGACGCTGGGTCTCGATTGATGCCCCTACTGATGTCGAAGTGCACAATAAAGAGACCTTGGGTGCGAGCATCACGCGCGTCGATCCACTCCGTGTGAATGCGCATGGCACGCACCAACCCTTCTGGCGTTTCGGCGAATGTCGCCCTGGCCGTACGAAACTGCGCCAGGAAAGTCGCGGTGATGGCGTCCGAGACAGTGATGGCGGCACGTGAATCAAACAGATCCCCGTCGAAGTTGTTCCCTCCCGGCACAGTAGTGTAGCTGCCTGCATGCTGGGCCCTGGCCGATGCCGCAAGATCCCACATCGCACTGTCCAGCGTGCTGTTTGCAGTGTCTGCGTCCGTCGACGAAATCCCCCCTTCCTCCACAAGTGTGTTGAGTTCTGTCTCCGACAACCAACTCGATGTGTCGCCCCCCCCTTCCTCCACAAGTGTGTCACCTTCTGCCTCTGACATCCAGCTCGAAGTGTCGTTGATGAAGCCCAAAGCCTCTCCGAACCTGGAGGCCAGATTGTCCAAGATACGCCTCCCTTCTCCAGTGTGGTTTGCATACCCTGGGCTTCCGGCAGCAGCGCCTTGATCTGCTGGCGCATCACCCGTAATCATTCCATACAATACGTGCTGCAGGACGTCGTCCGCAATTCCACGCCATTGCTCCATCTCCTGTGTCAACACGGGATTGATTAGCAGGCGCCAAGACAGATACACCACCACAATACACACGGGATACACCCGCCCAGGGGATGCAGACACGTGCCTGCTGCGGTGGTGTGTCGGGTACATCGTCTTGTGTGAAGTAGGGTACTCCGGCTTCCGATGGACTTTCAGAATCAGAGGAATTAGAGATTACAAAGTCCGATGCACGCTGTTGGCCATCAGCACAGAAGGCTGCACCCACTACCACCAGCAGCACTACACCTAACAATGCCACACTCCTCTGCATTGTTCAACACGGCTAATCTCAGCTCTCTGAATCGCTTTAGCACCGAATCTCATGTAGAATCGGGCCGCATTTCACACCCGCAATTTTGGACTCCGTCATTTTCACAAAAAATGACGGAGGGGGCTGACACGGTCAGCGCATATTGGATTCTTTTTCGGCAGGTTAAAGCGCAATGTCACTCCTTGTGAGAAAACTCTCTACTGTGAGAACCACTGGCGCCCTTGTCGGGGCCTTGGAAGACAGCTCTGGGGAGTCTGCGCCTATGTTTGATCACACGAAGGATTCCAAGATTCATTCTCGTCGCCCCACACAAACTGCGTCGGTCGAAACCACCAGAGACTACTGGAACGCTGACGTTGGGCCTGCTGAGCCCACCTGCCCCCTCGTGTCGAAGCCGACGCCCGCGGCCATCAAAAAGTACTGGAACACAGGCTTTGAGGAGTTGCCCTCTCCCCTGAGCAGACAGCAGTCTGGACTCCCGAGCCGCGACGGACCACAACCAAACGAACCATGCCAGCATCCAAAAAAAACAAAGTCAACGCCATGAAAAGGTACTGGAACAAGGGCTCAGCGCAAAAGCCAGTCGAAAAGTCTCCACCTGACGTTGCGGCAATCAAAGATTATTGGAACAATTAATCTCATCTCAGCACCTGATCTCATCTCAACAACTGTTCTCATCACATCTCGGCTGCACGTCACTGTGCCCATCCTTCCTAATCCCCAAAAAACAGGTATTAGCGGGGCTTCAGAGTGACACCAACGCAACACAATCGTCACCCGAACACACGCTGTCACAGAAGCACACCTTTACACGCACACACTTGCACGCACACACACACAGAAAAGCACATGTACCCAAAAATAGACATACAAGCAGATAGATAGCAAGACAGATGAGGGATTGTACCATCTCCCAAAACGTAGGTACTTCTAATGTCCCAATAATTTTTTGAAACGCCCATCAAAACTGTCGCACTGTTCAGCAGTCTTGGCCAGTGGTTTAGAGTTTGTAGGGTTGGTCGCCCGAGCGGCAAGTTTGGGCGGCAGGCAGGAGCCAGAGCAGCACAGGTTTCACCACGGCCAAGATTTGGGCGCGCCAAGATTTACAGCAGAGCCACAACTCCTGTTGGCCAAGGATTCGAGCGCGCCCAAGAAATCTGTATTTTTCCTGGAAAATACAGATTTCTTGGGCAAGGGGGATTCAGAGGGGAGCATGGGATAGTCGACAACTATATCTTCTTGTCTTCTTGTAAAATAATTGACAACTATATCCGTATGCCTATCGACTCTGGCGGGCCGAGCTTCGTTGAATCAGTATGTCCTGGCTGTGCCCCAATTTTGAGGCAGTCTGTATTTCCTGGGCGCGGGTGGGGTGTCTCTGGGCGGGATGAAAGTTTGGCATGCACACAAATCTCAGAGTCGATAACCTAGGACAATTGAATCGCAGAACCGATAACTTATACGGCAAATTGAACCTCAGAGGGTTTTGAGGGTAGTGATTGGCCTGATATGCCTGAATTCGTCATGATTTCACAAAGATTCTGTTGTCGAGTTTATTTAAATCTGGATGATGTATCAACTTTGAGATTTGGTAACACACAAAAAGAGACACCTTTCCATCTGGCCATCGCTGACATGTTGCGCAAACAGTGAGAGATGAAAGCTCACATGAAAAATAAGAAAATTGCTCTTTCAGAGATCGAGATTTTGGTGTGCGTGTTGCTTTGTTTTATTGACCCGAGGGTGAGGAAGATTAGAAACGTGGCCTCCAGTTGCCCTGGGATCTTCTCCAGAACTCTTCGCTTTTACTATGTCGCTAGCTCCCCCGGTTCACCCCTTCCCCATCTTCTTGACAGACACAGAAAACTTGTAGGATGTAGTGTAATTCCAGCAAGGTCATGCCCAGGGCCAGTTCGGTATCATTGGGGAAGTATCGTAGAGTTGGAAGTGCCTCCTGACGAAACGCCAGGATTGATGACACTCTAACCCCACAACACCAACGTATTACAAAGCATCACATATGCTAAATCACCATACCCACCCGACAGATCCAATTCGGGACAAAAAAACTAATACTTTCGACACGAGTATGGCTAGTCCTTCCAGACAGCATAACTTTACAGTGAGGGTCTCTCGTAGATACATCATCACCGCTGCAGAGTGTGGGCGCTCCCACCATAGACCGAGTTTGGGCGCTCCC
>Ga0105054_10009095_pt1 | contig 12990 bp, 18 predicted proteins | sample BON02_FD_78091 | JGI IMG/M metagenome (GOLD analysis project Ga0105054, IMG submission 78091) | Freshwater microbial communities from Lake Bonney liftoff mats and glacier meltwater in Antarctica - BON-02 (megahit assembly) | ecosystem: Environmental > Aquatic > Freshwater > Ice > Glacier...
ACGATACAGCCCGACAGAGATTGAGAATCAACCCGCCATCGCGCAGCAGTTATGTGTAGGCGCGTGCACGAATAGTCGCAAATACTGGGGATGTGTCTTCATGTACCGAGTCGATGAAACGGCAAAGGGAGCCATTGAGGGACACTCAGTCGTCTCTTTGAAAGGTCTCACTTCAATGACAACCCGTTCATGCCATTTGTCTGGTCCGCCTAGAGTAAAGTTTTAGTTATTAGTGTATGCATTTTTCGTACTATTTTCAAACTAATTCTTCAAACGTCCACGCCGGCGTGTACGACCGAAGATGCCTCGCAAGAGCGGAAGCGAGGGGTCTTGCGAGGGGGCTTTGGTCGAGCTTACAAACCGCGCGGTTGACAACGTGGGCTTTGCCGCGCTCAAGGGTGGCCAGCAAGCGCATGGCAAGGTTTTTGCCGGCATGGTGTTTGCATTTGCTGGGCGTTTTTCGGCAGCGCAGACAGCACTAAAGAGGTGTGTGAGTCTACATATGTGCGTGCACGATGTGTGTGTGTATATTTGCGCATGAATTGCAGACGTCCTGGAAACTTCGGACTGGGAGGAGGGGCCGTCACCTGGACACCGAGCAGCCGAGCACGCTCGGATACAGGAAGCTTCCAAAGCTGAGAGCGAGGAAGAGGGAAGGCATGATTTTGGTTCAGAGAACACCTGCCTCTTGCATCCTGTGTGTAGCTACCCATGCCCAAACTCCAGAGGCCTCAAAAAAGCATGGTACGAGGGAATGTATTGAACCTATCAAGAGGGGAGGGGGACTCCCCTCTACATATCCTCATAACTCTGGTCCGATCCAGTGGGCGTGCGGCGACGTCAGGCTGGGCGCGCGGCGGCGAAGGGGCTTTAGCTGCCGTGCGCCATAGGGTCACGAACAAACACCTGGAGAATTTTCTATTTCTTCCCCTCCGGGAGCAACACAAATTCTTCATTTTTGCCGACTTGCGGCAGCCGCAAGTCGCGCAAAACGCGACTTGCGACGGAACTCCAATGTGTCTCCTAATCTAATCCAACGTGTGTACTCCTCTGCTAATCCAATGTGTTCCCTAATGTGTCTCCTAATCTAATCCAACGTGCCTACTCCTCTGCCAATCTACTAAGTCATCGTGTCTAATCCTCTGCTAATTAATGCGTCTTCTAATCTAATCCAACGTGTCTACTCCTCTGCTGATCTAATGCGTCTCTGAATCTACTTTCTGGAGTCTCCTTACCGCTCTACTTAACATATACACGCACGCGCACACACACACACATGTGTGTGTGTGTTTGTGTGTGTCTGTGTCTGTGTGTGTGCCACATTGGATTAGCAGAGGAGTAGACACGTTGGATTAGATTAGGAGACACATTGGAGCAATTTGCCGACCTGCGACAGAACTGACATGACCCATTCATGACCCATTCATACGTATGAAATGACTCATTCACACGTGTGTGGAACTGTCGCACTTGCGGCTGCCGCAAGTCGGCGAAAATCTGAAAAAAAATGAAAATTTTGGCGGAGAGCCCTCCGCCGCCGCGCGTTCCCGTACCATGCTTTCTTGGAGAGTGTGGTGTGGGTACGCTTACACATTCGTTCTCTTTCCCACTCACCCGCCGACTCTGCTTTGTTTCATTCCTCCCTTGCTTTCTTTCCTTCCTCGCACCCTCAGCTTGGTGGAGGGCGGCGGAGGCAGCTGTGCTGCGTCAGTCACGCTCAAAGTGACGCATGTCGTTACCACCAAGGCCGCTGTGGAAGCGGAAAAACGATCTGCCGTCATCGCAACAGCTATCGGCCGTGGGCTACCACTGCTACATGAAAATTTTCTGGGGCGCTGTGTCGATGTGGTTCTGTACTTCCTCTGTTTCTACTGCTGGATGCTTAAACGTGTGTTGTAAACAATACACTTTGTCTGCTGATGCTAACCACGACTCGTGCGGCAGGGAGAGATGCTGGATCTGCAAGAATTCAACCTCAATACGCCAACAGTAGACACAGCGGCGGAGGAGCAGAAGCGCGTCGCCGAGGACGAGAAAGAGCAGCGCCGTCTCAAGTCTGCTGAAGCCAAAACACTGGCGCGCGCCGAGCGGCGGCTGCTGCTCAGCGCCTTCTTGGGGCTCGATGATTGGGCCTCGAGTTTGCGTGAAGCGCAGGACAAGCTCATAGGCCTAGCACGTACTGATCGCCTTTCATTGGTGCGTGCTTCTCGTAAATGTTGTCTGCATGTGTATTTATGAGGCGCGCGGCGGCAAGGAGCTCGCAACAGAAGCAGCCGGAAAAACTGCCCTCGGGACGGTTTTTCGAGTGGCGCGCGGCAGCTGCAGGGCTAACCTCCCAGACCCCTACCCGACACTCACCGATGGGTAGGGTCGGTTAGGGCCAGTCAGGGGTTGATGAGGGTCGGTGAGGGTCTATCAGATACTGACAAGCCCTAACCGACCCTTAAACGGCCCCAACCGAGCCTAACAAGCCTAACCAAGCTTCCCAGACCTATACCCGACACTCACCGACGGGTAGGGTCGGGTAGGGTCAATTAGGGGTCCGGGGAGGGATGGTCGGGATCGCAGCTGCCGTGCGCCACCCGTCCGACAGTCTTTCGCGGCGTTTCGGGCGTGCATCCATCTCGATCAACCTGTCTTATTCAGTCCAAAAAACCCACAACGACTCAATTTTTTGAAAAATCGGCTGATCGACGCAGTGCGTCACAAGGCAATTCCCAGCAAAATGCCTCACCAACACAATATATATGTATGTACTGGTACGCACCCTGAAACATCCACGCACACATACACACGCACACGTGTATATGTGTATATTTTACATGTCTGTATATACAGTATATATGCATATTTTTCATATACACATGAATATATTGTATACATCGGTATACATGTACCCTATATAAACGAAAAGTGACCTTAAAAAGAGACTACCCTGGATACAAATGAGACATGTAAAAGGGTGGTGGTGCAGGGGGTGGAAGGGTTCACGGCGCTGGTGCAGCTCAAAAAGGAGGCGCAGAAGGACGTGGCAATGGATGCTCTGCAGGTGTGTATGTGTCTTTCTGTCTGTGTCTGTGCAAATCAAAAAGGAGGCGCAGAAAGACGTTCAATATACACATGTATACATATACATATATATATATATGTATACATATGTATATGTATATATATACGTTGGAATCATATATACGTATATATATATATACATACATCGCAATTCATAATCTGCATCTCTGTCTATCTGTCTCTATACTCGTGTCTGTGTCTACGCCTGTGCCTGTGTCTGTTTGTGTGTCTGCCAAGTGGCAACGGACACACGGCAGGCGGCTCTGTAGGTGCTGTTTTTATGTCGCTGTGAAAGTGAATATAAACGTGCATCGGGATGTGAATGTGAATTTGGCTTTTATTGCGTGGCATTAGACGCACAAAAGGCGGAAATGACATTGCTGCAAGTGCTATGTGCTGTGTGCTTGTGTGAAAGTGAATGTGGTGTGAACGTTACGAGTCAACGGATGCGCTACAGGCAGGCATACGGCAGTGCTGCAGATACATTGCGGGTGCATGTGTGTCAATGTGGATGCGAATACGAATTCGTCAATGTTCGCTACAGGCGGGAATGGCAGCGCTGCAAATACACTCCGCGTGCATGTGTGCCAATGTGGATGCGAATTCGTCAATGTGACGTGGCAACGGACGCACTACAGGCGGGAACGGTAGCGCTGCAAATGCATTTCGCGTACGTGTGTGTGAATGTGAATGTGAATGTGGATTTGTGCATGTGACGTGGCAACGGATGCCCTACAGGCGGGAATGGCAGCGCTGCAAGTGCAGCAGGAGCAGCAGCAGAAACAGCATGCGCTCGATATAGAACGCCAGCGCCGCAAGGAAGAGGAGCTACGGCGTGACTCCCTCGAGTGTCGGTGCGTGTGTGTATGTGTGTGCGCGCGGGAGAGAGAGCTTGCGCGCACGAAGGCAGGGGCAAGGTGTGTGTGTGTGCGGAAGAGTAAGCTTGCGCGCGCGAATGCGAGGGCAAAAGCAAGCGAGATAGTGTGTGCGCGCGAGAAAGAGAGGATTTGGAGTACGAGAGCAGAGTGAGTGTGCTGCAGTGTGGTGCAGAGTGTGTTGCAGTATGGTGTAGTGTGTTGCGATGAGAAAGAGAGAGAGGATTTGGAGAACAACAAGGGTGCACAATTGCTTTTCACCAGGCACACCCACCCTCTTTTTGTCTCTCGCTCTCTCCCACACACACAAACACAGGGCAGCAGTCTCGCCAAACCCACCTCGTGCTCGACACCAACATCTGCCCTCCACACCCACACACGCATTCTCTCTTTCTTACTCTGTCTCTGTCTCCTTCTCGCATGAAACAATACTTTCTCTCATTCTCTCGCACGAAACAATTCCATCTTGCATTCTCTCTCACACACACAGGGCACTGGACTCACTGTACCCGCGCACGGACAAGCGCATGCGCCTCGTGCTCGACACCAACATCTACCTCCACACCACCCGCGATGCCGAGCGCACCTGGGACCAGGTGTGTATCTGTATATGTGTGTGTGATGTGTATGTGTGTATACGCGTGTCGTCTGTCTGTTTGTTTGCATGTTGTCTGTCTTATTTTTACGTGTTGTGTTTGTGTGTGGGGTGTTTTTTTTCAGCGTGATACGTGTGTGTAGGAGTGTGTGCGCGGAAAAGAGAGAGGGGTCAAGGTGTTGGGCCAAAGGAGAATTCAGACGATACACAAATCGCCATGACCCCTCTCCCTTCTTAGCAAGGAATTGGGTTAAGAAATTCTTCATTCAGAGAGGTCAAGGAAAAAAATAGAAGACACACAAGTCTGTTGGGCCAAGGGGGTCAAGGGAGAAATTCGACGATACAGAAATCAGTCTGAATGAGGCTGGGCGGGCACTTAGATCTACCTGAAACCAGTTCAAGCGAACCCTGTGACGTGGCACATCACCCACGGGGCAAAATCCCTCCGCTGCCGCATTTCATTTTAGATCCTCAGTTCAATTCCGGACTTCGGACCATTGAACCGACGCCGCCGCATGCTCACCGGAAGCTGCCGCACGCCCACCCGAAGAGGACCATTGAACTGAGGCACGCGGGCATTTTGTTACCTTCGCGCCTATATGGAATTTCTCAGACGCCGCAACCTGAAATTTGTATGGTCACAAAAATGTCTCGGGCATCCTTAGTTTCGCTCCAAACCTCCGAAGTCACCTTCCCCCAGATTTTCCCCCGTGGTCTGTTCCGTCGGCGAGCTTTGGGTAGTATTGATAATATGAGGTCGAAGTAGGGTAGCTACCTAGAATGCACGATGCGAATTGACGCAATTAGAGCGGGACCACTGCGACACACACTGCAACACACACTGCAACACACACTGCAACACTCTACAGTTTGAGCGTGACCACTGCGACACAGCCAAGGTCTTGATCCCGCAGGTCGTTCTCGAGGAGATAGGTCCCTTTTTTGAAAATTCTTGTTCTTTTTCTTTTTTAAGTCATGTCGGGTAGAGTCCTGTCTTTGAGATGGGTCTTGACCCTGTTGTCTTTGAGATGGGTCTTGACCCTGTCTTTGAGATGGGTCTTGACCCTGTTGTCTTTGAGATGGGTCTTGACCCTGTAGATCGTCTTCGGCGAAAAACTTCCCTTTATTTACAATCTTCAACTATTTTTGTTTTCGTTTTTTGTTTTCTTTTTTCATTTTTTTTTTGGGAGCTTATGTTGATGCATCGGTGATTCTACCTCCCGCTCAGGCGGTGTGTTGCAGTGTGTTGCAGCTCAGATTTTGTGCGTGTTGGCGGGACATGGTCTATATTTTCAGTGACCGTGCTAGTATTTTAAAATACAGAAACACACTGTATCACACTGCAACACACCGCAACAACACACTGCAACACTCTGCAGCACACTAATTCTATTCTCGAGATGTGAAGCAAATACTGTAAACACAATGAATGACACGATCACAACACACTGTAACACACTGCAACACACTGCATCACACTGCAACACACTGTAACACACTGTAACACACTGCAACACACTGCACTAATCTAAGCGGACTGTGTTGGTGGGTGCACAGACCGCAAACGGCACGACCGCAACCCCGACATGTCGTCACACGCGCGCGCCATGATGCGCTACCTCGAGCGCAAGTTCAAGAGCTCACACGCCGGGCGCGACTGCTTCTGGGAACTGCAGGCGCGCGAGATTGACGGTGTGTTGCAGTGTGTTGCAGTGTGCTGCAGTGTGTTGCAGTGTGGTACGACTGCTTTTGGGAGCTGCAGGAGCGCGAGGTGGATAGTGTGTTGCGGTGTGGTGTGTAGCAGTATGTTGCAGTGTGCTGCAGTGGGCACCACTGCTTTTGGGAGCTGCAGAAGCATGGAGTTGACGGTACTGTTGCAGTTTGTTGCAGTGCGTCGCGAAGTTGGTAGTGTGCGTGTGTGCCACACACCTAAAGGCCTTTAGGATATGTCGACGACTCCTCGAATTCGTGATACACACATGAATGACACACACATAGATGGGTGACTTGTTGTCGCATTGCGCCACCACCATCGCGACATATCTAATATTCTTTTTTTCAGATGATTCTGTGACAAACATGAATGCTGAATCCGTGCGCCCTCCTTATCGTAACACACTGCACCACACTGCAACACACTGCAACATACTGCAACACACTGCAACACACTGCAACATACTGCACCACACTGCAACATACTGCAACACACTGCAACATGCTGCAACACACTGCATCATACTGCAACACACTGCAACACACTGCAACATACTGCAACATACTGCAACATACGCAACAATCTTTCACACACTTACACCCTCCCTCTCTCTCTCTCTCTCTCTCTGTCTCCTCTACATATGCACACAGAAAGGTACAAGTGCAAAGAAGGCAGCTTAGGCAAAGGATCGAGCGATATGTGCCTCGCCTATTCACGCATGTGCATCGCGTACACGAGCATACACACACGCACACACACACACACACACATGTATATATGATTGAATCCATACAGAAGGATACAAGCGCAAAGTAGGGAACAACTCAGGCAACCGGTCGTGCGACATGCGCATCTTCTACTTTGTGCGCGACTGCCACCGCATGCGTGAGGGCTGCATCACCCTCGTTACCAACGACCAGGTACACATTCTGTTGCAGTGTGGTGCAATGTGTTGCAGTGTGTCACGAAGTTTTTGCGCAAATGCTGCATCACCCTCATTGACATCGACCAGGTCCGCATTCTACTGCAGTGTGGTGCAATGTGTTGCAATGTGGTCAATGTGTTGCAGTGTGTCACGAACTCTTTGCGCAACTGCTCGCTACTACATTTGTTATAGCACATGGCTACAGAGCTGACGTTTGAGTATGTATATATATATGCATACATACACACATCTATATTTACCAGCCGCTCGCGCTGGAGGGCGCCTCGGTCGGCGTGCCCACGATTTCGCAGCACGAACTCTTTGCGCGTCGTCACGTCTATGTTGCAAAGGTCTGTTGCAACGTGTTGCAGAGTGTTACAAACTCTTTGCGCGTCGCCAAATGTGTGCTGCGGTGTATTGCAGCGTATCACGGATTCTTTGCGCGGGGCTGCGTCTATGTTGCACAGGTGTGTTGCAGCGTGTCACGAACTCGTGGCGCGTCGCCCGTCAATCTTAAACGGGTGTGTTGCAACGGGTCACGAACTCTATGTGTGTCGCCACGTCTATGTTGCAACGATGTGTTGTAGTCGCAGACTCTATGCGCGTTGTCACGTTCATGTTGCAAAGGTGACATGTCTGAACACCATCATTTTTGAATGCACTCTTGTCCTCTCCACGGAGCTTCGTGCTCTCAAATTCTTTGCGAGCACATGTATTCAACATTCCCATCTGAAGCTTGGCGTGGATAAGCATACGGATCGATCTGCGCGTGTAAAGAAAAGGGCTGACAACATTTGCTAGGCGCAACAAAGCGTACGTTTTCTGTCTGTTATATATTCTCAAACTCGGATTATCGCCAGAGATTCCCACTGCAATCGACTGGAATCTGAAGATTCAGAAAACTGATTCTGTAAATTGAAGTAAGCCTTTAATTTTTAAGCCCTCACAACTCTACCCGTTGATATATACATGTAGCTCATGAGATGTGTCGATCAAAGTATAGGTCTCTTTTGCAAAAGAGCCCTATAAAAGAGACATTATTCTGCAAAAGAGACCTATTATTTTATCGATCCTACTGACCGTAGCCACCCCATAGCTCAGGAGATATGTACATCAAATTCTTTGCACCCACATGTATGCAACATTCCAATGTATATACGGATGTATAGATTTCATGAGCTACATCTATATGTAGCCTCAGCATGAAACGTATTTGTGTATGTATGTCATGTATATGTGATGTGTATATAGGGTGGCTACGAATAGTAGGCTCCTTAAAATTATATGTCTCTTCTGCAGAATATCGTCTCTTTTATAGGTCTCTTTTGCAAAAGAGACCTAAATTTTTAAAGAGCCTACTAATCGTAGCCACCCCATATGTATATTAGGCTTCTCATGCGTTGAAGGAGGGTGTGGGGTAGCTACGATGAGTAGGCTCCTTAAAAGTACAGGTCGCTTTTGCAGAATATAGCCTCTTTTATAGGGCTCTTTTGCAAAAGAGACCTGTAATTTTAAGGAGCCTACTAATCGTAGCCACCCCATATCACCGACATGTCTTCGAGAGCGCCAGCACGCGAGGATGTACAGACATATATGTAGATATAGACACATGTATATATGCATATGTCTATACATATGCATTATATATATATATATATACATTATATATGTATATGTGTATTGGGATTCGGATGCGTTGGCGATGGCAAAGCTGGTATGTGCTTGGGGGCGCTGCAGCTCGAGATATGTATATACATATGCATGTACATATACATATACATAAATATGTATATGTGTACATATACATATGTATGAGTCTATACATATACATACATATAGTAGGGTTTGGATGCGTTGGAGAAGGGAACAGCCGGCATGTTTTTGCAGGCGCCGCAGCGCAAGAATATGTATTCATAGACACACATATATGCATAGGTATACCTATATATATATATACACACACATGTATGCATACATGCATTATATATATACATATATATTTACAGCATACATAAATACATTATATTTTGGATGCGTTGTAGGAGGGTATAGCCGGCATGTCGTTGGAGGCGCTGCAACGCGAGCATGTACATACATATATTTACATGATGTATACATTGTATATATATATGTTAGGGTTCGGATGCGTTGGAGGAGGTCATAGCCAGCATGTCCTTGGAGGCGGCATATCACGAGTACATACGTACATATATAAATATATTTCCATTATGTCTACATTATATTCATATATATATGTATATATATATATTAGGGTTCGGATGCGTTGGAGGAGGGCATAGCCGGCATGTCCTTGGAGGCGCCGCAGCGCGAGAAGCTGACGTCACAGCAGATTCAGGAGCGTAAGAAGCGTGCTGAGGATGCGCGGCAGCAGCAGTTGGCTGCTATTGGAGCGGCTGAGAAGGTGTATTCATATGTGTGTGTGTGTATATACATGTATATATGTGTGTATATGTATACATGTAACCCGCAGAGAAGGTAATATTGAGATCTGTGTATGTATATGTTGGATGCGATTGCAAGGGCTGAGAAGGTGTGTGTATATGTATACATACATACATATACATATATTTATGTGAGTATGTGTAAATATATATTTATATGCACATATACTGTCGGCTGCTATTGCAACGGCTGAAAAGAAAATACTTTGTTGTGTAGAAGCGTGTGTAAACACATGCACATGTATGCAGAACATGCACATCTGTACATGTACATATATTCACACACACATATCCAAATTCGTGCACACTTTCTCTTTCACACGCAGGCCAAGACAGAGCAGCACACACGCAACACCCAACACAACTTCAACCGCACTTTCTCGGACACCACCCTCGCTGCTGCCGCCGCCGCCACTGCTGCCGCCGTCGCCATTGCAGCACGCACACAGCCCACTCCTACCAATACCGTTCCCGCTGTCTCCCACAATTCGCATGCACAGGTGAGTCTTGTCACGCTGCAACACACTGCAACACAATGCAATGCCCTGCAACACACGTTGCTGAGCCTTGACAACTTCTATGCACAAGTGGTTGCAGCGGCGCTGGCGGCGGCAGTGAGACATGTCACGCTGCAAAACACTGCAACACACTGCAACACGCATTGCTCAGTCCCCATTACTCCCATGCACAGGTGGTTGCAGCGGCGCAGGCAGCGGCAGCGACCATGGCCGTGCGCGTAGCACAGCAGGCGCACTCAGGGGGCGGGCCCAGGTATTTACATATCTATATATAAGATATACGTGTGAAAGGGGGGGGGGGGTCGCGGGTCTAGACCTGTAGATATGTATTCGCAGCACGAACTTAATGTGTGTCGCCACCTCTATGTCGAAAAGGTGCACTTTACGCGCATGTGTTGCAGCGTCGTGCGTTGCAGAGTCGTGTGCGTCGAGACGGCAGGCGAGACTATTTATTTGTATATATATATATATAAATATATATACCCACATATGCATATATATATATCCATATATATATGTGTGTGTGTATACATACCAGGGATCCTCGAGTGGCAGCGGCCAACGCACACTCACACGCACATACACACGGATATGTAGCCCCCATGGGTGCAAACCCGCTGATGAGTGCGGAATTGGCGCCAGATTCGGATGTGTGGACCTGTGTGCCCGCGCCAACGGGCTGTTACTGGTAAGTGTATGTGTGCATGCGCGCGCGCACACGCGTGCGTGTGCGCATTCATGTGAATGGGTGTGCATACATATAAATGTGTCTTGAGTGCATGGATATGAGGGCATACATGCATGCATGTGTGTGAGTGCATACATGCATGCATGTGTGTGCGCCCGTGCCTTCTGGCTGTTGTTGTTAATGTAGTATGCATTACCTGAGTGTCAGCCCATATGCGTGCCTGCACTTGCGAATTGTTGTGGTACGCCAATGTCTACACTCACACATGAATGTGCGTGAATACGCCAACGGCTTGTAGGTTTTTATGGTCTGACTTGCGCCGAATAATCCCAAACAAAACACACACACGCACTCACACACACCAAAAAAACAAAAACGCAGGTGGAACAAGCACACGAATGAAACGACTAACATCGGAGTGCCTAAACCACGACGCTTCTATTTGCGCAACGCGCTCATTCATGTAGAGCTCGTGGCGCATTCCGACGTCTGGGCTCCTGTCTCTGTGCCCTCTGGCACTTATTGGTGTGTGTACATATATGTGTGTGTGCGTGTGTGCCTACGTGTAACTATGTGCTCATGTTTGTGTGTTGCTCCTGTCTCTGTGTCCACTGAAACTCATGTGTATGCGTACGCGCATGTGTGTCTGTGTGGCCTTGTGTACAAGTATGTGTGTGACGCAAATACACACCGATGCGGAGGTCATATGCAGATATACACCAATTTAGAAATTCCGACGTGTGTGCGCGTGCGCGTGCGTGTGTGTGTGCGCGTGCGTGTGTACATGATTGTATGTGAGTAGGTGTTGAGTGTCAAGATGCACGCTAGCACTTATGTGTTCATGCATGTACTTTAATATGTATATATGCATGTATGCACACGTACATATATATATATATGAGCACATATTTATGCATGCATGTATGTTGATACACATACATGTGCACACATAGATATAATAAGTATCGGTATTTTTCGAATGCATGTATGTTCGTATACATACATATGCACGCATACACAAATTAAGTATTGGTATTTTCTGCATAGATTGCAAGGCCTAGGGTACTATCTGTCACATATTCGTCTCCCTCTCCCTCTGTTCTCTCTCTCTCCCTCTCTCTCTCTCGCGTTCTCTTTCTCACACTCTCTTGCGTGCGCGCTCTCTAGACGTGAAAGTCGTTGTATTCACAGCCACAGTTGCTGTATCATCTTGGCTATATATCAATATATATATGCATTCATATACATGTTCTCATGTATATCAATGTATATTGGTATATACATGCATGTTTATATGAAGATACATGTGAGCAGAGCGACTGTGACTTGGCTGTGAATACATCGACTATCAGCCTGCAAGGAAGCAGCGCCCAACCCACGAATGATGCTACACACGAAAGATGCTAAACACACGAATGATGCTAACCCCTAACAAGCCACGAATGATGCTAAAGACGAATGAGACTAAATGCATGACGCGAAACCCTAATCCAAGTCACACCTAAACCTAGACCTCGCCCTTAAGTCAAGGCGGATGATGTGCCGTGGGGGAGACTTGAGCGTCTTGGCAAAATCTTGGTGCAGGGGCGATATACATGTGTATATACGTGGAAGGCTGACGCCCAATACTAAACGAATGACGCTAAACCCTAATCCAAGTCACACCTATGAAAGGCTGACGCCCAATACTAAACCACACTGATACAGGTGGAACAAGCACAGCAACGAAATAACTGATGTCGCTGTGACCCGACCCTCCACCTTCTACAAACGCCCGCACTTGCCTCTTGAGCACCCTTCTTCTGCTGCCAGCTCTTTTCACCCCCACCCTGACCCCCACACGGCCAACGGTGCTGGCTACAGCGCGCAAGCACACAGCGGGAGCGGCGCTGCAAGCATGGCGTGTGGCACGATAGCTACACCCGACTACTACACCACCTCAAGCAGCCAGGCGCACGCCTATGGCACTCCCGCCCCGCTCGCCATGGCACCGCTCCCACCACCTGCACACCCCTTTCCGCCTTCTCCGCCGAAGCTCGGAGCACCAGCTGCTGCCCCCCCCCCCCCCCCCCCCCCCCCCCCAACCCCCTCCCCACCCCACCCGCCCCCACCACCCCCCCGCCCGCCCGCCCGCGCCCCCGGGG